>Ga0209536_100017812_pt1 | contig 10037 bp, 8 predicted proteins | sample DeeMarSeWOR28_12_FD_187461 | JGI IMG/M metagenome (GOLD analysis project Ga0209536, IMG submission 187461) | Marine sediment microbial communities from White Oak River estuary, North Carolina - WOR-2-8_12 (SPAdes) (version 2) | ecosystem: Environmental > Aquatic > Marine > Intertidal zone >...
CTCATCGGCCATCATGAAATCATGCTGCCATTGATTGCGGCCGGAGTAATAGAGCAGCTCGGATAATCGAAGCCCTCTCAAAAATAGCGGATCGCCTTTGCAGGGTTGACACTGCGGTGGATTTCATGTTTATTTTACGTCCTTTGCTGATAACACTATCATAAAGCACAGCAACGGGTTGCTTTGAGGATGTTGATGATTATCTATAACCTGGAGAATTTCTATGCCGATTTATGAATACCACTGTAAAAACTGCGACCAGGATTTTGAATGCCTCGTGTTTGGAAGCGAAAAACCGGACTGCCCTTCCTGTCAAAGTAAAAAAGTATCCAAATTGATGTCCCCATGCGGATTTATTTCTAAAGGCAGTGGCGGGGAGACCATGACCCGTTCCGCCGGGGCATCATCCTGCAACGGCTGCGCAGCGTCCAGCTGCGCCGGCTGCGGTCATTAGCCAAGATGAACAATTCCATTAGAATCGGGACCCGCGGCAGCAAACTGGCCCTGTGGCAGGCCAACTGGGTCAAAACCGTTCTCGAAAAAAAATTCCCGTCAACCCCTGTTGAGCTGAACATTATTAAAACCCGGGGCGACAAAATTCTGGATGTGCCGCTTGCCAAGGTGGGCGGTAAAGGTCTTTTTGTAAAAGAGATCGAAGAGGCATTACTTGCCCGGCGCATTGATATTGCGGTGCACAGTATGAAGGATATGCCGGCCGATATACCGCAGGGGCTGTGTATCGGGGCGGTTCCCGAACGTGAAAATCCGGTCGATGTATTCATATCCCGCAGCGGTGCGAAATTTAACCAACTGGCTGCGGGCAGCGTTATCGGCACGAGCAGCCTGCGACGCGGCGCCCAGTTGCGGCATGCAAGGCCGGATATTGCAATCCGGCCCATGCGCGGCAATCTGGATACCCGGCTCAAAAAGCTCGAATCCGAAAATTTTGATGCCCTGGTGCTGGCGGCTGCAGGTGTAAAACGCCTGAATCTTGAACATAAAATTACTGAATACCTTTCCCCTGCAATCATGCTGCCCGCCATCGGTCAGGGCGCTCTGTGCATCGAAATTCGAAGGGACGACGCAATCGTCGGCCCGATGGTGGCAACGTTAGATCACGCACCCACCCGGGCCGTAGTGGCGGGAGAACGTGCCTTTCTCAACCGTCTCGAAGGCGGCTGTCAGGTGCCGATCGCCGGAAACGGCCGCATCCATGAAAAGCAATTTATTTTAACTGGGCTGGTGGCCGAAGTTGACGGCAGCCGCATAATCAAGGAAGAAAAGAGCGGCCCGCTGGATTCCGTTGAAACCATTGGCACTGAGCTGGCGGAAGGGTTGCTTTCCAGGGGGGCGGATAAAATTTTGCAAAAACTAAAAGCACTGGCACCCGAGGGTTATGAAAGCTAAAGTATATCTGGTCGGCGCAGGGCCGGGAGACCCCGGCCTCATCACGGTCAAAGGCAGAGAGTGCATCCAGCACGCGGATGTGGTCATTTATGATTACCTGGCCTCCCCTGCCCTGCTCAAACATGCCCGCAAATCGGCCGAACTGATTTATGTCGGTAAAAAAGGCGGTGATCACACTCTTTCCCAGGACGAAATCAATGATTTGATTGTAGAAAAAGCAAATGCCGGGGGCACCATTTGCCGCCTGAAAGGCGGCGACCCTTATATATTTGGCCGCGGCGGTGAGGAAGCCGAAGTGCTTTTCAAGGCCGGCATTTCGTTCGAAATCGTACCCGGTGTCACCTCTGCGATAGCCGCTGCCGCCTATGCCGGTATCCCGCTGACGCATCGCAAACTCGCCTCCACCCTTGCCTTCATTACCGGTCATGAAGATCCGGACAAAGATGAATCCGGCATCGAATGGTCTTCCCTGGCGAGCGGTATTGGGACACTGGTTTTTTTCATGGGCGTCAAAAACCTGCCCAATATCACCAGAAGCCTGATCGACAACGGCAAGTCGCCGGACACGCCCGTTGCGCTGATTCGATGGGGAACGACCCCCGCCCAGCAGACGGTGAGCGGGACGCTGGAGACGATTGTTGAAAAGGCCCGGGCTGCCGGGCTGAAGGCCCCGGCGATCATTGTGGTCGGAGACGTCGTCAACTTGCGCCAATCGCTCAAATGGTTCGAAGAGCGGCCGCTGCTGGGCAAGCGCATCGTGGTGACCCGCGCCCGCGAGCAGGCCAGTGATCTGGTCAGACTGCTTTCCGATCAGGGCGCCGAGTGTCTCGAGTATCCGACGATTAAAATCAGGCCGCCCCAAGACCCCGAACCCCTCAAGCGGACGATAGAAAACCTGGCTGCATATGACTGGATCGTCTTTACCAGTGTAAACGGCGTCAGCTATTTCTTCGAGCAGCTCTATGCCGCCGGCAAAGATGCCCGCGCCCTCGGCCGCATGCAAACGGCGGCCATCGGTCCGGCCACCGCCGAGCGGTTGCTTGAATTCGGACTGAGCAGCGATATCGTCCCGGAAACATACCGGGCAGAATCAGTGGTGGCAGCATTTGAAAAAGTGAAATTGAAAGGCAAGAAAATTCTGCTGCCGCGTGCCAGAGAGGCCCGGCCAATTTTACCGATAGAGCTGGCCAAAATGGGAGCCGATGTGGATGAAATCCCGGCCTACGAAACGATAAAGGCCGTCGAAAACGCCGAGGATCTGATTCAAAAGCTCAAAGACAACCAGATCGATTTAATCACCTTCACCAGTTCGTCCACCGTCAAAAATTTCAAAGCGCTTCTGCCGGCGAAAAGTTTTTCCGAGCTGATCGCGGGAGTCACCATTGCCAGCATCGGCCCGATTACCACCGATACCGCCAGAAAACTGGGCTTCGATGTCCTAATCAATGCCGAATCCTACACCATCCCCGGGCTGGTCGCAGCTATTCTGCAATACTATAAAAAAAGTTAGCCCGTGCCCACATGATTCACGCGACGAATTTTGTTGACGCGGGCTATTTTTTGTCATTTATTCAAATTAGTTATAGAATTCCCTTAGGCTATCACTTTCTAAAAGTTGCCCCGATAAAAAATACCAAGTGATGTTCACGTAGATTCTGGGAACACACATTTATGCCGGAACAAATCGGTTTCAGACGAAATATGGGCCTGTTTATGGCGGTGATGATCGGCATCGGCGCCACAATGGGGCCGGGGATTTTTGCACTGCCGGGCGAATTGGCGCATATGATCGGTCCGCTTGGCATTCTCGTCTATCTGGCGATGGGTTTTTTAACCGTATTTACCGCTTTAAACTACAGCGAGCTCAGCGCAGCCATACCGTTAGCCGGTGGCGGATATTCTTTCACGCACAGAACACTCAACAGACCCACGGCGTTTTTTACCGGCTGGTTTTTCTGGATCGGCAATACACTTGCCTGTTCGATGTACGCCCTTATCTTTGCCCTGACGATCCGCGCCTACTTTTTACCGCAAGCCAGCATTGCTCTCATCACCCTGCTCACCACAGTGGTATTTACGGCCGTCAACCTCATGGGAATGAAGGAAGCCATAATCGTTATTACCGTAATGAATCTGGTGGAATTGGCGGTTCTGGTTGGCGTTGCCGGGCTCGGTTTCACGGATATTGAGCCAATGAATTTAGAGCCTTTAGCCCCGATGGGATGGGGCCCCTTCGTCCCGGCCATGGCCCTCATCTATATCTCCTATGTCGGGTTCGAGCTTATCTCGAACGCGGCTGAAGAGATCATTCAACCGGGCAAAAACATCCCGCGAGCAATTTTGATCACATTGGGTATCAGTACCGCCATTTACGTTTTCGTGGTCGGTGTGATGATGGGCACCGTCAATTATACGGAGCTCGCCCAGAGCGACATTCCGTTCATCTTCACTGCTGAGCGGCTTTTCGGCGCCTGGGGACGCTGGGCCGGCGTCATCGCGACCATAATGGCGAGTCTTTCCGCATTCAGCGTGACGTTGGGCGCCAGCGCGCGCATTTTATACGCATTGGGGCGCGATAAGCATTTTCCCTACTTTTTCTCCAAGTTGCATCCGAGATTCCAAACACCCCATATCGCGCTTTTTATTTGCGCCCTGATTGTGATTATCTTCAGCTCCTCCGGCATCGTTAAATTTGTGGCTTCTTTAAGTGATTTCGGGTATTTAATGGGGCTCGGGATCATCAATTATGCGGTGATTCCATTGCACAAAAAAATGCCGAATCTGAGGCGTCCATTTCAAACCATGTTTTTTCCCTGGATACCGATCCTGGGAGTTGTTACCACCTGGATGTTCGTTCCGGCATTAGAATTGAGAAGCTTTGTTCTCGGCGGAATACTGACACTGGTTGGAAGCACAATCTATCTTTTCAATTCCGATAACCGCGCTGAAGTTTCTAAATTGGCAAAATTTTATGTAAAATCATTGAAATCGTTTATATCTAGATTAAGGAGAATGCATATGCGAGTGCTTATCATCAGCGGCGCAAAACAGGGCCAAAATATAGCTGATCGACTCCTGGCAAAAGATGAGTATCGGATGATGTTTCGCTCGGCGGAACATCAGGTAACCTTCATCGAAGAAGACGAAAAGCTTTGTAAGGAAATTGAACAACGCTACAATTGTCCAATTTACCAGGGGGACGGCACAAAGAAGGAAATACTGGGACAGGTCGGGCTTGATAATATTGATGTTGTCATCGCTGCCTTTGAAGATGAAGGCCGCAACGTCATTGCGGCCCTGCAGGCCAGACAGTTAAAACTTGAAAAAGTCGTCGCCATTGTCCAAAACCACGAATACACCCAGCTCCTTGAGCAGAACAAGGTTGTGGTGGTAAACGCTCCCTGGGCGACTGCGGCGATGGTTGAAAATATCATCGACAATCCTGTTTTAGCGCAACTTTTCGAATTTGGAATCGGAGCCGCAAGTCTTTTGGAAGTCAGCGTGCCTGAAAATGCAAAGGTAAATGGAGAGCTCATTAAGGATATTGAAATACCAAAAGGGTGCTTGATTGCCGCGATAATGAGGAATAACCAATTTGTCGTACCGCGCGGAACCACCAGGATCCAGGATGATGATCGCGTAATTTTCATCGGCCCCGCCTCTGCCATAAAAAAAGCGTACGATATATTTATGCTCAATAAATAAAGTGGAACAAGAAACAGGACTCGGATTTTTGACCAGGCCCTTAGAAGTGGTTCAAAATTCCAGATCCGGTTTCCCGCTTGAACGCGGGATTACACGTCTTGATTTTAACAAATTAAGGTGTGCATCAAGGCAAGGCGCAGGCCGATCGGGAAAGCGCAGCATACCTGCAGTATGTGAGCATTTACCGGAGGTCTGTGATGCCCCTTAATATAATACAATCGATGCAAATCCCGCTTTGCGGGGCAACGCAGCCCTTGAAGCCTTTTGAGCCCCATAAATTATCTTTAAATTAGATGCGAAATCCCGCTTCACTAAGCGGGGAGATGGAGTTTTGAAACCACTTCTAGTCACTTTTCAAGTTTCACTGAGACAGGAACGGCTCGGGTAATCGTATCAAATACGGGCGAGTAAGTCGGGCCCAGTTGGACGATTTCCTGCAGCTTCTCAGCGGGGGCATCAGCGTCGATCTTGAAAAACATCCTGATTTCTTTGTATCCTTTCGGAACGTCTTTTGATATTCCCAGAAATCCGCGCAGGTCGATGTCCCCTTCAAGTCGCGATTCCATGGCGTTTATTTTAATTCCTTTGGCTGCCGCATGATAGACGATAGAGGTGGTTACACAAGCTGCCAAAGCGGTCAGCGCATACTCAACCGGGTTGGGCCCGTTGTCTTCCCCCAGTAACAATGGCGGTTCGTCGGCGTCCAGTTCAAATGGTTTGTCATGGACATGGTCTTTTTCGGTTCCATAGAAATTTTTTATTGTCGTGCGGTTATGCCCGCCTTTGATCCACTGGTTGTTTGCGCGAAACTTGAATGTGGCAATGACCGGAGCATTTTTGACCGCATTGATTGTTTCAAACAATTTATCTACATCAACCCCATTGATATCTTTTTTTTCAGTCATTTTAGCACCTCCCATGTTTTTTTTCGACTTCTGCGCTGCAATAAAAAAACAAGATCGAATGCTTTTACAGTAATCATTGGTTTGTGAAACACAATAAGCTATCGAAGATGGTAAAAACGACCCTGGCATGAAAACATGCATTTCTTTTCTGTCGGGAATAAAAGATCATAAAATCATGGCCGCGTATGCATGCGATAACGGGTTGACGCCGCCTTGATACTAGTGTTAAGTCATCTGAGCACAGAAATAACTATCAAGGACATTAGCTGGAGACGGTATCATGCAAGTCAATGAATTTAAGGCTCTAATCAAACCTGTAACCGATCTGGTCTCAGACATGGCGATCGACGCCAAGCTGGCCGAGGAGTTGAACCGCCAATTCCCGCCGGGAGGCGAAGTTTTCGATAAGATAGAGAAAGCATGCCACAAAGCCATTGCTGCTGGCTGGATGTGTGCCAACGGCGAAGCGGGAGGGCCGCGCTGGGGCCGGGTTATCGAACCCTGCGAAGAGACCGGCGGACTCAGCGTCGATGTCGTGGATTTGACCGATTTGGTGGGATCGCTTCACAGCCACCCGACCGGTGAGGTCTGTATGGTGATGCCCATCACTCCGGAAGCCCGATTTGACGGCAAGCCTCGCGGCTGGGTGGTATTTGAACCGGGAACGGCCCACCACCCTACGGTCACGAATGGGGAAGCCCTGATACTGTATATGCTGCCGGACGGTAAGATCAATTTTTCAGACCGCTAATAAGGCAAAATCGATCTATAAGTTTTCAGCAGCGCGTTTGACCTCGACGTAATAAGCCGCTGCCAGCGCCGCAGTGCAACCGTCCGCCGCCGAAAGCACAATCTGTCTGCCGTATTTCTCTCTCAGATCTCCGATGGCAAACAGTCCGGGAAGATGGGTTTCACACTTCTCATCGGTACACACATACCCGTCGGAATTCATTTTAGCACCCGCAGGAACCAGCTGATTGTTGGGATCAAAGCCGATCCCGATAAAAACCCCGTCAGCAGCCAGTTCCCGGGATTCTTCCGTCTGAGGATTCTGCAAAGCAACGGCGCTGACCTGCCCTTCATGGGACCGGATGGCAGTAACGATGGTGTCCCAGAGGATTTCAATTTTGCGGTCGGCCAGCAAACGTTGCTGCAGAATCATGCTGGCCCGCAGCGCATCCCGGCGATGAACCAGATATACTTTTTGAGCTAATTTTGAAAGATACAGGGCTTCCTCGACGGCCGTATCACCGCCCCCGACGACGACAACCGTTTTGTTTCTAAAGAAGAAACCGTCACAAACCGCGCAATAGGAAACGCCTTTTCCATAGAACTCATTCTCGCCCGGCACATTGAGTTTGCGGGGCATCCCCCCGGCGGCCAGAATGACCGCATGGGATTTCAGCCGCTCGTTGCCCTCGAGCTCTACAGTGTGCCAATCAAGGCCCGGCTCCACCAGTGTGGCTTCGCTGGAAAGCACTTCGAGGTTATAAGATGTTGCATGGTCAAGAAATCTTTCAGACAGCTGATAACCGTTTATGTTTTTAAAGCCCGGGTAATTTTCAACTTCATCGGTCAGGGTAACCTGGCCTCCGGGAGAAGCCTTTTCAACCAGAACGGTGCGCATCGAGGCTCTTAAAGCGTAAATGGCTGCTGAAAGGCCGGCGGGACCACCTCCGATAATGATGACGTCATAATATTCACGATTCGCCATTTCTGCCTCCTCTGTTAAAAATGTAAATGATGCTTATATTTCTATTAATCTCATCAATCATGATATTTTTCAATCCGATATGAGACCGGTATCCATTATTTCCGTATTCCATCTTTCCATCATTGTCCGCCTGCGGCAGAGAAGCAAATCGAAATAAGTTGTTTTGAAAGGTTGACCTTATATTCAATTTTAGTGTAATTTAGAATGCTTTGGCAAATTTCACAATGTTCGTTCCGGATTTCCCATAGAGTTCATCTATCAACAAAACCGATATAAGGTGCGGTATGGATACTTTTCTCAATAAACTACCCGCCCTGGTCGATGAGGTCAAATCTCTCAGGGAGATCATTATTACCAACATCGTATTGATCGGCCAGACGCCGGCACCGACTTTTAGAGAAAAGCAGCGCAGCAAGCTGTTCATGGATCGACTGGCCGAATTCCAGGTCGACGAAGTCACCACCGATGGCTATCGCAACCCGATTGGCATCATCCGGGGTACCGATCCCGGCAAGCCGCCCATTTTTATCATTGCCCATCTGGATACCTTTTATGAAGAGAGCCAGCAGATAGACTATACCATCAAAGAAAATACCATCACCGGCCCCGGAATTCTGGACAATTCGCTCGGCGTGGGTGTCATGATTTCTTTGCCGGCAATATTTAAAAAATTGGGTCTTCGATTTGAATCGGACATCGTGCTGGCCGGTGCCATTCAATCCATCGGCAAGGGAAACCTGCGGGGTGTTCGGCACCTTTTAAAAACCTGGCCCACCCCCATAAGAGGGGGCATTTGTATCGAAGGTGTGGAACTCGGCCGGCTGAATTATTTCTCGGACGGCATGATCCGGGGGGAAATTCATTGCAGCATTTCCGACGAGAGAGGCAGCCTGGATGAATACACACCCAATGCGATCATCGTCCTGAATGAAGTCATCAACGAGATAATGAATCTGAAGACTTCCCAGAGACCCCGCTCCCGGATCGTTATCGGAAAAATCGGCGGGGGCGCCAATCACGGTAAAATAGCCAGTGAGGCATCCCTGGGATTCGAAATACGAAGTGATTCGTATAAAGTTGTCAAAAAAAATTACGGCTATATCCGAGACATCGTCGAGGGCATCAGCCATGAAAAACAGGTTGATTTGACCCTGAAAACAATCAGTAATTTAAAAGCTTCTCGATTGAAATACAACCACCCTCTGGTGAAAAATGCGGCTGCGGTTATGGAAACTTTAGGAATCAAACCCTTCAGCAAATCGACTGAATCGTCGCTATCCATCTTTCTTTCCCAGAAGATACCGGCAATAACCCTGGGCATTACCCATGGAGAAAATGTCTATAAAGAAGAGGCCACCATGGAAATTGAGCCCATGTATAAAGGGATTGCACAGGTTATCGGGGTTTTAAAGGCGATCGACGACGGGGTCTGTGATGAGCAACAAATGGCTTGAAAAAAACACGTTTCATCATTCAGATTTTAAAGACCTGAATCGGCTCGTTACCGAGAAGGCAAAAAAGAACTTGAAGATCTCTTTGTGTCTGCCGACGTTGAATGAAGAAAAGACCATTGCCAAAGAGATCATCATCATGAAATCTGAGCTGATGACCCGCTATCCGCTGCTGGATGAAATCGTGGTGGTGGATTCAGGTTCAACCGATGACACCCGGGAAATTGCCAGGGCCTATGGGGCGAATGTCTATGAGGCTACAGAGATTTTACCCCGTCTGGAACAATATAAAGGCAAAGGCGAAAATCTGTGGAAGGCGCTTTACATTACCAAAGGGGATATCATCATCTATCTGGATGCGGATATTAAAAATATTCATCACCGCTTTGCCTATGGCTTGCTGGGACCATTGCTGCTGTACGATCACATTAAATTCGTCAAAGCTTTTTACGATCGTCCGATTTCCATCGGCAAAAACAAGATCCGTCCGACCGGTGGCGGCCGGGTCACCGAACTGGTCATCCGGCCTTTATTTTCTTTGTTTTTCCCGGAATTGACCCAGTTAATCCAGCCCCTTTCCGGCGAATACGCCGGCTTCAGAGGGATTTTTGAGCGCATCCCGTTTCCTATCGGTTACGGTGTCGAAACCAGCATGAATATGGATATTTATACGAATTGGGGCCTGGATGTCATGGCCCAGGTCGACCTTGACCGACGTATCCACCACAACCAGGACACCAAGGCATTGGGCCGGATGTCCTTTGTCATTTTAAAGACGTTTATCAATCGAAAAATCCGGTTGGGATTAATCGATTTAAAGGAGGCGCTTTTCGACGAAATGATTCAGTACAATCT
>Ga0209536_100017813_pt1 | contig 10037 bp, 7 predicted proteins | sample DeeMarSeWOR28_12_FD_187461 | JGI IMG/M metagenome (GOLD analysis project Ga0209536, IMG submission 187461) | Marine sediment microbial communities from White Oak River estuary, North Carolina - WOR-2-8_12 (SPAdes) (version 2) | ecosystem: Environmental > Aquatic > Marine > Intertidal zone >...
ATTTGTTGTTGCTCGTCTTAGTGATCTACCTTGTTTTTCGGAACCTGGTTAAGCTTATCTACGATCGTAGACGAAATGTTTTGGGCTCAAAAATTCGGACCAAGCTTGTCATTGCCTTTGTATCGCTCACGCTATTGCCGACCATCGTCTTATTTTTCTTTTCGCTTAATTTCATTACATCCAGCATCGAATTTTGGTTTAATGTGCCGGTTGAACAAGCACTTGAACATTCATTGTGGGTCGGTGGCCGGTTATATGCCCGGACTGAAGAGAACAACCGATTTTTCCTGGAGAGGATATCCTATCAGATAAAGGCCAAAAGCCTGCTGAATCCCAAAACGAAAGAAACCCTCTCGCATTACATTCGAATTGTGCAAAGAGAATTTAATCTGGATGCAGTGGAGGTGTATTCCCCGAATTATGAGCGTCTGACATTTGCCCTGGCTCCCGAACTTGAAAACGAATATTTCGGAATTATTTCCCCGGAGGATTTCCAAAAAGAATTCCCATCGGATGGGATTCGGTCTGTCTCACAAACCATTCCATCTGGCGAGTTCATTAAAACCATCGCGACCGTTCCCTTTGCGGTCCAACCCGATGAGGCTTTGGGTTTTGTCGTTGCCACCACGCTGATTCCACTGGATCTTTCAGAAAATCTGCAATTTATTCGCAGCGGTTTTGCCGAATACCAACAGATAAAGCTGCTCAAAAAACCCATCCAGATCACCTATTATATCTCGCTTTCGATTGTGGCATTGTTGGTCCTATTCTGTGCCGTGTGGTTTGGTTTCTTTATGGCCCGATCGATTAGTCTTCCGATTAAGGAATTGGCTGAAGCAACCCGCCGCGTGGCTGACGGGGATCTTAGTTACACCATTGATCCGGTGGGTGATGATGAATTTGGAAGCCTGGTTAAATCCTTCAACCAGATGACCCAAGATCTTCGAACCAGTCGCGAGCAACTGGAGCTTTCCGCCCGCATGCTCGGCAAACAGAATCTTGAAATCGAAGAAAAGCGGCAGTTTATGGAAATCGTGTTAAAAAGTGTTTCCGCCGGTGTCGTCACCCTGGATGCCAAAGGCATCATTTCGACCATGAACAAATCGGCAGAAAAAATGCTCAATCTCAAATCCGAGCAAATACTGAACAAAAGCTATAGAGATTTATTGGACGGCCAGTTTTTGGAGTTGGCCGATGATATTATGCATAGCCTGTCTCTTTCTCGGGGAGACACCATCGAATTGCCGTTAAAGCTCACCATTGAAGGCAGGCCCAGGAGTTTTTTGGTTTCGGTAAATGCACTCAAAGATGATGCCGGACAGCACATGGGGACGCTTATGGTGTTTGACGATCTAACCGAACTGGAAAAAGGCCAACGAATGGCCGCTTGGAGAGAGGTCGCCCGTCGCATCGCCCATGAGGTTAAAAATCCCCTTACGCCCATAACGCTATCTGCCCAGCGTTTAAAAAGAAAATACGCTCAGTTCGTGGATGATAAAATTTTTGAAGAGTGCACCGAGACGATCATCAATCAGGTGGAGCTGATTCGGAATCTGGTAAATGAATTTTCCTCCTTCGCACGGTTTCCAAGCGCAAATCCGGTGCCCTGCGAGCTGTTGCCGATTATTGATGAAACCATCGCGCTCTATAAGGAAGTTCGCTCGGGCATCAATTTTAAAGTCAACAATACCAGCGACATTCCGATCCTCAACCTTGATCGGCAGCAGATGAGACAAGCGCTGATAAACTTGATTGACAATGCCATCAGTGCGACCAAAGGCAAAGGCAATATTGCGATCAATGTGGCCTACGATTCTATTTTAAAAAAGGTGCGAATAGAAGTTGCCGATGATGGCCCGGGTATTTCCGATGAAGATAAAACCCGGTTGTTTCAGCCAAATTTTTCTACAAAAAAAGCCGGAATGGGCCTTGGGCTTACGATTGTAAATACGATCATTGCAGATCATAATGGGATGATTAATGTGCAAGATAACTCGCCGCACGGCGCCAAATTCGTCGTTGAGTTGCCGGTATAATCCCGCAGAGGGCATAGCGCAGAGAGCAAAGCGCAAAGAAAAGGGGTTTGTGATTTTCAACGCTATGCGCTATGCGCCATGCGCTTTGCAGAGGCTTAGGGTCGTCTACTTAGGGGATTTAACCTATTTGGTTAATCCACTTTGAAGCTATGAGGGGTAGAAATTTATGTTACCATCTGTTTTAGTTGTTGATGATGAGCCGTCGATCGTTCAGTCTTTAAGCGGGTTGCTTTCCGATGAAGGCTATAAGGTTTCAACCGCCGTCAATGGTTATGATGCGTTAAAAGTGGTTGATTCGGATTCCCCCGATCTGGTTTTGCTGGACATTTGGATGCCGGGACTGGATGGGATTGAAACGTTAAAGGAGATCAAAAAATACCATCCCCATACTCAGGTTATCATTATTACCGGTCACGGAAACGTCGAGACCGCGGTTAAGGCCACGAAGCTGGGTGCCTTTGACTTGATTGAAAAGCCGCTTTCCATCGATAAGATTATTTTGACCATTAACAATGCATTGAATTTCAGACGCCTTGAAGAGGAAAACAGATATCTCCGCACGAAGACCCTGGAGAAAAAATCCATCGATGGAAATTCTGAAAGGACCAAGGAATTAAGAAGGAATATTGAAGTGGCAGCACCATCGGACACCTGGATACTCATCAGCGGAGAAAACGGCACCGGCAAGGAGCTTGTGGCGCGAATGATCCACGAGCTGAGTCCCCGGACAGATAAGCCGCTTATTGATGTCAGCTGCGCGGCGATACCGGACGAACACATTGAGAGCGAGATGTTCGGGTATGAAAAAGGGGCGTTTCCGGCTGCCACCGGTACAAAAATTGGCAAATTTGAACTGGCCGACAACGGAACGATATTTCTGGATGAAATTGGAGACATGAGTTTAAGCGCTCAGGCAAAAATACTGCGGGTGCTTCAGGAGCAAAAGATCCAGCGGATTGGCGGAAGCCGCCCCATCAGCGTCAATGTCAGAATAATCGCCACCACCAATAAAGATCTTGAAAAAGAAATGGAAAGGGGCACGTTCAGAGAAGATCTATATTATCGTTTAAATGTGATTCCGATAAAGGTTGCTCCGTTAAGAGAGCGAATTGAAGATCTTCCGGTATTGGTGGAAGTCTTTTTAAAAGAGTTTGCCATTCAGAATCGAAGCAAGCGCAAAACGATGAGCCCGGCAGCGATCAGCATATTGAGCAGCTACGATTGGCCTGGTAATGTCAGGGAGCTCAGGAATCTTGTAGAACGACTTGCGATAACCGTTGATAAGGATGTTATTGATGCAGCCGACATTCCCGATTCATATAAGCCTGGTGCCTATAATGAAAAAACATATTCGGCAGTCTCCCAATTTTTGAAAATCGACAATTTTAAAGAAGCCCGCAAAGTGTTTGAAAGAGAATTCATTAAAATAAAATTATTACAAAACGAGAACAACATTACCAAAACTGCCAGGGCGCTGAAGGTGGGCCGGAGTTATCTCCACAAAAAAATCAAGAGCCTCAACTAGAAGCTATCTCAAAAATGAATCCCACGCTCAATGGCTGCGTTGCGATCCGGTTTAAAATGCTCACGTACTCCGTGTACGCTCCGCGTTTAAACCGAATCGACGCCTTGCCCTTGAACTTGATCTACAATTTTAAGATAGCTTCTATTTTAAATAGGGATAAAAATTTTGACAATCAGGATTATCGGTGGTGAGCTGAAAGGGAGAAAGCTCTTAACAGTACCCGGAATGCGCACAAGGCCGACTGCTGATCGGGTGCGGGAATCGATTTTTAATATACTTGACAATCGAGTTCAAAATGCATCGGTTTTAGATTTATTTGCCGGCACCGGCGCCATGGGTATCGAAGCATTAAGCCGTGGAGCTGAATCGGTTGTATTTGCAGACGACAAACCAGCGGCATTAGGCGCCTTAAGACAGAATATAAAAAACTGTTCACTCGAAAACAGGACGCGCGCGATTAAATGGAACATATTAAAAAATTTAAATATCCTGCGCGCATATAAACCTGCTTTCAATCTGGTTTTTATAGACCCCCCCTACGATAAAAACATGGTCCAGCCGACTTTATCAAATCTTGGTCTGGGCCAATGTTTGACAAATGGCGCAACGGTAGTGATCGAACACTCAACGCTGGAGCCGATTCCAGAAAACCCACCGGGGTTTAATATTTCCGATCAAAGAAGATACGGGAAAACGCTTGTTTCTTTTTTGATATGTATGGTATGAATCCAATCTTAACATTCTTGGCCACACGCGCTTATCTGATTCTTGTATATTTTAAGTATTTGTTATTACGCGATTTTTTACTGTACGCGTTCTTTGAGCAACTCATTTGTCGCTCAAGTTACTACAGACAAAGGATTGAGATAAAATGCCAAAAGTTGCCATCTACCCCGGTTCCTTCGATCCAGTGACCAACGGTCATATTGATATTATTGAAAGAGGATTAAAATTATTTGATAAAATCATTGTTTCAATTTTGTATAACCCGAACAAAAAATATCTTTTTCCCCTCGAAGAACGCTTGGAGATGCTCAGGGATTGCACGAAACAATATAAAAACGTTGAAATCGACAGCTTTGACGGCCTTTTGGTGGACTATGCCGCCAGCAGGAAAGCCCATGCTATTCTACGGGGGCTGCGCGCGATGTCTGATTTTGAGTATGAATTTCAGATGGCATTGATGAATCGGCGGTTAAATCGCGATGTGCAGACCGTGTTTTTGATGACCGGCTTGCGATGGATCTTCACGAGTTCATCGATTATCAAAGAAGCCGTCCAATTCGGCGGAAATATCGAAGGTATGGTTCCGCCTTTGGTGAAAAAAAAGCTAAAAGCAAAATTCGCCCCTGCTGTTGGACGCGGGCGATCCCGGAAAAATTAAGCAGGACCTTACTCGCTTCCAAGAAATTAGACGCGTGTTGATTTAAAATGCTCTAACGAACAAGTGCGCTAAAGTTGAGGAATTCTGTCGTTAATTTTAAAAGATAGAGCTCAGCGATACCCTAACTTTAGCCACTTTCTTTAACGCTGGCCAACCTTTCAATAATTAGCACCGCAATAAATCCGATGATTGCAAGGCCGAGGGCGGCCCAAACTTCAGAATTCAATTTTTCCGGCATTATATTGGCCCCCCAGATGACCACCTGGGGTTTTCCGCCAATAATTTTTGTCTGAATAATTTCCTTCCACGGCCAGATTTTTTTTATGGAGCCCACCATCAGACCGGTGAGAAATGCCAGCGTGAGGGGGCGAAAATTTTTTAGCAAGTAGTTCAGCAGTCGGGCAAAACTGAGCAATCCGATCAAGCATCCCAAACAGAATACGACAATAATCATCAGCTGCTGGGGTCCAAAAGGGTTTTTTAAGGTGGCGGTAATAAACTCATATTTGCCTAAGATGAGCAAAATAAAAGCCCCACTTATGCCCGGCAGGATCATTGCGCAAATGGCAATGATGCCACACAGAAAAATAAACCACAATGCATCGGGAGTTGACACCGGTATCAGATTGACAATGAATACCGCCACAACAGTTCCGCAAACCAGGCTGATACCTGCGCCGGCAGTCCAGATTGCCACCTGTTTGCTGACCACCAGGATTGACGCCGCAATCAGACCAAAGAAAAGACTCCAGGTGAACGTGGGGTAATGGTTCAGCAGATAATTCATCAGCCTTGCGAAACTGACGATGGCAATGCCGATTCCGGCAAACAGGCACAGTAAAAAACGAACATGCACACCGGCGAGTGCTCCCATCAGGTCCAGATGGAGTATTTTTTTTACCACAGTAGCGTCAAATGATTTTAGGGCCTGAATCAGTTCTTCATAGATTCCGGTAATGAGTGCAATGGTTCCGCCGGAAACGCCGGGGATCACATCCGCCGATCCCATACACAACCCCTTCAATAACAGCAATGCGGCATTTTTAAGCGAGCTTGGACCGGGGCTGGCAAAAAAAGCATCCTTCCAAGTATCTTTGACCTCACCATGCATAAATTAATCCAATTATTTGTTTTCTTTCCATCCCTGCTCCCCAATGAGTTTCACAAAACGGCATCCACCCAGATTCGACTTGTGGATGCCCTTTTTGTCTTTGACGACCTTGATGAGGTCCTGGGAATGTTGGTTGCCGACCGGCACCACCATGCGCCCGCCTGCGGCCAGTTGGTCCAATAGCTTTTCAGGAACATGCGGCGCACCAGCGGTGACAATGATTGCATCAAATGGGCTTTCATCCTTCCATCCCGCTGTACCGTCACTGCAACGCATGACAATATTGTGATAGTGCAGTTTGTCCAGCAGCTTGCGCGCCTGGATGTAAAGCGAGCGGATTCTTTCAATGGTGTACACCCGGTAGACAATTTCCGCCAAAATGGCCGCCTGGTATCCGGAACCGGTCCCGATTTCAAGTACACGATCATCTTTACCCAGCTCTAATGCCTGGGTCATCTCAGCAACAATATAAGGCTGTGAAATGGTTTGCTGTTCACCGATCGGTAGCGGATAATCTCCATAGGCCTGATCTCTTAAAGCTTCACTGACAAATAGATGTCGCGGTACGCTTCGAAAGGCTGATAAAACAACTGGATCCTTTATTCCACGTGCTTGAATCTGGTGCCGAACCATTTCTTCGCGCTGGCGTTCATATTTAATGGCTTCCTTCTTCATGACTGCTTTTCTACCAACTCTGCAGATTCAGGTCAAGATCATCGAAAACAAAGAGCGATTATCGATTAGCCGATAATCGGCGGATTGGGGGAGCGGTCATTGATAGGGCAAAGCATGGGCTTTTAGGAAAAGTACGATGCCAATTGTCGGAATCAGATTTTGTATATCACGCGATCTTCTGTGATAATGATATCGACATGTTTGTCGTGAGATTCTATAGGCACTTGAGGGATGATCTGCTGTTCAAAGGCAAAAGCGACTTTACGGGTCGTGATCGCCAGCTTGGGAATGAGCCGATCGTAATATCCTTCGCCGGAGCCGATTCGCCCTCCCTTTTCGTCAAGGGCAATGGCTGGAATGATGGCAATGTCGATGCGCTCAATCGGGACGACTTTGCAGCGGGCCTCATCTGGCTCTAAAATACCCCGGGGCCCTTCGTGCAGGTCTTTGTCAAGATTGTCAACTTTCATCAGGGTCATCCCAAAATTTGCGGGATTAAAGGCCGGTAAAACGACAATTTTATTGTAACCATAGGTTCGTCTGAGGATATTTGTGGTTTGGACTTCACCGTTTTTATGAATATACATTAGCGCAATTTTCGCTTCCAGAAAGTTTGCAAAATCGAAAAGTCTGTTTTCAATCGCTTTTGTTTTTGCAGCGATTTCTTTGGCCGGGAGTGCGGCAATTTTTTTGGTAATTTCTTCACGAAGTTCACTTTTTTTAACCTGAATTTCCTCCATATGAATTCTCCGTTAAATGATGTATGTTTTTAAGATCCGGATAGTGTTGGTAAAGTTAATCATCAATAATCATTGACTATACAGGCCTGGCGTGCTAATTGCGCCAGTATTTCGTTCACCCGTCAAATGGGGTGACGAAAAATTCAACACAATCTAAACCCCTTATTATAAGGAAAAAAATGCTGGAAATCAAGTTCGTCAGACAAAATTTAGAAATCGTTCAAAATGCTTTGCGAGCACGTGATCAAGCGGCAGATCTTGACACCTTTCAAACATGTGACGATGAACGTCGGACGATTTTGCAGGAGCTTGAAGCGTTAAGACACCAGCGCAATAGGGTTTCGGACCAGATTGCAGAAATGAAAAAGTCCGGAGAGGATGCCGAAACGCTTGTGATCCAGATGCGCGAGGTTTCATCCAGGATTAAAGAGCTGGACAAAGCTTTTGGCGAAAGCGAGGAAATGCTTGAAAAGATTCTTCTGGGATTGCCCAACATCCCCCATTCCTCGGTGCCGGTTGGCAAAGATGAATCGGAAAATCCGGTGATCAAAACGGTTGGGGAGCCGCCGGAGTTTGCTTTCGACCCAAAGCCGCATTGGGATCTGGGTGCCGACCTGGGAATTCTTGATTTTGAGCGGGCGGCCAAAATTACAGGGGCCCGGTTTCCGCTATACTTCGGAGCCGGTGCCAGGCTGGAAAGAGCGCTGATTAATTTCATGCTCGATAAGCATACTCAGTTTCACGGCTATATCGAAACCTTGCCGCCCTTTATTGTAAATCGCCTGGCCATGATGCATACCGGTCAACTGCCGAAATTTGAAGCGGATCTTTTTAAGCTGGCGGGCTTGGATTACTACCTTATACCCACCGCAGAAGTGCCCGTGACCAATATTCATCAGGACGAGATCCTCAAAGAAGAGCAGCTGCCGATTTACTATGCGGCTTATACACCTTGCTTCCGTTCTGAGGCCGGTTCATATGGAAAAGATACCCGGGGGCTGATCCGCCAGCACCAGTTTAACAAAGTCGAGCTGGTAAAATTCACCACACCGGAAACGTCTTATCAAGAACTTGAAATGCTTTTACGTGATGCTGAAAGCATATTAAATGAGCTTAAACTTCCGTATCAGGTGGTTGAGCTGTGCACCGGAGATCTGGGGTTTGCGGCAGCCAAGACCTTTGATTTAGAGGTCTGGATGCCTGCCCAGGGATTGTACCGGGAAATTTCATCCTGCAGTAATTTCGAAAATTTTCAAGCCCGGCGGGGGAACATCCGCTTCAGGAGAAAGGGCAAAAAAGGCACCGAGCTGGTCCATACGCTAAACGGTTCCGGACTTGCCGTCGGGCGTTGCGTGGCCGCGATTCTTGAAAATTTTCAGCAGGCCGACGGCTCGGTTCTCATCCCCGGCGCGCTTCAAACCTACATGGGGGGATTGGAAACGATAAAACCGTGAAACTCGATGATTTACCCGGTGAAGTTCGTTCTGCCATCCTGCCGCAGCATGCGGGACAACTGGTTTATCGCTGCCTGGGCTGTGGCCGGGAATTCGGCATTGAAAAGCTTTTATATGTGTGTCCGCAATGCGGACAGGTGCTTTTAATCTATGATCTGAATTTTAGCCGGTTAACCGCAATTGCGGGCACCCAGTGGCGACGTATATTTGACTATCGTAAATTGTTGAACATTCCGGCCTTAAAAGGCATCTACCGGTATCACGAGTTTATCGGCCCGGTAATTCCGCTGGAAGCGGTGGTGTACCTGGGCGAAGGCCATACCCCTGTGGTGGAAGCCAACGCCCATCTGCAGGAAAAGGTAGGACTGCGGTTTTATTTTAAAAATGACGGCCAAAACCCGAGCGCTTCTTTTAAAGATCGTGGCATGGCCAGTGCCCTGAGTTATATTAACGCCCTGGTTCAGGCAGGCAAGCTGTCTGATGTGCTTGCTGTTTGCGCCTCGACCGGAGACACCTCGGCTTCTGCCGCCCTGTATGCCGCTTATTTATCGCCGCAGGTAAAATCGGCGGTGCTGTTGCCTTACAAAAAGGTAACCCCCCAGCAACTCTCCCAGCCATTGGGCAGTGGCGCAAGGGTTTTTGAAATTCCGGGCGTCTTTGATGACTGCATGAAAGTGGTCGAGGCGCTTTCGGAAAATTACAATGTGGCGCTATTAAATTCAAAAAATGCCTGGCGTATTTTGGGGCAGGAATCTTACTGCTATGAAATTGCCCAGGATTTTGAATATGCGGTTTCTAAAATGGTAATCGTGTTGCCCATCGGCAACGCGGGCAATATCACTGCGGTGATGAGCGGGTTTTTAAAATTTTTTGAAGCCGGCATAATCGACGGGCTGCCAAAAATCATCGGGGTGCAATCCGAGCATGCCAATCCGGTCTATCGCTACTATCTGGAGCCCGACAGCAAAAAACGCAAATTTAAGCCGCTGGCCGTAAAACCCAGCGTCGCCCAGGCGGCGATGATCGGCAACCCGGTCTCTATGCCCCGGGTGATCCATCTGGTGGACAAATACAATCAACTGGCGGGCGAACAGCGCGTGTTTTTTGTCGAG
>Ga0209536_100017815_pt1 | contig 10037 bp, 6 predicted proteins | sample DeeMarSeWOR28_12_FD_187461 | JGI IMG/M metagenome (GOLD analysis project Ga0209536, IMG submission 187461) | Marine sediment microbial communities from White Oak River estuary, North Carolina - WOR-2-8_12 (SPAdes) (version 2) | ecosystem: Environmental > Aquatic > Marine > Intertidal zone >...
GATCCTGGGAGCCATCGACCAGCTCAAGCTGGGCCTGCTCGGCGACGCGGGGCGCGGAACGGGAACCGATCTGGGGCTCGTGTTCGAAGCCATGGGAGTGGTGATCCCTCTCGGCATCGGCGTGGTCATCGGCGTGGTGGGCGTGAGCAACCTGCTGCGCTGGCTGATCCGCCGCTTCGAGAAGGCGACGCTGGGGGCGCTGCTCGGGCTCCTGCTCGGTGCGGTGGTAGGACTGTGGCCGTTTCAGCGGGCCGAGCCGCCGCAGCCGCAGGTATTCGCGTTCGTCAAAGGCGCGGCCGGCATCGGACAGACGGATCTGGCCGATCGGTCTTGCGCTCAGAACCGTTTCGCCGCGCTCATAACTGGCCCGCGCCTGCGCGTTGATCAGCAGGGTTCCGGCCAGCAGCACGTTGGCGACGACAACACCCGTCAGCAGAAAAAGAGCCTGTACCGGGTGGCGGCGGTAATGGCCGAGCAGGGTGCGAGTCAGCATGCGCGAGCCGCCTGTTCAGTCCTGCTCATGCAGGCAGCCGCCTTCCAGCAGCAGGCGGCGGCGCGAGAAAGCGGCCATTGTGCGGTTATGGGTGACCAGCAGCAGGCTGCAGCCCGACTCGTCGACCAGCCGCGCCAGCAGCCCCATGACCTGGCGGCTAAGCGTATCGTGGAGGTTGCCCGTGGGCTCGTCGGCGAAGACCAGCTCGGGATGATGGGCAAGTGCCCGGGCGATGGCTACCCGCTGCTGCTGGCCGCCGGACAACACCTCCACCGGGCGTTCCAGCAGAGGGCCAAGGCCCAGCACGTCATAAAGCTCCGCGGTCCAGTCATCCTGTTCAGGCAACCGGTTCAGTCTTCGCTGGAACAGCACATTGTCGCGGACGTCGAGGCCAGGCAGCAGGTTGAATTGCTGAAACACGAAGCCGAGGTGGCGGCGTCGCAATAGCGCCAGGTCGCGTTCACCCAGTTCCGCCAGCGGCCGACCCAGGACGCGCACTTCGCCATGGTCCGGCTGCTCCAGCCCGGCGGCAATCTGCAGCAGCGTGCTCTTGCCGCAGCCGCTTGCGCCCAGCAAGGCGATACTGTCAGAAGCGCCCAGCTGCAGGTCGACGTCGCGCAGGACCTGCAGCTCACTCTCGCCGTCGTGAAACGATTTGGATACCGAGCACAGCTCGAGCATCGGTGGACTCTCCTACTTGTGTCTTGCTGTGGTGGCGGCCCAGGATTTGTAAGTATAGGGTACGGCGCCTGCCGACAAGGGCGCAGCCTCTATGGCCCGCTTACGCGGAACCGGGTGGGGGCGCCGGAGTGCCGGCCGATCTGCCACCGGCGTCTCATGGATGTCCGATTTGCGATGGGTCGTCATATCATCGATCTGCCGAACGGCCAGTTGACCACGACGATGTGGATTACGCTATTCTTAGCCGATTCGCGTCTCGCCCTTGTCCCCAAATTTGCGGCGGGTCGCGGTGAATACCCTGGCCACCGAGCACTGGACACTTCATGAATACAACGCCTGCAACCGTATCCCAGACCCGTTCGTTCACCACGATTTTCCTCATTGAGATGTGGGAGCGCTTCGGCTTCTACGGAATGCAGGCGCTGATCGTGTACTACATGGTGCAGGCACTGGACTTCCCCGACGAGCGCGCCACGCTGGTTTGGGGCGCCGCCGCCGCTCTGATCTACGTGGCGCCGGCGATCGGCGGCTGGATCGGCGACCAGGTCCTCGGCACCCGCCGCACCATGCTGCTCGGCGCCGTGATCCTGTCCGTTGGTTACGGCCTGATGGTGGTGCCCGGCCAGAGCGTCTGGTTCCTGTTCTGTGCGCTGGGCGTGATCGTGGTCGGCAACGGCCTGTTCAAGGCCAATGCAGGCAACCTCGTGCGCAAGATTTACGAGGGAGATGATTCCAAGATCGATAGCGCCTTCACCATTTACTACATGTCGGTCAACCTCGGCGCGATGATCTCGCAATTGCTGACACCCTGGCTGAAGGACTACGTAAACGAACATTACGGCAATGGCCTGGGCTGGCACATCGCCTTCGCGGTCTGCGCGGTTGGTCTGCTGCTGGGCCTCGCCAACTATGCCCTGATGCGCCGCTGGATGGCCCACATCGGGTCGGAGCCGGACGAGAAACCGCTGCATTGGGGCAAATTGGGCGCGGTGCTGGCGGGAGGTGTCCTGGCGGTGTTCGCGTCCGCCTATATCCTGCAGCACCAGGGTGTCGCCCGGGCCTTTGTGTACATCGCCGGCGTGGTGGTGGTGGGTATCTTCGCCTACCTGATCAGCATTGGCGAGCGCAGCGAGCGCGCGGGCCTGATCGCGGCCCTGGTGCTGACGGTGCAGACGGTGTTCTATTTCATCTTCTACCAGCAGATGTCGACGTCGCTGAACCTGTTCGCACTGCGCAACGTCGACCCGGCCTTCAGCGTGTTCGGCGTGCATCTTTGGGACTGGTCGCCAGCGCAATTCCAGGCCTTCAATCCAATCTGGATCTTCGTCCTGAGCCCGATCCTGGCCTGGGCCTATGCGCACGCAGGCAAGGCCGGCAAGGACTTCTCGATTGCCGCCAAGTTTGCTTGGGGTTTTGTCATCGTGGCTGCCGGCTTCTTCATCTACGGCGCCTCTGAACACCTGGCCGACGCCCAGGGCAAGGTGTCCTCGTGGCTGATGGTGTGGGGTTACGGCGCGATTTCGCTGGGCGAGCTGCTGGTCAGCGGCCTCGGCCTGGCGATGGTCGCCCGCTACGTGCCGGCGCGCATGGGCGGTTTCATGATGGGCGCGTATTTCGTCGCCTCCGGAGTCTCCCAGTATCTCGGCGGGCTGGTCGCCACCTATGCCAGCGTGCCGCGCAATATCACCGATCCGCTCGAATCATTGCCGATCTACACCAGTCTGTTCAACCGACTGGGCGTTGCTGCCCTGGTTTGCACGGTGATTGCCATTGCCGTGCTGCCGCTGATGAAACGGCTGTCGCTCGCTCATAGTGCGCAAGGACAGGCCAGCCGGGCATGACCAGGGCGATGGAGTGCGGAAAAGCGCAGAGCGATAGAGTTCTTGTCAGGGAAAAATTTGACTCTGAGCCCAAACGACTTACCGTTTCGGCTCCTTGTGCGCCACCGGACCGCCAGCCTGCTTCCAGGCATCGAAACCGCCGTTGATGTGGGCCACGGGTGTGAGGCCCATCCGCTGCGAAACCTGGGCCGCCAGCGCCGAGCGCCAGCCCAGGTTGCAGTAGAAAATGAATTTCTTTCCGCAGGCGAAAATGTCCTTGTAGTAGATGCAATCCGGATCGATCCAGAATTCCAGCATGCCGCGTGGGCAGTGAAACGCACCCGGGATAAAGCCCTCTCGCCAGAGTTCACGCACGTCGCGAAGATCGACGAAGAGCACATCCCCGCCGCCATGCATCGCCAGCGCATCTTGGACGCTGATGGTTTCAATCTCTTTTTCGGCTGCGGCCACCAGTTGTTGGTAGCCCGTGGTGATTTCTAGCGGCATCAGATTCTCTTCCGAGTTGACAATGGCCCGAACGAAACAGGCAGTCCAACGCGTATCATTCTACGCGATAACCGACCCGCAGCGCCCGCAGCAGGAAGAAACTGATGGCAGCCATGACCAGGCCGGGCCACAAGGGATTGGTGGTAAAGATCGGGGCCAGTTCCAATGCGGCTCCGAGGTACCAGCACAAAACCGTGCCGAAGGACAGACAGATACTCCAGAAGGCGGTCGTCGAATCGACACGCCAGGCGTAAACTGCGGCAATGGTGGGCAGAATCAGCGCCGCGGAGTTCAGGGTGAAGCCGAGCAGAAGCAGGTCCAGCACATCCTCCATTTGCCATGCCAACAGGGCAGCCAGCAGACCAATGCCGAGCGAGGCGAACATACCGAGTCGCAGCATCTGTTGCTGGCTGATGTCGGGATTGACATAACGCTGGTACACGTCGCGGCTGATATTGGCCGAGGCAGTCAGGATGCAGATGTCGGCTGTGGACATGACGGCTGCCAGCAGGCCCACCAGCATCATGCCCTTGAAGCCTGGCGGAAACAGCTCCACGACGAAGGTTGTCAGGGCGTCATTGCTGTTGGCAATGTCGGGAAACAGCGTTGCCGTGGTCATGCCCAGCCAGGTGGCCGCCACCGCGATGGGTAACATGAACGCCACGGCTAGCAGCGCTCCGCGTCGCGCGGAACCCGGACTGCGCGCTGCGAAGGTGCGGGTGAACGAGTCCATCGAAGTAAAAAAGCTGAGGCTGACGCTGACCACGAGGGCTGCAATCGAGGGCCATCCCCAGGCGCCGATTGCAAAATAGGAGGAGGGCAGGGCCTGTGACAGTTCGGCCGGAGTTCCTCCATTTTCGAGAGCGATAGGCAATCCGATCAGCAGGATGCCAATCAACAGCAAGGCGAACTGGACCCAGTCAGTCCAGGCGACCGCGAGGTAGCCGCCGGTCGCGGTATAAAGCACGACGACGGCGCTGGCCAGCATCAGGCCGGAAGAAAAATCCCAACCCAGCAACACATGCAGGATGCTGCCGGCCGCCGCCAACTGCCCGGCCGAGAATGCAATGTAGGCAATGGCGGTGGTTAGCGTAGCCACGATACGCGTGCGGCTGTCATAGTGCTCTTCAATCAGGTCCGGGTAGGTGAGGAATCGGTGCTTGTCCCCCAGTTGCTTGACCCGTTTTGCGAAAATCAGGCCAAACAGCAACAGGCCGAGGGCCAGCGAGCAAACGTACCAGACACCGGTAATCCCCTCTGCATAGGCCTTTCCCGAACTGCCAATTACGGAGGCTCCACCAATCCAGCTGGCCAACCACAGGCAGGCCATGGAGAATGTTCCCTGGCGACGTCCGGCGACGTAATAATCGTCTACATCGACTTGCCTGCGATTGGCATACACCCCGATCATGATCAATATCGCCAGGTACAGAAAAATCAGCGCGCTGTCCAACAAGGTCATGCAACCTGTCTCCTCAACCAGGGATGCCGTCAGCAATTGAAGTGCCGGCGTCAGCAGGATGACACCAAGCACGCGTTCGAACCAATTTGCCCTGTATTGTAAGCACGTCAGCCAAGCCGGTGACGATGCGGAGCCGCGGAAGCCGGGGGAAACCCACCAGGTGCTCGCGGTTCAGGCAAGCATTGCGGGCTCTGCCACGGGCTGGGTCGCCCAGGTCGTCCGAAGAACCTACCGCGCCCGGGTCTTGCGACGGGCTCTGTGCGGCAGCATGCTCTAGGGCTGGCAGGAAAGCCCCCGCAAATAGGTCAGGCGCGTAAGGTTCAGCGTACCGCCGGGAAAGCCTGCCTCGACGGGAGTGAAACGGGCGGTCCCGGAATCACACGCCAGTTCCAGTTCCAGCGAACCCCAGGGTTCGAGTTGCACCTGGTCTGGATCGAATTCCGCTCCAAAGATACCCCCGCTCGTGGTGTACATCTGGTCGAAAACGAGTTTCTCGTCAACGATATCGCCGATGCCGAAGAACCAGCGTCGCTTGCCCAGCGGGTCGTAGCTGAACCAGTACACCAGCACGCGCCCGTCGGCCAGAACCTCTACCACATACCCTTCACCGTCGTGTGATGGGTCGTACCAGGATCCGCTCAACTGCGCCGCCTGGAGTACTGGCTGGAAGGAAGGCCTGCCGCATTCGAGGCCCATCACCGAAGCGAGGCGCTGAAGATTCAGACGGCCCTGGCGCCGGCCGTCGCCATCCTGGTCGATCAGCCAGTCCATCGCGCCGCTGTCGCAGCCCGACCAGATGAAGCTGGCTGAACCCACGGTCTTGCGGGTGACACTTTCGGGATCGAAGTCGGGCCCGAACTTGCCGCCCGATGCCTTTAGCAGCTCCGGAAACAGGATGCGGTTGCCGCGGATTTCACCCTGGGCGATGTACCAGTCCTGGGCACCCTCGGCGTCGTAAGTAAACCAGTACATCACGGCCACGTTCCGGTCCAGTATTTCAAGCATGAACCCTTCGCCGTCGTGGGCCGGATCATACCAGGCCGACGAAGTCCCGGCTTCGATAACAAAGGGGTCGCCGAGGGTTTCCGAAGTGAGCTCTAGCTGGATGGTCTGATCGACTCCACCGCTGTTACTGCCGTCGACGCCGTTGCTGTCTTCGTAACCGGCCCAGCTCCCGCCCTGCCAGCGGGCGGCCGTCGCCGGATTGGCATCGGTCCGCTGCCCGGTCATGTCCTGGGTGCTGAGCTCTATCGTGGCTGCGGTGTTTCCTCTGACCAGGCCCAGGTTGTTGTCGTCTGCGGGCAGACTGAAGCTGATGGACAAGGCGTCGTCCCGGTAACGCAGATAACCACCTGGTGCGTCACCGGGGGTGTCGAGCCAGTCTCCTGCGCCGGGGCTGGCGCTGAGTTCCGCCTCTGCGACCAGGAGTGCCGCGTCAAAGTCCAGCGTCGAGCCTGGTTGGCCGGGCAGGACCGTGACTTCTCCATCTTCGCGCCAGCGCATGGGCTTGTCGAAAGCCAGCCACAGCCGGTAGATCCGCTCCAGCTGCAGAGGCTGGGCCTGAAAGGAATACATCTCGCGCGTGGTTGCGCCGCTGACATCCCACTCTGCTTCGAACACCACGGCTCCGGTTGCATCATCGACAAGGCGCAGGGCTGCGATCGAGGGCGGGCCGGACTGCTGGTAGTAAGCCACCGCAAAGGTCTGCGCGAGTTCCGTTCTAACCCGTTCGATTTCCGACTCCGGCAGGATGAATCCATCATGATCGTTGCGACCCAGCCCGCCATAGTCCGCTCCCCGGCCGGGCAGTCCACCGTGCAGGCCCGAGGATGGCTCGATTTCAAGCGTCCAGGACGGCACCTGATAGGCATGCGTGAAATACTCGTCTGTCGAGCCGATACCTCGATTCGGGATGACATTAGCCGCGCTTTCGAAGAAATAGTACTTGCTTGCGTCAAACGCGTAATGGTGGTTGGCGAAGGTGGTCAGCAGACGTTCCGTCAGGCTCGTCAGTCGGCCGTTGCTGTTCCTGACCCAAAACATGACCTGCGAGTACGAATGCACATCGGTGTACATGCTGAGTCGATTGGCCGGGCCCAACTGAGCTGCGACGTCCAGGATCCGGGTTTCCGGCTCTGACTGTGGCGCTGCGCCATGGTGTGTCAGATAGACTGGATTTGGGGACGAGCGGTCGGGATTCGTATTCCAGTAAGGTGGGTTGTTGCGATTGAGGTCGACGCCAAGAAGGTGATCGCCCTGGGTAAACAAGTCCTCGTCGGCGCCCAGCATGTTCTTGCGCCGCATACGGCCATCACGCGGCCAGGTCTCGAGGTCTTGTGGGTCCGTGCCCATCCAGTTTCTGCTCGGAAACCGTTGGGTCTGCAGGAACCCATCGATGTTCATCACCGGGATGACCAGCACATTGGCGTTGTCGCGAACATAACTGATCAGATGGTGATCTTCCTCCGCCAAGGTCAGTAGTTCGATGATACCGGTGGCCACTTCCGGGGACTGCCATTCACGTGCGTGGATTCCACCATTGGTGAGCATGGCGTGCTCCGGCAGACCGTAGGCCGTCGTGCGGTCCTCGTCGCCCAGCTGGTAGGCCCAGATGGTGCGACCCATGCGGGTCTGGCCCAGCTCGACGGCATGTGCCCAGTCCGTGGTGTTCGCCAAATCCTGGTGGCGGGCATGGAGCCCGCTGTAACTGCGAAAGCCGTCGAACGGCAAGGGTGTATCCACCGGTATCGGAACCGGGTAACCCAGCGCAATCCGGTCAGCATCGCTGGCTGGAGCGTACTCGACCCATTCGATAATGCGCGGATTCTGGGCCTCGAGGTGGTTGAGCCAGAACATAGCCAGCAGCGGCAGCATAGTGACAAGAACGCGCAGCGGCCTGTTCACTGGTCTGCCCCCATTTCAGCCTTGCGGGACTGGATAGCCAAAGCGGCTCGCTCCTTCGCCAGGCCGGTATCCTGCGACGCGATGTCGCTCAGTCGGCGTTGCACCGCCGGGTCCGGGCTGGCTCCCAGCACGAGGGCCGCGGCTGCCCCCAGGCTGTGGTCCGCCAGCGTGCTGAACAGCAAGTCCTGTACGGCGGGGTCACCCAGTCGAGCGGGCGCCAGGTGAGCGATGGCCAGCGCCGCCTTGGTGTCGGAATCCTGGCGCAGGGAATGTTCCAGCAGACCGATGCACTCTTTGGCGCTCAAGTCGCTGGCCGCGGCCCGCAGCGCCTGCGACAGGTCAGGCCCGCCGCCGCGAGCAATCGCTTGCCGCAGCAGGCTGGTATCGCCACTGCGCAGACCGGCCCGAGCTGCCAGCAGCGTCAGTTCGGGCCATTCTTCCAGCCGTGCCAGGGCCGCCTGGCCGAGCCCGCGAAGTTCCGCACCTGAACCGAATTCCAGTGCATCCAGGAAACCCCTGCGCCCGGCCTGATCTTCCGTCAGGTAGGTACTCACCCAGGAATCCGCCGGGCCGCGCAACAGTTTTTCGGCCTGTGCAGCCGCCTGCTGCCGATGCCAGTGGTTGCGGACCCCGGCCGCCGCAGCCGGTATATTGAACAGGGGTACCGTCATGCCGGGGTGCTCATCGTGAGCCACCAGGGTGCGGGCTTGATAGGCGGACAAGTAGTCAAGCAGCGCCGGCTCCACCGTCCCCGGGTCCAGATCACTCAGCCCTGCCGCGAAGTTGAACATCAGGTAGTCCCGTTCGGGCGCCGTCAAGGCGGGGTCTTGCTCAATCGCCAGCAGGGACTCCAGCAACTCGGTGCTGCTGCCCTCTCGTGCCATCTGGTACAGGGACTTCAGCCGGTATTGCATATCGGCTTTATCGATCATGCGCAGGGCGAGGGTACGATCCCAGTTTGGCGCCGTAACATCAGCTTGCGTGGCAACAACCCATGCGAACTGGAGAAGAAAAAATACGAGGTATGGGCGATTGATCGATGCATTCATGGCGCAACACATTTCTGCAGCCGTGTGAGTGAGCGATGGTCTCTTTCTCACCATGATGAACCGTTCGCGTCCGTTTTGGTAGGTAAAGGTCAATTATCCAGCGATGAAAGCGCGACCTGGAGGCGGCTTTGGCGGCAGGATAATGATCCGCATGGGCGACTCAGGTCGCCCCGTCGATGCGCACGCAGAAGTCGCTGTCGTCACGGCCGCGCCAAAACAAGACACACGACCGGGCGTCGGCGATGCGCGTGGGCATGGCTGTTTCCAGGACGGGAATCGGTGCCAATGCCTGTCCACCACTGACAGGAATTGTCACAAGGTCATCTGCCGTCACTCGAAAAATTATCAAGTTATTTTTCTATCTATCTGAAATAAAGAGGAAATATACTTTCGGTCAGCAATTGGTACGAACTGTGCATGTTATGAATGGAGGGGAAAATTGGATTTTCCTGAACACGTAATGGAGTACGACATGCACAAGATCATTTCTCTGGGATTATCTTCAACTCTGGTGGCTTTGCTGGCTTCGGCTGACGTTCTTGCCGCGAGCGGGGTCACGCCGGTTTACGGGAAGAGCCATGCTACTCACAGGGCGTGCGATGTCACGGGTGATCAAGCAACGGTTTCCGACTGCCTCAAGGGCAGGGAGCTCGAGCGACAGAAATCCACCGCAAGTACGGCGGCTGAATCCAGGTCCCGCACGACCACGCGGGTCCAGCTGGATGATTACCAAAGGCTCCCTAAGACGGTTAACAAGCATTACCGGACAACACCCATGGTGCTGGGTAGGGACAAGCGACCCCAATAAACCGACACAGTCCTCAGGGCCGGAGTGACCGCCCGCCTTCGTCGTGAAGGAGGGCAGAGGCCGGATCAGCTTTCTGAAGCGACTGACTGGGAGCGAGACGCGTGGTAAGCCACGACGCGAGGGTCGGCCTCGATGCGCAGCTGGTGCTTGACAAGATTCGGCGCGATTCGGTCTACCAGGTCTTTTGGCACATGATCGAGGCTGCCTGACCGCAGCCAGCGTGTCTGCATCAATACTTTGAGGTCGGCCACGGTCATGCGGTCGTCAGCGAAGTAGTGGCCGCCGCCGCGCTCCAGCAATGCGCTCAGGCCCT
>Ga0209536_100017816_pt1 | contig 10037 bp, 6 predicted proteins | sample DeeMarSeWOR28_12_FD_187461 | JGI IMG/M metagenome (GOLD analysis project Ga0209536, IMG submission 187461) | Marine sediment microbial communities from White Oak River estuary, North Carolina - WOR-2-8_12 (SPAdes) (version 2) | ecosystem: Environmental > Aquatic > Marine > Intertidal zone >...
CCCGAATATATTTGGCAATGAAAGAGAATTTCCGGAAAGGTTGATAGCGCGCCTCTGCGATAAATTCCCTGAAGTTGGCTCCATAGGGATGAGCCAAAGGCATGCGGTAATTCGCAAAATTGGTGTAAACAGATTCATGTCCATAGGTGTAAGGCCTTGCAATATTAAATTCAGTTATCAGGTCCAGATTATCCAGCCAGAATGCATCCATATATTTGAGGCCTATCTGGCCACCGAATTTATTGGCCCACCATCCGTCTCCCGAAGTTACCTCACTCATAACAAATTCATCGAGAATAAACTGTCCGTACAATTGGAAACGATTCAAAAAATTCCACTTCCCGTCAAATCCAATTACAACGTTATTGCTGCTGCCATTCTGGTGTTCTGCAGCACGGAAGAAAATAGCGGGATTCAGATAATTAAAGTCAAATGAATTGTCGGTTGAATCACCAATTGATACATTCTCAAAAAATCCCAGGTTCAGCTTTTTCCCTATATCAAAAGAGATATGATGATGGGCAAAGTATTTTCTTGGATAGGGCCCGGATAAAGATCCTGATCCGGGACTGCTGAAAACATCTGCATAATGTTGTGCAACTACCAGGCGGTAATACAATTTCCAGACTTTAACATCAACTTTCAGGAAGAGGTAGTTATTGGTGAAATCGGATAATCCCATAGACCGGATCCCGTCCCCTAATACCAATTTGTCATTCCCGAATTGCATATTAATCTGCTTGATGATATTGAATGAGATATACCCCCTTGCGGTGAAGTAATCCACACCATCGGTATCATATACTTTCCAGAATCCTTCATAAGGTACGACACCATTTCGATCGATCCATGAACGGACGTAAGAAGGATACATGGCCTGTGTGGTGGTAATATAGGTATAATACCCGATCTTTTTCGCTATCATGCCACTGGCTTCAAACCCCCGTGTGTTGGTATACAGAAATCTGTCGGATGTATTGTCGCCTCCTCCACTGAAATGGATAACCGGATTCAAATGCAATTCAAAATCCTTTGTCATAACCGAAACAAAATCCGGTTTCTTTCTATAGAATATTTTCAAAAATGGCTTCCTGCTATCTGCTTCTGACGTATCACAAAAAGACCAATTGTCATTTTTAATATAGTTGATATTAAATTGGTCAACTTGATTAAGCCCAAGACTGTCTGCATTCAGGTCCTGAACAAATGCTGCCACTACTTCTCTCCGGTAGGGTTTTAGGGCAGATTGGTAGAATTTCGGCAAACTGCCGGATTTAATGGCCAGCCTGTCTAATAAGTGATAGTAATCCTTGTTCAGAGGGAGGTTGGCGCTTTGTGCATTCAATGGAATGGAATAAAAATGAAATCCCAGAAAAGATAGAACCAGGGTTATGAAACATATACGTCTGCTTACCATAGATTAAAGCAAAAAGTCTTCCTCAGGATAATATTATCTGCAACTAAAAATATGCATAATTTGCATTAGGGAAAGGTAAATTCTTTATTTTTTCCAAATAGACGGTAGAAGTACATGTCTTGTCAATGGAGATTTTTCCTGTTCATCTAAATGCCACAGTATTTTCTCAGATAGTTCAGGCCTATTTTTGAACCAAGTTCATACGCCATTCTGAAGTCTGAACAGGAATTAAATGTATTCCCAAGTGAAGTAGCTGCGGCACCTCTTTTAATATACGTATCTGCAAGAATTTTCCTGAGCTTTACGGAGTCTTCTGAGGTGGTTTTCAATGCCTCATGCAGCAGCTCGATGGATTTGGTATAGTCGTTATAGGCACCGCCAAAATCAAGAATATTGTGCTTGCACAAGCCCCTGTATCTGTAGTTGTATTCCTTGCTGGGCTGAAGTTCGATCGACTTTGAAAAGTCACTGATGGCCTCTTGATACTGGTCATTCTGCATTTCAATCAATCCACGTTCTGTATAGGCTTCCACCCTGTCTGGATTTATCTCAATCATGACATCATAATCTTCAATAGCCTCATCCGGTTCCCCCAGCTCCTTATTGTAATCACTTCTTAACTGTCTGAATTCAACATTTTCACCTTCAAGACTAACGGCTAAATTTAAATCTTCCACGGCTTCTTTCAGATACTTGTCACCTTCATAATCATATTTTGAGATATGTGCCTTATATTCTGCTCTTCGGGCATAGTACTTTCCTGCCTTATTGTCCAACTCAATGGCTTTGTTTATTTCTCTAATAGCCTCCGTCTTATCCTTTAGTGTCAAGTATTTGAATCTGGAATACTCATAATGACCTTCAGCATATTCCGGGATGATTTTGAACGCACTGGAAAAATCCTGATAAGCTCCCCGGAAATCCTTGCTTTCCATTTTCGCAACAGCCCTTTTCAGGAAGTATTCCGCAGTATAAGAATCAGAGGTCTTTCTAACCTTTATAACCCTGGTGTAGTCATCAATAGCCAGTTTGTATTTTTCCAATGATAAAAACGATTCTGCCCTCAGAAAAAGGGCATTTTCGTATGCAGGATCAAGCTTTATTGCTTTATCAAGAAAATCAATAGCTTCGAAATATTTGCCTTCATCATATTTGTTCTTCCCGAACTTAAAATATTCCCTGGCTGAAAACTGACCGAAAACCTGTACTGATAATAATGTTAAAATAATGTATAAAACCCTTGCCTTCATCAATTCTTAAAGTCCTTCAATATTCTACACTCTCGTCATACGTATATTAACCAATTACGAAAAAAAGAAGATTATGGTATACGTATGGATGGTATTAATTTAAATTTTCAATTCTTTTAACAAAATTACGCTTATATTTTTTAATATTTTGTCGATTTAAAAAGTTTGACTAATTTTGTGTCCCTAAAAATACGAAAATGAAAAAAGGCATTCATCCGGAATATAAAGAAGTGGTTTTCCACGACACACAAAGCGATTTCAAATTTCTCACGAAGTCAACCATGACATCAAAGGAAAATATCAAGTGGGAAGATGGAAATACCTACCCTCTGATCAAGATCGAGGTAAGTTCTGCCTCCCATCCATTTTATACTGGTAAGAAGATATTTGTGGATACCGCGGGTAGGGTTGAAAAGTTCAATCGAAGATACAAAAAGAATTAAGATATAACGTAATAAATTAAAGGCTTCATAGTTAATTCTATGAGGCCTTTTTTTATAGGTTTAAATCCAAGACTATGAATACCAGCATGAATGTAATCATGATCGATTTTCCGGAGGATAGGGTGAAATTCTTCCCGCTCACACTAACCCGTCCGATCAGTGAGTTGCGAATTGGCATATTCACCATTGCTGATAAATGGAGGTTGGCCATGGATTCCCCGGTTTCTTATCTGTCAGTGGATTATCTCTCTGGGAAATTCCCGTTAAAGATAGCTGAAAAAAACTATTGTGTGAACAGCAGATTTATCCCTGATACACAATTATTACAGGCCTTGTCAGGGCTGGGTGAGAATGAAGCCTTGTATCAAAAAGGTTGCTTCGTTGGAGGGAAGATCGATAAGACCATATTCCATGATAGCCTTAGCCACTATGATTTCTCAGGGGTAAAGCAGGTGAGTTACGTTGAGGCCATCGGGCAAATAAACCATATCACGGATATTTACCAGAACAATCCAGATGAAATCATTGCAGATTTCAATAGGCTTGATAAAACCAGCAATAAAATTCAGGATGCCCATTCAGTGTGTTATAATCCGGAACAAATATTTATAGGAGAAGGCACATCTATAAAATCCAGTGTTCTTGATGCCGATGACGGGCCTATATACATTGGGAACCGGGTAACCCTTAATCCCGGAACTGTGGTTCGGGGACCGGCGGCTATTCTGGATGATAGTGTTATATCCATCGGCTCCAAAATAAGGGCAAATACTACCATCGGCCCCAGTTGTAAAGTTGGAGGTGAGGTGAACCAGGTCGTTTTTCTGGGATACAGCAATAAGTCCCACGATGGTTTTTTAGGATCATCCGTAATTGGAGAATGGTGTAATTTTGGAGCAGGGAGCAATAATTCTAATTTAAAAAACAACTACAGCGGGGTGAAATTATGGGATTATGAAGCTGGAAAATTCTCAGAGACTGGATTACAGTACTGTGGATTGATCATGGGCGATTATTCAAAATGCGGAATCAGTACCATGTTCAATACCGGAACAGTGGTGGGGATATGTGCCAATATCTTTGGAAATGGGTATATGCCTAAATTTATACCCTCTTTTTCTTGGGGGAGTAATGAAGGCTTTGTAGATTACCAAATGGATAAAGCTTTTGAAACCATAAAAACAGTCATGGGGCGAAGGGGGAAAGCATTTGAAAATGGGGATCATAAGATATTAAAGCATATTTTTGACTTTACTGCCAAATACAGAGGCCGAATTTAATTAAACATGAGATTTTCTGACATTTCCGGATATGCAGCACTTAAAAATCAGCTCGTACATTCAGTGGTCTCAGATAAAATTGCTCATGCACAATTATTTCTTGGTACGGAAGGAGGGCCGAATCTGGCACTTGCGCTTGCCTATTCTACGTACATAAATTGTCTTAACAGAACTTCTGATGATTCCTGTGGGGAGTGTCCTGCCTGTAGAAAAAACGACAGGATGGTTCATCCGGATGTTCATTTTGCCTTTCCGGTAAGCGCTACCAAAAAGGTAAAATCAAAGGATGCTATCAGCGTAAATTTCCTCAGCGAATGGCGCAATTTCATTATACAGGATCCATACAATAGTGCCAGTGGCTGGAATAATTATTTTGGCGGGGAGAATAAACAATTGAACATATCCAGACAGGAAAGCAGGGAGATCATTAAGAATCTATCCTTAAAACCTTTCGAGGGATCCTACAAGGTTATGATTATCTGGTTGCCTGAATATATGCATCCCGCTGCAGCAAATGCGCTGCTGAAGATTATTGAAGAGCCTCCCCAGAACACCCTTTTTCTGCTGGTTTCCAATGATGAAACCAAATTATTGTCAACAATACTATCCAGGACGCAAATCATTCAGATCAGACCCTTCAGTGACGAGGAAATCAAAGAACTATTGATCAACCAACATTTCATTGAAGAAGATAAAGCCAGTCAGATCGCACATCTGGTTGATGGTAATATTAATGAGGCCCTTAGACTGGCCCGAGAGGTGGAGGATGACAGCCATAAAATGTTCCGCGATTGGATGCGTCTTTGTTATCAGGGAGATTTGACAGAATTAACCAAATGGACCGAAAGGTTCAATTCTATGTCCAAAGTGTCACAACAAACCCTGTTTCATTATGGCTTGAGTATGATGAGAGAGGCCCTTATTCTTAGCAATAACGAGACTGGTTTATCCCGTTTGATGGGAGAGGAGTTTGAATTCATTACCAATTTTTCAAAAATTCTAACCCTGGAATCAATTGAGAAAATCTCGAGGATACTCAACGAGGCATTCTATCATATCGAGCGCAACGCACATTCCAAGATCCTCTTCTTAAGCGTATCTTTACAAATCTTCGAAATCTTCAAAAGGATAAAATTGCTTTCAAAAGCCTAGAATGCAATATTTTCGGTATTTGAAAAATTAGTTTTTATATTAACAGGACTTAATTCATCTTTACAATATGATACGCACAAGATTCTTAACATGCCTATTGTTCTCAGCCATTTTAATTTTTCCATCCTGTGGCAACAACAATGACTATATTGTTACCTTGAAGACAAATTATGGAGATATCAGGATCATCCTGTTTGACCAGACCCCCAGGCATAAGGAGAACTTTATTCAATTGGCAAATAAAGGCTTCTATGACAGTCTCCTATTTCACAGGGTAATAGATGATTTTATGATCCAGACCGGCGATCCAAATACAAAATCATCTGTGGATCCCCAATCTTATGGACAGGGTGGACCGGGTTATACCATTCCTCCGGAATTTCATCCGGACCTCATTCATGAAAGAGGGGTTGTCGCAGCCGCCAGGATGGGTGATAATGTTAATCCCAAGAAAGAATCGAGTGGAAGCCAGTTTTATATCGTGGAAGGGATAGTGTTTACAGAAGAATCTTTGATAGCATCCAGGGTGAATTATAATGATTTATACCGGTATTTCGGAAACCTTATACAACGCAGAGAATACGAGGAGCTCAGTGCACAAGCACAGCAATTACAGTCTGAAAATAAATTGGATGAGCTCAAAGAACTCATCCTGAGTTATAAGGATGTCATTGAAGATGATTACGATGTAGAGTTGGACCAGCCCCTGACCCAGAAACAAATCGAGGTGTATACTACAGTGGGTGGAGTCCCTCATCTAGATGGAGGCTATACGGTCTTTGGAAAAGTAGTTGAAGGAATGGATGTTGTGGGAAAAATAGCTGCCGTTGAAACCGGTCCAAATGACAGGCCGATTGAAGATGTAGTGATGGTTGTGGAAGTTGAAAAAATGAATCGCAGAAAGATAGAAAAGCGGTATAATTATACTTACCCAGCCCTACAATGATCTTGAAATCAATCCTATTCAAATAAAATGTGGAGTGTACGTGTTTTAAAGGGCAGCGGTTTAGGAGCTGGATTAATTACAATAGATCATATCATATTCCTCATCCGTAAATACTTGTTTACGTATAATCTCCCCTCTTGAATTATAGTATATGATAATGTAGAACTCAGCTTCGGAAATATATTTTTCAGTAAAATATATTGGAATCTCCTGTGAGCCTATGTTAATAATATCATTGAATGTGGGATTTATAATTATGCCCTCCACATTGCTGACGACGCCAAAATTTTCCTCTTTTCTGAAAAGGATTGTTTTCTCCTCACCCTCATTAAGAAAATCAAAATCCCGGAGCCCATCCAATAATATCTCGCCAGATTTTAAATCGGTGATATTCCAATCCTCCCCGGATTTAACAAGGATGGATGTGTCATTCCAATGCAGGATTTCATCATAATCAAAATCCGTTATTGACTCACCCTTTAAATTAATCAGACCGTATCCACCACTTTTGTAAGCAATCAGGAGTTGATCGTTATATAGTTTCAGTAAACGGTCATACACAGGTTTAATATAAATGTTCAGGTTCTTATTATACAAACCGAACTTTTTGTTGTTCAATAGCGAGACAAAACCATCGTTATAATTGGCAATTCCCTGGTATTGTGGTTTCAATAATTCCTGGCCCGATGTATCGGTCAATCCTACCCTCCCCCTGTACGTCTTTTTAAAATATTCCTGCCCGAGCATTTGCAGGTTCAAATCACTTCCCTTTATCACCAGATTTCCATAAATGCCGTATGTCTCGCTTCTGTTCCTGTCAAATTCTATCTCAACGAAATCGATCTTGTTATCATTGTCATCTCCGGTAACCGTGGAAGTGATTATCCTCAGGTTTTTATAGTTATCGAGTTTAATCTTCTTGAAGTTGGGAAAAATCAGAACAGGGTTGCTCTCTTCCAAGGCAAATACGTAATTATCACTAAGTATATGTGTGGAATCATAGGCAAATACATCGGGCATTGGGCTGAAATTGTAATATAATATCCACTTGTTGCCAGATTTTCCTGTCAACCACTTGCCTTTGTATACCACATCTGTCAATCCCCCGGTGCCAGATATTTTTACATAAGCATCATCGTAAAGATGATATAGTGTATCCTTCTTGATCAACCATCCTTCAGGAAGCGTGTATATTTCTTGTTCTTCCATTTTGATCTGATATTCCAGTTTGCTGTTCAGTATCCCTTCTGAATCACCCTTGAAGCACAGCAACTGAGTTGGTTCAATTAATTCAACATCATCATATTGAAAATTAAGGGCGAGTGTATTCTGAAGGAAATCCTCAAATAAAATTTCTTTATTCGTGACGGCCCATTGATCATTATTTTTAATCAAGACAAATTCACCTTCAATTAATATATCTTCAACGCCCTGCGAAAGAATTTGCAAGCCATTCAGGGAATACAATAGCCATTTATTGTTGATCTTAGCTTTTATCAGCTGTCCATCCAGTTTTTCTATGGCATCATATCTGATGGGCAAAATTTCCTCGCCAGTTTTAAAAATGAGTCCAACCTTACCTTTGTTAAGAATTTTCAGGGTTCCGGCTACAAGATCCTGAACATCATTGTAGGGATTCCTGTAGATAATATACCCGTTCTTTGAGGAGATCATCTGTTCCTCACTGATCCTAACCCGGAAAAAATCTTCGTAAATGTGGCCACAGAGGTATTCCTCATCAACTTCATCGAATGCATAGGGAATAACCATTTCCCCATTACTTGTCATGAATCCATATTTTTTGTTTTCAATGACAGGTATTACAAACTGGTCATCATATTGATCCACTTCCTTGATAGAATCGCTCAATTGCAGGAAATCATAATTGTATATAAAATCACTTTCACCAGTTTCCCGGTGGTTGTGATAAAGCCTGTTTATCGCATTTTGTACAAGCGGGGATTCCGGAAATTCCCGTATAAATTGGAGATAACTTTCTTCAGAGTTGCTGCATGTGCTCAATCTGAATATCTCCAGAATTGCCTTGTCAAGGAAGGGTGAATTAGGGTGGTTTTTAAGAAATGCCCGGTAACTATTCAATGTTCCTTCTTCAGTTTGAGCCTGAAATAGCAGGGTCTGATATTTTTCTTTCGCCTGCTCAAATTCGATCGCACCCGGATATTTCAGCATGAATACTTCATAGGCCTCATAGGTATTTTCCTCTTCAGCCATTTGGAAGGCCAGGGCATTCCTATCCATGATCGCCTTATCAATATATATGGATTGATGAAATTCTTCTATATAATAATTATATGACTCCAGGGTATGCTTTTCCCTTGCCCTTTCATACGTCTGTTGATCCAGTTTTTCCTTGTGGGAAGTGAGACTTGAATCATTAATAAAGAGCTTGTTCAGTTTCTCCAGTTCCTTTTCATCACCAGGGGGAAATAAAGCTATGGCCTTTAGAATATAATGGTAGGCCGTATCAAGATTGTTCGCCTGGTAATTGGGGTCATTATACAGTAAAGAATAGATATAGTAGGTCCCTGGATTAAGAGAGTCTTTTTGAATGTCTTTTTCAAGGGTCTCAATTAGTTTTTCATAATCCTTCTTTTCCAGAAGTTTCAATGCCTTTTTATCATCGGCATAACTGGTCAAGGTTAAAAAAATCAAAACTATGGTAAGATGTTTTCGCATACAAATCCCTTCATTGTAATGCTATCAGCCATAAAATTACATAAGTCGCTATTAAAATATGCAACTCCACTTTACAATTTAATTTTACCAATCCGTCCTATAAAAACGATTATTTACTAATTTTGGTCTTAATTCAGGAGGGTGCTAGTGATTTGTAGTGGTGAAAAAACGGTTCCTCGTGATTGGATTGATGTTTCGGGGTGTAGTGACGCCATTGGCGTCATCAACTTCGTCCGGTTAGCGCATCCCGCTGAGGCGGGAGGGTCGTTGTGCTCAAATCCTGAAAAGGTTCTTTAAATAGGATGAAATTAGCATAGGCATTGTAATAAAGATTGCACTGTTGTTAAAAGATATTAGTTCGGGGTGTAGCGCAGCCCGGTAGCGCACTTGCATGGGGTGCAAGGGGTCGTGGGTTCAAATCCCGCCACCCCGACGAACGAAAAAAGGGGCTTTGTCCCCTTTTTTTTAATATAATATGTTCTATACCTACATACTTTACAGCAAAAGAATTGGTAAATATTACGTTGGCCAGACCAAGAATTTGGTAAGGCGTCTTGGGGACCACAATGCAGGTAAAACAAGGTATATGAAATCAGGAATCCCATGGGAGTTGATATATTATCTGGAGTGCACCACGCGATCAGAGGCTGTAAAAATCGAGAGAAAGATAAAATCAAGAGGAGCGAACAGATTTTTGACGGATATAGGAGTAAGCAGGAAATGATCAAGCATTCACTAAAAGAACAGCAGTAGCGCATCCCGCCGAGGCGGGAGGGTCGTGGGTTCAAATCCCACCACCCCGACGAACGAAAAAAGGGGCCTAGTCCCCTTTTTTTATTTATATAAAATGTA
>Ga0209536_100017817_pt1 | contig 10037 bp, 9 predicted proteins | sample DeeMarSeWOR28_12_FD_187461 | JGI IMG/M metagenome (GOLD analysis project Ga0209536, IMG submission 187461) | Marine sediment microbial communities from White Oak River estuary, North Carolina - WOR-2-8_12 (SPAdes) (version 2) | ecosystem: Environmental > Aquatic > Marine > Intertidal zone >...
GTTGTATAGTTAATTTATTGACATTAAATAGAGGAGACTTCGAGATGACCAACAATGGCACCCACACCTGGCCGGAACTCGCCGCTGAACTGTACGACAAGCTGACCGGTCGAAAAGCCGAAATCACGTACGAATTCGAGAATATGGACATCGCGGTACCAAACGCCGTCGGCGACGGCTCGAATCGCGCCCGGTGGAATATCAACGGCGCCCTGAAGATACGGACTCGCGATCTTGACGCGGCCTGATCATCATTCGGCGCCACTCGACGTCGTCGGGGAACTCGGTCTGAGGTCCCCCGGCGGCGTCGAGTTTCAGATCCGGGGACGCGGGTCGGCCATCGAGCTTGTGTCCCGCAGGTTTCGGGACCTGCTCGTCATCAGGAGTTTGGTGTCCGGATTACGACTCCGGTCCGGGCTGTTCAATATTCAGCATTTGGGTCGGTACGGAGACGTCACGCTAAAGATTCGCGTCGGCTCGGCGGAGATCATCAGGCTGGCGCCCGATTCCCGCGGCAACTGGCTGTCGGCAATGCTCGGCATATCGCCGGCGGAAGTTCGCCTCGGCGGCCTGTTCCGCTCTCTGAAAACCTAATGGACATCTGCCCTTCCGCCACCGAATGTTCTTACACAGATTTTTCGCCATGAAGATCATCGCTGCCTTACTTCTTATCGGAGCGGCCTCTTCCGCCGTCGCCTGCGACACGCCTTTGCTCGACTGGGAATTTCGTCGTCTTGCGTCCCCGGAAAAGGTGAACCTTTGCGGCGCCTACTCGGGTCGCGTCGTTCTGGTCGTGAATACCGCCTCGAAATGCGGTAACACGCCCCAGTATGACGGCCTCGAAAAACTTTACAGTCAGTACAGCGGGGAGGGTCTGGAGGTCCTCGGCTTTCCCTCCAATGATTTCCTGGGGCAGGAACCGGGAACGGAAGAACAGATTCAGGAATTCTGCCGTCTCACGTATCGGGTCAAGTTCCCGATGTTCGAGAAAACCAGGGTAACGGGTCAGGACGCTCACCCGTTCTTCACTGCCCTGGCGGAGGCGTCCGGGACGCCCCCACGCTGGAACTTCCACAAGTATCTCATCGACAGAGACGGGCGCCTGGTGTCCGACTTCAGCCCCGGAACACAGCCCTACGACGAAAAGCTGGTGCAGGCGATCGAGGCGGCGCTGGACGCGTCCTAGAGTCCGGTCGGCAATACGCCCCACTCGGCCCATTGCGTCGTCGCCGAATGCGACCCCCAATGGCTACTCTGCCGGCCCGCACCATCGGTACACGCGTTCTTCAGAGCAGGTCCCTGATGCGGTAGTACGCCATCGCCAGCACCAGAGCCGGCATCCGCAGCAGCCGGCCTCCGGGGAACGGGTGGTGGGGAATGCGGGCGAACACGTCCAGACGCTCGGCCGTGCCGGCGACGGCTTCGGCCAGCACCTTGCCGGCGAATCCCGTCGTGACGATCCCGTGACCCGAAAAGCCCTGAGCGTAGAACACATTGTTCGCCAGCCGCCCGATATCCGGCGCGCGGTTCATGGTGATTGCCACATTTCCTCCCCAGGCATACTCGATGCGCACGTCTTTCAGCTGGGGATACACTTTGATCATGCGGGCCCGGATGGAATTCGGCAGACTCGGCGGCGGGATCGTCGAGTAGCTGACGCGCCCGCCGAACAGCATGCGCCTGTCGGCTGACAGGCGGTAGTAATCCAGAACGAAATTGACGTCTGCCACCGCCATGTCGTTGGCGATGAGTGAACTTGCCAAGTCCTGGTCGAGCCGCTCCGTGGCGATGATATAGGTACCCACAGGCATGACGCGGGAACGGATACGCCTGGAGAGATCGCCGAGATAAGCGTTACCGCAGAGAAGCAGGTAACGACAGCGGATCTCGCCGTCCGGCGTGACAACCCGGACGGGGTCACCTTGCCTGATTTCCAGTGCCGGGCTTTTTTCGAAGAAACGAGCGCCTGATTCACGGGCGGCTGCGCTCAGCCCGAGGGTCAGGTTCAGCGGATGCAGGTGCCCGCTGGCGGTGTCGAGCAGGCCGGAAACATAGCGGCGGGTGTCCATGAGACTCGCCAGTTCGTCACCCTGCACCATGCGCAGACTGTCGTAGTGATACTCGTCTTCCAGTTCATCTTTCCAGGCCAGAAGCTCCCGATGTTGGCGCGGCTTGATCGCCGCGTGCATCTGTCCGGGCCTGTAGTCACAATCGATCCGATAGCTCGTGATCCTTTCCTTGAGCAATGCCATGGCTTCGACGGACATCGCCCACAACCGCCTAGCGTCTTCCCTGCCGACAAGTTTCCCTAATTTCGTCTGCTCACAGGCGTAGCCGAAGATCGCCTGTCCTCCGCTCCGGCCGGAAGCACCCCAGCCGACCCGCTGGGCCTCCACCACGACCGTGTCATAACCACGACTTGCCAGTTCGAGGGCTGCCGAGCAACCGGTGAGTCCCGCGCCGATGACGCAGACATCACACTCGTGAGCCCCCTGCACGGACTCATGCTGGGGCGCAGAATTAGCGCTGGCGACGTAATAGGAGTCGACATGGTCAGGGGCTGTCATTGCTCCTCCCGGCGAACACGACCGGTCAAACCGTTCGCAGATACCACTCCAGCTCCATCGGCGTCACATTGGCCTCGAAACTCTGACGCTCGTGACGGCGGCAGGCGGCGAAAACCTGTATGAATTCTTCACCCAGGTAGTGGGGCATCACACGACCAGCCTCGAAGGTCTGGATCGCATGCAGCCAGCTGTTCGGCAACTGGTGGCCGTCGCCGGCAGCGTCGCCCTCCACGGCCGGTGGTGGATCGAGCCCTTCCATGATGCCGTAGTGCATCCCGGCCAGTACTGCCGCGACCACCAGATAAACGTTCGCGTCGGCCCCGGCGACCCGATGCTCGATACGACGCGAGCCCGGATCACCCGCCGGAATCCTGACAGCGGTCGTGCGGTTGTTCACTCCCCAGCACGGCGTCATCGGCACGAAGCTGCCTGGTTGAAACCGACGGAACGAATTGACGTTCGGAGCCAGAATTGCCATGGACTCGGGCATGGCTTCCAGCAGCCCTGCCACGGCATTCTTGAGCCGCGGGCTGCCGGCCGGATCCTGGTCCGCGAATATGTTTTCGCCTGCGGAATCCAGCATACTCACGTGGACGTGGGTCCCGCTCCCCGAGCGATCCATGTAAGGCTTGGCCATGAACGTAGCGTCCATCCCGAAGCGCTCGGCGGATCGCTTGATGATGCGTTTCAGCAATGTGGCCTGGTCACATGCCGCCAGCGGATCGGCCACGTGGTGCAGATTGATCTCGTACTGGCCGGGAGCGTATTCCGCCACGGCGGTATCCGCCGGAACGCCCTGGACCCGGCACAGGCGGTCCACCTCGTCGAGGAACGCGCTGTAGCCGTCGAGTTCGGCCATCCCGTAAACCTGGGTACTGGCCTCCCGTTCACCGGTGGCCGGTGATCTGGGCGGCTGAGGTCGTCCCTGGGTGTCGGCCTCCCGGTCCAGCAGATAGAACTCCAGTTCCACGGCAATCATCGGATACAGGTCGGCAGCAATCAGGCGGTCCACGACCCGTGTCAGCACCTGACGCGGATCGGCGAAGAAAGGGGTTCCGTCCGCCTCGTACATGGTCATGATGACCTGCGCATCGGCTCCGGACTGCCAGCCTGTCAGGCCGAGCGTCCCGGGCACCGGGTAACACAGGTCATCGGAGTCGCCCCGATCGAAGCCGAGACCCGTGGCCTCGACGGTATCGCCGCAGATGTCGCACCCGAAGATGGATCCCGGCAGGCAGATTCCTTTTCGGAAAACTTTTTTCAGCACGTCGCGTCGCACACGCTTGCCACGAACGATGCCGTTGGCGTCGCTGATCAGAAGGTCAACGTTGGCCACGCTTCGGTTGGCCTCGAGAAATGTGCTTGCCTCTGAAGGATCGGCCCGCCGCTCAGCCATGATAGTTCTGTCCAATGTCCAAAATTTTTTGATTGTCCCCGGTGATGCGATTACCACAGCACCGGTGGCCACAGCCTCCCGGCGACAGGAACCGGGACGCTTGAATTACTCTGAACCAGTAATATATTGTAGCCAAATCATAAATACGAGCGGTGACGACCCGGATCCGAACAAGATTCCGGGAGACTGCGCGAGCGAGCAAGCCGCTTAAAATAATAGACATGTTACGACACAAGCCTGTCATCGGGGTCCCGGCCTGCCGGCGCATGCTGGATCCCCATTATTTCCATGTCGCAGGGGAGAAATACCTCACCGCCATCGCCGAAGCATCTGGCTGTATCCCCGTCGTGATTCCGGCCCTCGGGCCGGCCATGGAACTCGAGGTGCTGCTCGACCGACTCGACGGCCTGCTGCTCACCGGAAGCCCGTCCATGGTAGAGCCGCGCCATTACTCGGGCACGCCCAGCGAGCCCGGCACGCCGCATGATCCCCACCGTGACGAAACCACGCTGCCGGTGATCAGGACGTCCGTCGCCGCCGGGCTACCCGTGCTGGCCATCTGCCGGGGCTACCAGGAAATGAACGTGGCCTTCGGCGGCAGTCTTCATCAGAAGGTCCACGAGGCCGGGCCGTTTGCCGACCATCGCGAGGACTCCGACCGGCCGCTGGAGGAACAGTACGGACCGGCCCACGACGTCATGCTGACGCAGGATGCCATACTGAAGGAAATCACCGGGAAGGAGAGTCTCCGGGTGAATTCCCTCCACTCCCAGGGCGTGGACCGGCTTGGCCGCGGACTGGTGGTGGAAGCAGTGGCGGACGACGGTCTGGTGGAGGCGTTCCGGGTTGCCGATGCCAGGGCTTTCGCCCTGGGCGTGCAGTGGCACCCGGAGTGGAAGGTCATGGAGAATGAAGACTCGCTGGCCATTTTTCGCCGTTTCGGCGACGCTGCCCGGCATTACGCAGAGGGAAAGGGGCATGGTTGAAGAAATCCGTATGTGGCTCACCGAGCACAGCGTCACCGAGGTGGAAGGCCTGGTGCCTGACATGGCCGGCACGCCACGGGGCAAGATCGTCCCCGCAACAAAATTCTGCAAGGAAGACGGGATGCGGCTTCCGGAATCCCTCTTCAAGCAGACCGTCACCGGGGATTACGCCGAGGTGGGCGACGATATCGAGCACGACATGGTGTGCAGGCCCGACAGCGAAACCCTGCGGATCGTTCCGTGGGCAAGCGATCCCACCGCCCAGTGCATTCACGACTGCTTCCACCACGATGGCTCGCCGGTGGAGACCGCCCCGCGTTATGTGCTGAGGCGGGTGCTCGCTCTGTACGAGGCGCGCGGCTGGAAGCCGGTGGTGGCCCCCGAAGTCGAATTCTTTCTGGTCAAGCGCAACCTGGACCCTGACTACGAACTCGAGCCTCCCATTGGACGATCGGGGCGCCCCGAGACGGCTCGTCAGACGTTCAGTATCGACGCCGTCAACGAGTTCGACCCGCTGTTCGAGGAAATGTACGACTTCTGCGAGACTCAGGGACTGGAGCTGGACACCCTGATCCACGAGGGCGGCGCCGCCCAGATGGAGGTTAATTTCCTGCACGGTGATGCGCTGGACCTGGCGGATCAGGTCTTCCTGTTCAAGCGCACCATGCGGGAAGCGGCTCACCGCCACGAAATTTATTGCACTTTCATGGCCAAACCCATGGAGGGCGAGCCCGGAAGCGCCCTGCACATCCACCAGAACGTGGAGGACATGGAAACAGGGCGTAACCTCTTTTCCGCGCGTAACGGACGCGACAGCCGATTGTTCAAACACCATATCGGCGGCCTGCAGCGATACCTTCCGGAAGCCATCGCCCTGATGGCTCCTTACGTGAATTCCTATCGCCGGTTCACCCGGTACTACGCCTCGCCCATCAATGTTCACTGGGGGTATGACAATCGAACCGTGGGGCTGCGGGTGCCCGTCTCCGAGGGCCGGGCCCGGCGGATTGAAAATCGCGTCGCCGGTGCCGACGTCAACCCCTATCTCGCGATCGCCACCTCACTGGCCTGCGGTTATCTGGGAATGATTCAGGCCCTGAAGCCGACACCCCCGCTTGTGGAAGACGCCTACACCAAACCATTCGCCCTGCCCCGTGATCTGTTCACCGCCCTGTCGCGACTCAAGGAATGTGAACCGCTGATCGATGTGCTGGGCGATCGATTCATCGAGATGTTCTGCGGCGTCAAGAAAAGCGAATACGAGACATTTTTCCAGGTCATCAGCCCCTGGGAGCGTGAGTTCCTCTTACTCAACGTGTGACAACACTCGCGATCCGCCTGCAGTCGATTAAACCCAAGAGAGACAGACGCCAATGAACCGACCGAGTCCTGCCGATACCGCCGACCTTCAGGCCCGGGACACGGCCCATTACCTGCACCCGTTCACGGACTACAAGGCGCTGGGCAGAAAAGGCTCGAGAATTATCAGCCGTGCCGACGGTATTTATCTCTGGGATTCGGACGGCAACCGGATCCTGGACGGCATGGCCGGGCTCTGGTGCGTCAACGTCGGCTATGGCCGCAAGGAGCTCGCCGAGGCGGCCTACGCGCAGATGCAGGAGCTTCCCTACTACAACAGCTTTTTCCAGACCTCCCACGTGCCGGCCATCAGGCTGGCGGAAATGCTGGCGGAAATCACGCCCGAGGGGCTCGACCACGTCTTTTATGCCGGGTCAGGCTCGGAAGCCAACGACACAGTTGTCCGAATGGTCCGCCATTACTGGAGCTGTCGCGGCAAGCCGGACAAAAAGATCATTATCAGTCGGGAGAACGCCTACCACGGAAGCACGATGGCCGGCGCCAGCCTGGGCGGAATGAAGCCCATGCATGCGCAGGGAGGGCTGCCTATTCCGGATATTGTGCATATAGAGCAACCGTACTGGTTCGAGAACGGGCGGCAAATGTCGCCGGAGGACTACGGTATCAAGGCGGCTCGTGCACTGGCGGCCAAGATCGACGAGCTGGGCGAGGATCGAATCGCCGCCTTCATCGCCGAACCCATCCAGGGGGCCGGCGGCGTCATCATCCCCCCGGAAACCTACTGGCCGGAAGTCAGGAAGATCCTGGCAGACCGGGAGATCCTGCTGGTGATCGATGAGGTGATTTGCGGCTTCGGGCGCACAGGACACTGGTTCGGCTCGGACATGTACGGCCTTCGTCCAGACCTGATGCCGATGGCAAAGGGCATGTCCTCGGGCTATCTTCCCATAGGTGGGGTAATGGTTTCCGATCGGGTCGTCGAAACCCTCTGGGAAGGCGGCGAGTTTTTCCACGGCTACACCTACTCAGGTCATCCGACCTGCTGCGCGGTGGCCATCAGGAACATCGAGATTCTCAAGGAGGAGCAGATCGTCGAACATGTCCGGGACGTCGCGGCACCGCATCTGGCCCAGCGATGGAAAGAGCTGGCAGAACACCCGATCGTGGGCGAAGCACGCAGCAAGGGACTGGTGGCCGCCCTGGAACTGGTCAAGGACAAGGACAGCGGGGAACGATTCCCGGAGATCGGCAGGACCGGGACACTGTGCCGCGACGTCTGCTTTGACAACGGCATCATCATGCGCGCGGTCAGAGACAGTATGATTATCTCCCCGCCGCTGATTATCAGCGTCGAGCAGATCGATGAACTCGTCGACCTGGCCTGGCGGTGCCTCGACCAGACCGCCAAGGCGCTGAACGCCGGCTGACGGTCGACTGGACGGCAATAGAGGAAGTCGTGAAGTATTCAAACCGGGGCCGAAAGTGCTTTTGGCCCGTCCCATTCGCATTTGCGGCATGACAAGAGGAACGAGATATGAGACCGACCCATAGAACCAGGGCAGCTATCAGCCTGCTCGGCGCCCTGTTGGTCACCGGCAGCGGACTGGCCGAGGAGGAGAAAGTTCTCAATGTTTACAACTGGTCCGATTACATCGCCGAGGACACCATCGCCGGCTTCGAGGAGGCCACCGGCATCGAGGTCAACTACGACGTGTTCGATTCCAACGAAGTACTGGAAGCCAAGCTCCTGGCAGGGAATTCGGGCTACGACGTGGTGGTGCCCAGTGCCTCCTTCCTCGAGCGACAGATCAAGGCAGGCGTGTTCCAGGAACTGGACCGTAGCAAGCTTTCCAACTACAGCAATCTCGACGCAGACATCATGGAGCGGGTGGGCCTGCACGATGCGGACAACCGGTACGCGGTCCCGTACATGTGGGGCACGACAGGATTCGGATACAACGAGGCCAAGGTGGCGGAAGTGCTGCCCGACGCCCCGGTGGACAGCTGGCGAATGCTGTTCGATCCGGAAGTCGTTTCGAAGCTGTCGGAATGCGGCGTAACCCTGCTGGACGCGCCGTCCGAGGTGTTCGGCGCCGTGCTCGCCTACATGGGCAAGGATCCAAACAGCGAAAGCCCGGAAGACCTGAAAGCGGCCGAGGCCGTGCTGGCGAAGATCCGGCCTTATATCCGGTACATACACTCCTCGCAGCAGATCAATGACCTGGCCAACGGCGAGATCTGTGTCGCCATGGGGTGGAGCGGTGACATGATGATCGCGGCCGATCGGGCCGCCGAGGCCGAGAACGGAGTGGAAATCTCCTACACCATACCGAGCGAAGGCACCATTATCTGGTTCGATATGCTGGCCATCCCGAAGGACGCCCCGCACCCGGACAATGCCCACGCCTTCATCAACTACGTGCTGCAGCCCGAAGTGATTGCCGAAGTGACGAACTACGTTTTCTACGCCAATCCCAATGCTGCATCCGTGGAACTGGTGGACGTGGAGATTATCGAGGACCCAAGCATCTATCCGCCTGATGACGTCAAGGCGAAGCTGTTCCCCGATCTCGTGAAATCACCCAAGTACGATCGGCTTGTGACTCGCGCCTGGACGCGTTTCAAGACCGGTCAGTAAAGAAAAGCCCGCTGGCGGCGCGGCCGGAACCGGCACGCCGCCAGCCTTCCGGGGAGTCGGAATGCCCAGCTTCACGTCCTTCAGCACTTTCGAGCCCTGGAAGGATCCCGGACAGACGCCCTACGTACGACTCGAGCGGGTCACGAAGAAATTCGGGGACTTCGTTGCGGTTAATGATGTCTCGCTGGACATCTACCGCCAGGAACTCTTCTGCCTGCTGGGCGCTTCTGGTTGCGGCAAATCCACCCTGCTGCGTATGCTGGCCGGATTCGAGGAGCCGACCAGCGGACGGATCCTGATCGACGGCATGGACATGGCCGACACGCCGCCCTACGAGCGTCCGGTAAACATGATGTTCCAGTCCTACGCGTTGTTCCCCCACATGACCGTAAGCCAGAACGTGGCGTTCGGGCTGAAACAGGAGAAGCTTTCCGGCAGCGACATCCGGTCGCGGGTCAAAGAGATGCTGGAGCTGGTCAAACTGGACCGCTTTTCCAGGCGCAAGCCCCACCAGCTCTCCGGAGGCCAGCGACAGCGCGTGGCCCTGGCCCGCAGCCTGATCAAGCGCCCGAAACTGCTGCTGCTCGACGAGCCCCTCGCCGCCCTGGACAAGAAACTCAGGGAGCATACCCAGTTCGAGCTGATGAACATCCAGGAAAAGCTGGGCGTCACCTTTATTGTCGTGACCCATGACCAGCAGGAGGCGATGACTCTCGCCACCCGGATCGGCGTCATGGACGAGGGTTACATCGCCCAGGTCGGTACGCCGACGGAAATCTACGAATTCCCGGCCTCCCGCTTTGTGGCCGATTTCATCGGCTCGGTGAATATCTTCGAGGGCTCCATCATCGAGGACGAGCCGGACCACGTGACGATCCGGATGCGCGACCAGGAAGCCGATATCTACGTCGACCACGGAGTCAATGCACCGCCGGACGCGCGCGTCTGGGCCGCCGTGCGACCGGAAAAAATACATATCACGCGTAACAGGCCCGAACAGTCGGCCAACGTTATCGAGGGAACGGTGAAGGAAGTCGCCTACATGGGCGATTTTTCGATCTACCTGGTGGGGCTCGAGGGCGACCGAACGATTCGGGTCACCCAGCCAAATCTGCGGAGGGGTGATCCGG
>Ga0209536_100017818_pt1 | contig 10037 bp, 8 predicted proteins | sample DeeMarSeWOR28_12_FD_187461 | JGI IMG/M metagenome (GOLD analysis project Ga0209536, IMG submission 187461) | Marine sediment microbial communities from White Oak River estuary, North Carolina - WOR-2-8_12 (SPAdes) (version 2) | ecosystem: Environmental > Aquatic > Marine > Intertidal zone >...
GTGCGGCCGATGGCCCTTTGATCGACCAGCACCGCATCATCTATTTTTTGCAATCCCGTCACCGATCCATGTTGTCCCGGACGTCCCTTGGGATCGCCCAGTGCTCTTTTGACGGCTTTGTAAAGAATTTCTTCGGCCAGGGTGGATTTGCCGGATCCGGATACACCGGTGAGACAAACCAACACCCCCAGTGGTATGCGGACATCGATGTTCTGTAGATTGTTTTCTGAGGCTTTTTTTATCGTCAACCAAGAACCTTTTTGGGGTCGACGTCGACCATCGGTGACCGCAATTCGACGGATGCCTTTTAGGTATTGACCGGTGAGAGATCCATTTACCTTGGCGGTGGGCCCGAAATACATGACTTTACCGCCGCGTTCGCCAGCCTGGGGACCCAGATCCAGCAGATAGTCACTCTCACGGATGATCTCCGGATCGTGTTCGACCACAACGACGGTGTTGGATAAATTTCGCAGGCCTTTTAATATGCGAATCAAGCGATGGTTGTCCCGCGGATGAAGCCCGATACTGGGCTCATCGAGGACATAAAGCGTATTGACCAGCGAAGAGCCCAGCGCAGATGCCAGCGCAACCCGTTGAACTTCGCCGCCGGAAAGGGTGCGGGATTGACGATCCAGGGTGAGGTAACCCAGACCGACATCCCGCAGGTATTTCAGACGTGAGCGGATTTCACCCAAAATAAGCAACCCGGCTTCATCCTGCGCCGACAAGCGCAGGCTTTCAAAGAACTGCAGTGCCTGCTCCACATTCAGGGCATAAATTTGAGCGATATGATGATCGCCCAGACGATACAGCAGCGTTTCTTCTTTAAAACGCGTGCCGTTGCAGTCGTGACAGATATCATAGCTGCGGTATCGGGATAAGTACACCCGGACCGGCATTTTATAGGTTTTGGTTTCCAGCCATCGGAAAAATCCTTCAATGCCGTAATAGGACGATGTACCCGCGATGATGGCTTTTTTATGAGCCGCTTTTAGTTGCCGGAAAGGAATCGTGATCGGTATTTTCCGGCGCCGGCAGAAATCCATCAGATCCTCAAACTCCATGCGGCCTTCCTGCCGGCTCCCAAACGGCTTGATGGCACCATCACTCAGGGAACGTGAGGGGTCCGGGATGATTAAATCGAGGTCAATGCCGATGGTACGGCCAAATCCCCTGCAGGTATCACAGGCGCCGATGGGACTGTTGAAAGAAAATAAATTGGGCAACGGTGAGGCGTATTGAATGTTGCAGGTCGCACATTCCAGCATGTTGCTGAATACATAATGGCGATTTGGCGGAATACATATCTCCAGTCGCCCACCGCCGAATCGAAACGCCATTTCCAGAGAATCCAAAATACGATTCCGCTCTTCGGGCCGCAGCATAAGCCGATCTACCAGAACCGGAATCTCGGTTTCATGAGCGCCGGGCTGCCATTCTTCAAGCATTACGATACGCTCTTTCAGATATAAGCGGTCGAACCCCATTTGCATCAAATAGGTGCGGACTTCTTTGGGTGAGAAGGATTCAACGGAAAATGGAAAGGTGATGATCACCTGTGAGCCGCCAGGCATCTGTTTTATTAAATTCCACACGTGAGCGGGGGATTCGGGAACCACCGGTTTGCCGCATGATTTGCAATGCAGCTGTCCCAGGCGGGCATAAAGCAATTTAACATAGTCGGTGATTTCGGTCATGGTACCGACCGTCGAGCGTGAAGTTCTGACGGGATCCTTGCGATCGATCGCTATGGCCGGTGGGATGCCCTCGATCCTGTCCACCTGGGGACGATCCATGCGATCCATAAATTGACGGGCATAGGGTGAGAATGTCTCCACATAACGGCGCTGGCCCTCAGCATAGAGCGTGTCAAATGCCAGCGAGGATTTGCCCGAACCGCTCACGCCCGTGATCACCGTAATTTGGTTTAAAGGGATTTCAAGATCGAGATTTTTGAGATTGTGCTGTCTGGCACCTTTGATTTTTATGGATGGATTCATTTTATTATGGATAGCCGCGATCAAAATTATATGGTGACAAATCAAATGTTGCAGCGTTTAAATTAATCCCCCTTTTAGCCGATTGCAAACCGTTTTTTTATCCATTGGCAAATTTGAAATATATGCTTATTGTTTTGCTTGTATTTTTATTTCATAATTTTCCATGCAACCGTCTGGCAAAAGGCCATAAAAAAATGAAGAGACTCGCGACAATTTTTGGAATTACTGTTTTTGTTTGTCTAATCTTTTATTCTCAATCCTTTGGAAACGAAAACCTTTCTGAAACCGCGGTACCAGAGACGATCTCCCCCGGATTGATTCATCTTTTAGAGCTGGTTGATCCGGAGAAGCAGGTGGACTTTGATTCCCGAAGGGTTGCGGGAGTTTTGAATTTTATCGAAATACCGAAACGGCAACACGTTTTATATTATGCGGATAAAAGGACCGGTTCGCCCTCTGCATATTACGATTTTGATATTCATCGCAACCTCGAGGATATAATTAAATATGCCTTTAATCCCGATATCCCGGCGATCGCGATGACCCCCTCTTCAACCAGACTGGCCCGCTGGCAGCCAGACGGAAACGGTGGGCAGACATATTCCGGATTATGGAAAGAACTCGCCGGGCTGAAACGCCCCATCGTGATTAAGGGTACTGAATTATTGGAAAATACACCGGACACCTTTTCAGGTGCCTATTACAAATATGATTTGTATCGCACCGTGGTTCTATTCGAGTACCGCCATCGTAATGTATTGATTTCCATATCTAAACAAAAGGATGTATCGCAAGTGGGCCACAAAGGCTATCTGATGGGTCCCGATGAGAACTGGGATTATTTTTACTCCGGGAAACCGGGTTTGACGGTATCCGGCTTGGGCTGGGTGCGATCCTATATGTATGATTCTTACGGCATATCGATTTATTATGAGATTGATGCACAATCCCCCACGGTGCGCTGCGCAACGTTTAGATGGGTTCGAGCCGGTTGGTCCAGGTTCAACGTCGTGAAACCATTTCATATTTATAAAGGGTCGTTGCGCTTTGCCACAACATTTAAGGAAATCATGGAGTCTACCCACCTGCCGGACGTGGATGTTTTAGTAAATGCTTTCTCAAAGATTATGAATCTGTCTGTGGAAGAGCTGAAAGAGAAGCTGAAACTGTATGTTGATATCTTGAAAAAGCGCTACGGTCAGGTGCCTTCGAAATCCGTAAAATGGTCCCCCAGGATATTTGAAGATAAATTGCAATGGCCGGAGATGTCCAAAGAGGAGATGCAGTCGGCTTTGGTTGTAGAATATATGAAGTACGTGCTGGGTAAAACAAATTTAGGGGAGGTTAACGCCCTATTGAGTTTGCCCGAATAAGATGGTTATGTACGCATCATCGTTTGATAAGGAACGCAGAGATCTTGAGCCGCCGGAAATTCCCGGACGATCCATTGCCTGGTTGGCCCTGTATGCACCCTTTCACTTCAGCGGCCAGTTTCTCGATTACGATGATCCCCCCATTGACCGGCCTGCATCGGAATTTTTTGGCAATGGAATAGACTAATGGAATGGATTCCCCTTTTACTGATGTTTCTGGGCCATGTATGGGTCGATGCCTCCCAGGCCATCCTGCCGGTGGTTGTCGTAAAGCTCAAAGAGTTGTTTTCCTTAAGCTATTTTCAGATCGGCCTAATGATGGCGGTTCTTAATCTCACCTCATCTGTCATTCAACCCGTATTCGGATACATCTCCGACCGTTTTTCCTCTGGGTGGTTCGTTCCTGTTGGGATCCTCGGAACCGCACTTACCATGGGGCTGCTGGGCTGGTCTCCCAATTATCCGGTCTCTGTTCTATTGGTAGGACTTGCAGGCTTTGGTACGGCAGCCTTCCACCCGAGGGCCATGATGGCCGTATATCTTTTGAGCGGATCCAGGCGTGGATTTGGCGCAGCAGTATTTTCGACGGGAGGGAATCTCGGATTTGCCCTTGGCCCGGTAATCGGAAGCTTTCTGGTTCTCGGTTTCGGGCTTCACGCCACACTCGGTTTAGTGGGCCCCGGATTGCTTCTCTTTCTGATCATTTTCTATTATCCGGGAGATTATTTAAAACGTAAAACAGAGGTGGCGGAGAAATCTTTAGAACCTTTAAATGGTGGGTTGCATACCATTCCATGGGTTTCTCTGATCGCTGTGTGTCTCATCGTGACTTTGCGGTCATGGGTGTACATCAGTTTTATCACTTACTTGCCCCTGTTTTTCCAGATACAGGGCATTCCCCTGAAAACGGGCAGTCTCATGCTCACCGTGTTTTTGTTGGGTGGGGCTGTTGCTGGTCTTTACGGCGGCCACCTTTCAGACAGATTAGGGCGAAGACGCGTTATCGCGGTCAGCATGCTAATCTATCCGGTACTCGCGTCCCTGATGATATTGAGCAAGGGGGTGTGGATTTGGTTGCTGGCAGGGGCATCCGGAGCGGCCCTCCTGGCCTCTTTTGCGGTCACCATCGTGTTGGCCCAGGAACTGCTGCCGCGATACCTGGGGTTGGCCTCCGGTCTGATCCTGGGGCTCGGATTCGGCACCGGCGGCCTGGGCACTGCGCTTTATGGTTTTCTAGCTGATAAGCTGGGTCTCTATCCGGTCACATGGATACTCGCCCTTGTTCCTGCCCTGGGAGCTGTTTTGACCATTTTTATCAAAACAGATGCAAGGAATAAAGTTTTCTCCTGAGTATGCATTTCATTTTTCAAATTCTGCAATTCGGTTGGCTTGATCGGCTACGCGCTCCATCCAGGCTTTGTCTGTTTTCAAATGCATGTCGGCCAGACGATTGAATTTCTTGGCCTCGGATGTGACGTCTTTCATCAGCCAGGCTTCGGCCAGGTAATAATAATTTTGTCCGTTGGTGGGATGGAGGCTGATGGCCTGTTCCAGCACCCGGATGGCGCTGTCCGGCTCGCCTGATTCTAGAAGGCGGCGTCCCTGCTCGGTGAGCTGTAACGAGGCAATGATACGGGGATTGGGTTGTGCCGGTTCTTCAGGTTCGGCCGTATCTGCGGGGGCAACCGGTTTTTCCGAAGGGATTTCTTGAATGCATCCCACCAGGGCAATACCAATGAAACAGGTTACGGCTATATTTATCAGTTTGGTCTTCATAATCACCAGACTTGTCCATTAGCGGGCAAGCCATTTTTTTTCTTTTATAATAAGTTAGGGGTTTCGCCCCAACTGGAATAATGGAATGCTGGAATACTGGAATGGTGGGTTCTGGTATATTGGAATGATGGGTTCATGGCAAAATTTGTCTTATAATAAAACTTAAAATAGATTACATACTTTAAAAAACCATTATTCCATTATAGCGCTAAAGCTTCACTTCGTGCCCACTATTCCATTATTCCATGGTTGAGGCAAGAATTTAGACCTCAAATAATCTCCATATTTTTTTTAAGTTGCAGAAATTTGAGATCTTTAATTATCCAAAGCTTCTTTGAGTCCTTTGTAAATTTTAGTTTTTGTTCCAGATTTTTGATGCAGCGTGCAATCTTCCGTGGGCACGTGTTTAAATAAAAAATACTCCTCCACCGGATGCGGGCAGGCATTTTCGACAAACAGCAGCCCGGTTACCGAGCAGACGGTTCGCTTTTCCACACCACCGGGAACATTGAATTTGCTAGTGGATATGTATTGCGGAATGCTGTTTATAAAGTCGGCCCAGATCGGCAGCGCGGCGGACGAGCCGGTGGCGGAAATCGAATCCCCGTTGTCAAACCCCACCCAAACCAGGGCCAGTATTTCCGGGGTATACCCGACAAACCAGGCATCCTTGAAATCATTGGTGGTGCCGGTTTTGCCCGCCACCGGCCAGGAAATGCCTTTTCTTTTTAATGATTTTGCCGTCCCTTCGGTGACGACACTTTGCAACATATGGTTCATGATAAACGCTTTGTCCGGAGGGATCAAGCGCTCAATTTCCATGTGTTTTTGTTCGAGGATTTCACTGTTTTCATTGACCACACCTTTTAGCGATAAGGGATAGGGTTGGACTCCGTCGGCGGCAAAGACACAATAAGCCCGGGCAAGCTCCAGTGGTATGACTTCAAACGCCCCCAACGCCAGGGACGGATACGGTTTTATGATTGTTGAAAAATTAAAGCTGGTAGCCAAATTCACGATACGCTTCAGACCGGTTTGCATGGCCAGATCGACGGTGGCCAGATTATAGGACATTTTCAATGCATCGCGCAACGTGACGGTGAATGCGGTGACCGGCTGAAAGTTTTGCGGTTCCCAGTCTTTTCCGTCGACGACATAGGTTTTGGAATCGTTGGATAAAAAGGAAGTTGGCTTGAATTCATCCAGGCTGGCCAAATACACCAATGGTTTGAAGGCGCTGCCGGGCTGGCGCTTGGCTTGGGTGATTCTGTTGAACTGGCTGATACTGTAGTTGCGTCCACCGACCATGGCCAGAATATATCCGGTTTTGGGCTGCATCACGATGATGGCACCCTGCAGTTGTTGATCAGCTTCGCTGCGTTTCAAAGCGGGATTTAGCTGTTCCAATCGTGCCAAACCTTTTGCCAGGGCCTTTTCGGCGGCCATTTGTACCTGGGTGTCCAGGGTGGTATATATAGAAAGACCCAGACTGGAAAGCAACTCGGGACGATATAGGCGCCTGAGCTGCTCGGCTAAGTAATCGATGAAATAGGGTGCTTTCTTGCCGTGAACCGTAAACCCAACTGTATTCACAGGAACTTGCAAATCTGATTGTAGCGCTTTTTCGTCAAGCCACCCCTTGGTATGCATTGCACGCAATATATCGTTTCTCCGCTCACGGCAGCGCGTTTCATCTAAATAAGGTGAATAATGATTGGGAGCCTTGATCAATCCGGCTATGGTGGCCGATTCTATTCGGGAGAGCTCGGTAACCGGCTTGCCGAAATAAAAGAAGGACGCCTCACCCACCCCATTAATTGAAGCAGATCCCTTTTGACCCAGATAAATCTCATTTAAGTATATCTCTAAAATGTCATTTTTCTCATATTTGATTTCGATGACCACAGATAATAGTATTTCTTTGAGTTTGCGGCCAAGGGTGCGTTCGGGGGTCAGAAAATAGTTTTTAGCAAGTTGCTGGGTCAGGGTGGAACCACCCTGTTTGATCGCCCCGTGACGTAAATTGGCGATGAAAGCTCGTAGAATTCCTCTCGGATCAATGCCGTGATGCTGGAAGAAGCGGCTATCCTCTGCAGCCAAAACGGCATGGATGAGATGTTCGGGAAGTTCCTGGAACGAAACCAGCTGACGGCGCTCACGCTCGGGACCAAAAAAAAGCATGATCTCTTCGGGTTCCAGTTCAAGAATGGGGATATCTTTACCACTGTCGGCCCATTTTATCGTTTGAATTCGATCCCGATTAAAATCGATCCGTACCGGAAGCCCTTGACGGTTTTGCCAGGGGGTTTTCAGATCGTGCAGAAAGATGTCAATGGAGGCCGGCGCAATTTGCATTTCGCCCTTTTTGTCCGGCAGGCGAGACACCGAGCGGTAATCCAGATTCAGCAGTTTTTCATGAAACAGCTCTCGGTTGATCCGTTGCCCGGGGTATAGCAGGGTGGTATCTGAAAACACTTTCGATGGAATGCTCCAGCGACGATCAGAGAAGCGCTGCTCAATGCGGGTTGAGAGGTACCAGCCATACAACGTGATTCCTATGGCGCATAAGATAATCACCAGAGAAACGCTTATGAGGATTTTTTTAAGCATGCCCTGACGTTTTCGACTGCCCCTCGATATCAAAATTCAGGCTTTTTAAGTCTCGCCTAACAAATTAGACCAATATAAACAATATAGCCAATGCAAGCAATAAAACCAATAAAACTAATGCAACCAATAAAACGATACTCAGTAAACATTAGGTTACAATCAACTTTTCTGCCAACCGTGCAATCCCCAGGATAAAGAAACCAGGGCCAGGCCGCTAAGGCAAGCAGAAACCAGGCTGGTTGTCAGGATGCCGCCGGCCAGCCAGATCGGTCCCCCGATTAATGCACCGATGACCCGACCGATCCCGGCGGTTGCAAAACAGCCGGCCATCATTGTGGCCCGTGAACCTGGCAATAATTCTGTGATCAACGATAAACTGGTGACGATCATAAATTCAAAGGTGAAAAAAATCAGAAAAAGTCCCACCAATGCCAGCGAAAGTGTTTTTCCGAACAGGGGCAGGATGGCATAGCATAGGGTGCTTAAAAGCAGGCCGACCATTACCGAGCGCTTCAATCCAAAGCGATCGGCCAGAGCCGCGGTCATCGACTCCCCCAATAATTCAGCGATACCGATGGCGCTGGTACCCAGGCCTAAGGCAACAATGCTCAACTGAAAAGCATTTTCAATCCAGGCACCATACACCACAAAAAGATTATCATTGGCGGTACTTGCAAAAAGTGCAAATCCCAGTGCACCGAATGCCGTTCTTTCGGCCACCAGTTGTTTCCAGGAATCTCGAAAACGAAAGGAAGTTTTTGGCAGGTTGTCTGATTCGTTTTTTGAAGGCATCAACTTCCGCAGTATAATAATGCCGATCAAACCCAAACCTCCCATTGCCAAAAACGGGGATCGCCATCCAAAGCCGTCGATGAGTAAGCCCACCACAGGAATCCCTACCAAGGTGCTCCCGGCCCATGAAACTTCGAGAAAACCAATAACCAATCCTCTCCGCCGGTAGGGAACCCGCTCGCTAATATAGGCCTGTACGGCCGGATCAAAGATACTTTTTCCCATGCCGGCAAAAAATAAAGTAAACAGCAACACCACATAATACGGAAATAGACCGGCCGCAAACATACCGACAACCAGCATTGTCAGACCGGTCAGCATTACCAATCGATAGCCAAATCGATCGGCAACCGGCCCGAAAAACATACCCAATATCGCTGTGGCCTGATTGACTGCTATTAAGGAGGTGATAGCGGTCAATGGCACACCCAGACTGCGGCTCAAAACCGGAGCAAAGGGATAGGCGAAGCGACGTGCCGTATTCAGCACCAATCGACAGATGGTTACCACACCGACTTTGATAATTAAGCTGAATCTCGATTCGCCCTGGATAGTAGAATTTGATTGATTCGACATCTGGCTATTCTGCTATTGCCGTCAGGTATTCAAACTCCGGTGGATCTGTGAAATGCTTTTTTACGTGACAAAGGTCAACGGCTTTTATCAATGCATCTTTATATTTTTCCGGAAAATCAGGTGGCAGGGTTATCTTGACGACGATATTTTCAATCATATAGGTTTTTCTATTGGCTTGAAAATCAACCTTCATCTTTAAGCCTTTCGTATTCAACTTACGTTTGTCACAAAAGATCATTGCAAAATAACCGGCACAGGTTCCGATGGATGCCAAAAACAGCTCTGTGGGTGACGGAGCAGTGCCTTCACCACCGGCTTTTTGCGGTTGATCCGTATGAACGTTAAATCCCTTGAAATGTGAATCGACTTTTTTGCCTCCGGGAAAGCTTATCTCCATTTCCATTTTTTCTCTCCTAGGTTTGTTGAAATTCCATGATGTTTAATTATGGTTTTGGATAAAAACGGGATGAAAGCCAATAACATAATTGATTATCGCTTTCAATGTGCCATCACGGATTAGGGGTGTAATGTGACGGATAATCGCTTTGCGCATATCCGGACTGGTTATTCATCTATCTGAATTTATATGATATATTTTTTATTCATTGACAGAGATTGCCCTTTTTTATAAACTAGTCTTTGTTATGCCTCATTATGCGGATCAAACGCAATTTTCCATTTACGACCGATCGGGTGGTGCCTGATTTCCGTGATAGCCGCTGCCGGCACTGATCTTAACAAATACCGCGACAGATGCTATAATAGATTTATCATAAATTGTACCTCTATTTAGGAAGGAGTGCTCGATAATGGACACCAACGAGATCACCTGCCCCAAATGTGGTCATCTGAACAATTACATTTCCGAGGGATGTGTAAAATGTGGCATTATATTTTCAAAATATTT
>Ga0209536_100017819_pt1 | contig 10037 bp, 9 predicted proteins | sample DeeMarSeWOR28_12_FD_187461 | JGI IMG/M metagenome (GOLD analysis project Ga0209536, IMG submission 187461) | Marine sediment microbial communities from White Oak River estuary, North Carolina - WOR-2-8_12 (SPAdes) (version 2) | ecosystem: Environmental > Aquatic > Marine > Intertidal zone >...
TCGCCTCCGCCATTTTTGGATCGCTGGAAAAAAGGCAACTAATTGAATATCGCTGGTCGATAAAAAAGTAAAAGAGTGCTTTTATGGTAAATAAGAATACAAAAATCCTCGTCTTTGGCCTTCTCGTGCTGCTCGGTGCCGCCCTGCTTGGATACGGAGCGTTCTTTCATTCCACAACCGTTTCGGCCCAGCAAGACGGCCAGCCGGTATTGCTTGCCAAGTCGGAAACCGCTCTTATCAAAGATGCGTCCGTCAGCGGCGTCAAGCGGGACGAATCCGGCAAAATCAAACAGACATACGAAGTAGGTGAAAAGCCTCCCGAAACCTGTTCGACCTGACCCAGTTAATAAGGAGACCATGGTGACCATGGTCGATAAAAGTAAAGCAGGCAGATTCATTTCTAAAATAATCGGCTGGCGAATGTGGATTCAGGCGGCATTTCTTGTAGTCTGGCTGGATCCGGCAGGTCTTCGTCTGCACACTATGTGTTCGCCCGTCTTCCACTGCTACGCGTGTCCCTTAGCAATGTTCGCGTGCCCTATCGGTGTTATCGCTCAATTCGGCGCGCTGCATGTTTTTCCCTTTATCGCCGTCGGATTGCTCATTACAGTTGGAGCTTTGTTCGGCACGCTGATATGCGGCTGGGCCTGTCCATTCGGTTTCTTACAGGACTTGACGGCAAAAGTTCCGACGCCTAAATTCGACCTGCCCAAATTCACCGGATACCTGCGGTACGTTGTGCTGATCGTAACAGTGCTGGCCGTGCCCTACTTCTTTGGTGAAGAGCATCCGCTATTTGTCTGCCGGGTCTGCCCTGCCGGGGCACTTGAAGCGGCGGTACCGACTATGGCCGGCCAAGCGATTGCCGGAGAAGATATAGCCTGGCCGAGCGTTTTGAAGCTGACGATTCTCGTTCTGTTTTTAATCGCCATCTTCTTCATCAGAAGACCCTGGTGCAGATTGCTCTGTCCGCTCGGCGCGATATTCTCGCTGTTCAATCGCGTCTCGGCGTTCTTTCTGAGGTTTGACACCGACAAATGCACTCATTGTGAAAAATGTCACAAGTTATGCGAATACGGTATAGAACCGGAAAAGACGCCGAACGACCTGCGATGCATACGTTGTCTCGAATGCACCAAATGTAGTCCGAATGCATTGAACCTTGGCAGCATTTTCGAGAATTCGAAAGGTGGTGATACAGATAACCACTGAAGACTGCTTAGCGAGATAGCAATTAATAAATACTCCAATGCAGTTCCGGCAGTTTCTTCTTGAGTCGTTGTATATCCTGCTCAGAAACCTCGCAGCTGCCGAAGCCGATATACTCCAATTCCTGTAGCCCGGCAAGATGCTGGAGTCCATCATATGTAATTTTCGCACCGGACAGGTGTAAAACCTCAAGCTTCTTGAGTTCGGAGATATGCATCAGGCTTTTATTGGTCATGCCAAAAGAAATGCTTTCATCGTCATCTAATTTTTGGGGATCGATGGTCAATCGCTTTAGGCGAGTTAATCCTGATAAATGGGCAATGTCCACATCAGTAATCTTCGATTGGATATAATCTAAATCCAAATATTCCAAAGAGGACAGCTTTCCTATAGCCTCCCATTCTTCACTGGTAAGTGTCGATCCATGCAGTGACATCATGTTTAGATACGGTAATTCAGTCAGTGCCGCAATGCCTTTTCCAGTGACTCGCGATCCCCAAATATTGAGTATTTGCAAAGACTTCATATTCTTCAGATGCATTAGTCCTTCATCCGTGAGACCACCATAAATGAACATGGATTTTAGTTTAAGCGAGTCAGCTAATTTTTTCACTATGGCATCCGTATTGTAAGTACCTTTTTTTCTCTCACTGTGTATGAAAACTTCTACAAGAGACTTCATCTGGGACATGATATCAAGCCCTTGCTGAGTGACTGAGTTTGCACCAAGTGGCAGACTCTTGAGCGATGTAAGATTTGACAGATGCATCAGGCCGACGTCTGTGAGCGGGAAATTTAACCGTAACTGTTCGAGATTCGTTAGATCTTTTAAATGAACTAATCCTTCTTCAGTAACGAGAGTTTCTATCAGGTTTAGGCTCTTGAGTTTCTTCATCTGTGCAAGATGTCGCAGGCCTTCATTGGTTATCTGTGTTACCTGGATTTGTAGGGATTCCATCTGTGTCATACCGGCCAAGTAAGATATACCTCTATCTGAGATGGACGGATTCTTAACAATAAGAGACCGCAGTGAAGTAAGATTTTTAAGATGCATGAGGCCTTCGTCTCCTACCCCCCTACTTAGCGACAGCGACTCCAAAGAAGTAATTTTTCCTACATGCACCATACCGGCATCATTTGTCGGAGTTCCCCAGAGTTCAAGCCTTTTCAGGGAAGGAAAATAGGAAAGATAAGCCAACTCGTTATCGCCCACATGTGTTCTGCTCAACCACAGTGTTTTGAGAGATTTGAGTCCGGCCAGATATTTCAATCCCGTGCCGAGTATGTTCGTTTCTGAAAGATTCAATACCCGAAGATTGGTAAAGCGGGCAATATGCTTGAGCTGGTCGTCAGCAATCTCGACGCCTTCAAAATATAATATCACCAGATCATTGGGCGCAATTGCCGATAGAGGTGATAAATCGTCGCCTGCCTCTTTGCTTAAATTCAATCGCAGTACCTTACCTACCGGCACTACAACATCGCCTTTAGCTTTGCAGAGCAGTTCCCAGTCGAAGTAGCTGCTTATGTCCACCCGGTTTGAGTCCAGGATATAGAGTGTCCCCATAGATCTATCTACAGGGAAATGTATAATGTGTGAATCAGCTTGTCCTGCCCAGGCACGAGTCGCAAAACACAACAGTACAAAGGTAATCCAGCTTGATCGTCGCATGAGCTTGACCTTTTCACTTATTCGCCTTTAGCTTTTCTTCCAGCTCCGCCAAAGCAAATCCTTCCGCTCGGACAATAAGATCCTGATCAGTCAGAATCAGCCACGGCAATGACTTCGCACTCCACTGAAGTTTCCTTTTCTCAAAGTCTCCCTTGAAGATACCACTCTCAAAAGGAATCTTATACTTTGTCAACCATTCATCCAATGTCTCATGCTCGATCTCTGTGACCTGAACAAGCACCACAGCAATGTCCCGATCGCCAAGCTTTTCAGCTCTCTTAGCAAGTTGCTGCACAAGATGCCTCGACGGTCGTTGATTCATATCGAAGAAGCACATGCATAAAGCCTTGCCCTTCAGTTGCTCACGCTGCTTATCAACATCGATACTATCAAAGCTTGGCAGAATCTCTCCCAATAAAGAACCTGGCTTTTTTATATGTATTTCAACGTCAGTCTTATGGCCACTATCTAACGATACATTACGGAATGTCACCCAATAATCATATGGTCTGAACTGAAATTCCAGGTGATCAATATTATTTATATCCAGACCCTTGAATCTGTGGATAAACCGCACTAATCCGGCACTTTCTCCGCCCTGCTCTTCCTTGGATTGATAGAGATCACCATCCCGATCAAATGCAACCAGTCGCGTAGCTCTTTCGGTTATGACTTGAGTTACTTCAGCTACTACATCAGAGCCCTTTTGTTCCGGGCACCGCATGATGACCTGTTCCGAACTGACAAAAAAGTGGTCATAGGGCGTGGACCATTTATCTATTGACCAATACTCCAAGGTTTTCCATTTGCCTGTGGCTACGCACAATCGTATATCCCCACTCTTTTGATTGCCGAAACGCAATGTAAACCGGCGTATATCCCTGTTCTCGAATCCTTGTCCCTTATCTTTGACAGGTTGTACCATCAAATCGCTATCCCAGGGGCCAACAATCCTGCAGGAAACATCATCTGCGTTTTCTATAGCCACCACCATTAAATAGGAATCATTCCATGAGCAAGACGAATTTCTTTCGTCTGGGCAGATGGTTAGCAGCTTGCCGTCAGGTCCCCACCATGGACCTGGCTTTTCTCTTGTGCGGCGAGGATCTCCTCCACCATAGGGCCTGATTGCTATTAGCTCTATAGTTGTACCATCGGGCAGCCTTGCTACATGTTTCATATAAGGTTCTTCATTCGCCCCATACACTGAAATGCCTGCTAAAAAGGTCACAATCCATATACGCCATTTCATTGTCTTAGTCTCCCGTACTTTGCTGCAATTTATTGTCCAATTCGCTGAAAGCAAAGCCTTCCGACTGGACGACATGCTGCTGATCTGTCAGAATCAGCCAGGGCAAGGACTTTACGCCCCAAGCGAAACGGATTTCTTCCTCATCGCCTTCAACAATTCCAATCGGAAATGGAATTTTGTATTTTTCAATCCATTCTTTCAGCGTTTTTTCATCAATTTTAGTAGATTGAATGGCTACAACTACAATATCTTTTTCCTTAAGCTCTTGAGCATTTTCGCTCAACTTCCGGAAGCAATTTCGTGACGGCCGCTGGTTCATATCGAAAAAACAAATGAGTATCATCTTGCTGTTAAGGCCGACCTGAGGTAGATCTATTTTCAAGTCCCTCAATTCTGGCAATGGTTTGCCTATAAGCGACGGCGTGAACTGAAGCCTTTGCCCCAGTACGACTTTGACGTTCTCGTTGCCGCTATGAGCCCACGTTGTGCCTGTCTGCTGATTCTTCGACAGTGATTGAGCAAAAATCTCCAGAGGTTCTTCACACAATCCAACAACGCGGAAACAACCTTTTTCGTCCGTGAGTGTCTTGCCACGAGGCGGTGGGCCAAAGCTGCCACTGAGCCTGCGACCATAGACGTTAATTAGTGCACCAGCTACAGGGTGGTCGTTCGAGTCCATAACAATGCCCGTGATAATCTGGTTTGCCGGCTGTAAGACCATCGGACCCAGTCGCACCGGATTAGTTGTGTCACTATGGAATGGGATATGAATAATTTTGTTAATTCCAAAACCATCTCCACCAGCAGTGATTGTATAGGAATCCCTCACATAGTTCTCTAACGGAGGAATTGAACAGATATGATATACACCGTTGGAATCAGTAAATACTTCTGTGACGAGTAGATGGTTTTGTCCTTGCAAGAGTCTGACATAAGCCGCGGGTATACCCTTGCCGTCCGGATCCGTGACATTACCGGTGAGAGTATAAGCCGGCTTGAGGGTGATTCGTCCTCTTGGCCGCCCGGATCTATTAAGATCTTCCAGTACCCCGACGGCACCTAAACCTGTCGATTCATGACGCGCCAATACACGGACCTTTGCAGGCAGGCGTAACATGTGATATTGGACATGAATTGTGTCAAAGTAACCGTTAGCATCTGTTAGAGCACGCGGCCCGAATCCCAATTGCATAACAGAAGCATCCGGAAGCAGTTGACCTTTCTCATCCAGTACTTCGCCGGACAAGATGCATGATGTGCGGAGTAGAGATATCTCATGCCGCATCGCTTTTCCCGGTTCGATCAGCACGCGTTGAGGCTCGAAGCTCATTCCGTGGCCGGGTTTAAAAAACCTGACCTCACATTCACCAGAAGGAACACGTAATCGAGCCAAGCCATTGGCATCTGTAATTACCGTTTCACTGAACGTATCATATTGAGAATCGGCTGGTTTTTGTGTGACGGTAATTTCTGCATTCTCAACAGGATTTTCTTCCTCAAAATCAAAGACCGCTATCTCAAACGGAATCCCTTTGCTCAAGACTATTTTAACATTACGCATTGTTTGTCCGGCTTCCAGGGTCACAGTAAAACATGCAGACCTGGTCTGGTCGAATATAGCTTCAAGTTGATACTTGGCCGGTGCCAATCCGCCAAGCTCAAATCGACCGCTTTCGTCTGTTTGCACAGGGTCTGGGCAGTGATGGTCATGCCAGCCGGCGTTATTGTAGGGGCGGGCCAGAATGCCAGCGCCAGCGAGCGCTTGGCCCGTACGTTCGTCGACTACCAGACCGCTTAGGCGCGCTTCAGCAGGTAGCTTGATGCGAATGTCGGTCCGCCCGGCAGGGAATTGTTCACCTGCATCCAGGCCGGAATCGCAAAAGGTCCATATTGAAGCCCTGCCCGGTGCTGTAACTTCGAAATCCGCTGTTGTACTTTTGGGAATGTTATAAAAAACAAACTTTCCATTATCATCTGTGCGAGTGATGAACCAGTTTTCAGGATCGAGCGGGGCAATCTCAGTATATTCGGCCATCATCCTGTTTCTCATACATATCCTTACCATAGCGCCAGGTACAGGATGCCCGACTTCATCCACTACAGTACCCCGAAGTAAACTCGGTTCACCTAATCGGATCGTGGGATTTAGTTCACTCTTATGAATATAATGATACCAGCCAAGTGCCAGACCCTTTTTGCCCGCGACTATACGGGGAGAGAAGCCATCTGTAACATTCACTCTAAAAGAGAACCGACCATCAGGCCCCGTACTTATACGGCCCATTGGCTCGTCGATTTTTGCCTTCCACCTATCCCAAATGTTGTGTTGATCAAGCCCAGGTTCCAACCCATAACATACGACCATAGCCCCCTCCACAGGCCGGGCCTGGTAATCTATGACTCGACCGGCAATAATTCTTGTCCGTATTTGCTCAGCAAAACACAGATTCGAAAATATACTAACTATGAAAATCGCAAATTGGGTTTTCATGGTTTTTTCCCCTAAACGACACTGTTTTATTTCTGCGCATAATGATACTCCTTTCCGGCTCTCTCCTTGAATCAATCCCTGACCTAAAGACTCAATTAGACTGTCGCTTTTTTCTTGTAGATTGCTATTCCGGCGGCCGCAAGAGCGATAACACCAATTATGATAATTATTGCTCCATATTTGGGTTTGGCAGGTTCTTCAGCAGCAGCGACAATAGGTGACGCTGTTTCAACGGGTTTGCTTTTAGCTGTTATTGTGTATGCTTTGCTTTCCATTTTGAACGGTCCTGCGACTTCGACTGTTGCGGTAAACGGCCCGGCAACGTTTTTGGGCTCTCGCCACGAGAGCGAACATGTGCCGCCTCACCCATACTGGAAGCTGTAAGTGCGGTCATACGCGCCGTCGGCGCTTTTGATATGTACCTTGGGAGCTTGAGGACGAGCACCATTGCGTGTTAATTCGACGCGTTCGCCGGCACGGCCATGCATGCTGTGTCTAAAGGAATGTGTTCCCTCCCTTTCGGAGGCATCGAGAGTGGCGATAATTGGCTCGCCAATCGAAAGTGTGGATTCCCTGCCCTCGGCAATATCAAAGGTATTCTTCTTGCCGCCGATGCTTTCTAATTTCCAGTTAGTACCGGTTTCGTCCTTTCGCTCAATGGCCCAGAGATAGACAGAGTATTTTCCGACAGGCAAAGAAGCGATCCCATTTTCGGGCTTGAGGATAAATAATCCATTCTCGCCATAAGCGAAGAACTGTGTTATTGATTCCGGTAATCGAACATTACCATAGTTGACATTCTCGGCCCTTGTGAGTTTGATGCATGCTCCGTCCCGGGCAATCTCAGGCCGATACAGTGTTTCGTCAACTTCGATATAGTTACCGGTAAAAAGCGTATCCTGACTGCCCTGCTTGCCGATCCGTATCCGATCACAATCACCGGCGTCCACGGATTTGTCATTAAAAGTTCCGTTCGCATTATTATCGAAAAGCACACAATGCTTCTTTTGCCCACTTACTGTGATATCTCCTTCGTACCATCCGCCGGATGATGCGATCAATTCACAGCCATCAGTGCGGGGTTTCCAGGCCGAAAAGTTCAAATGGTATGTGACCGGCCCGTCTTCTACCTCAAAGATTACTTTCACAGGCCCAAAATACGCACTTCTCTGGTCCGTTCGATATGCCGCTACAGCATTTTCATCGTCGAGACTCCCATCAGCATTTGAGTCGATATACAATCTGTCAAAAAAACCCTGTAGATGCATCTGGTCCAGGGCTATCAAGAGATAACCGCTTTTTACCATTGGAGTCCGCCACTTGCCAAAAAACTGTCTGTGCCCTTTGAACTGCGGCATATTCACACCTGCGGGCTGTTCGAAGCTTGTCGCTATTCTTTGCGATCCTACTTGGCCAAATATCTGGCCGGCCTCTCGCGATGAGTGGTATTGCAACCACTGCTCTTGTTGTGCCGGAGCCTGTGATACCAGAATAAGCAGACCAATTCCCACTGCGAGCTGAATGTAGATTCTCATCCTCATTTTCGGAGCCTCCAAATACAGTCGACTATTTAGTTAGACCAAGAGCCCTCTATACCCTCTCCTGATATTATGTAAGACTTGATTCTTATGATAAATGTTACAGTTTTTTCCGACTTTTTTCAACATTTTTTTTCATAAATCCTTGTTACACCAGCATTTTCATCCAAAACCTCAATTTTCGTGAATTTCTGTGCCGGAATTTTGCTCGTTAAATTGGCTGGAATCTATGGGTTTCAGATATATGGGTGTCGGTTTTAGCCTCAGGCATGCATAAAATCTTTCGCGGAAAAAAGAACTGCAGAGCACTAAAATCATATAGGGCAGGTTGATTACGTATAAGCAGACACCAAGTACTGAGCCTACGGCTGCGGCGGCAAGCAATATCGTGGAAATCGGAATTGGAGCCTGCTCAATCATAAATGCAATTACATAAAATACGAGTATACTTGCAAGGCATACAAAAACCGTCCAGATGGCCAGCCATAGCATGAAACGCACCGGCCCGTAGTGTTTTCGGCAGCGCCAGCCGGCCAGTATGAATCCGAGCAGCATTGACAATGCCATCACAGCCAGTATTACCAGAGCAACCACGGTGTCTTGTGAATATCCAAATCCATGATAGGATACAATACCGACCAGAAAAAGCGCCATCGTTAGAGCCAAAGACAGGAAAACTGCGATCCAGAGATTGAACCTGTCGAGCTTCGGCGCATACAACCACAAAAAAGAAATTCCTGCGATCAGTGAATTAAACATCATGTTAAGCGTCTCGACATCCGCGTAGGATCTAAATTCTATCATCTGAATCAATAGAAACCACAACACGCTCACAATGAGCAAAGGCACAAGGATAAGCAGGATATGAGGAGTGCGATTTGTTTTGATGACAATCATGGCTGCGGCTAAAATGAGCCATAACGCCAGACTCGGCATATTGTGATAAAATCTCCAGTTATAAAATACCTCTAATCCCTGACTGGGTCCCAAATCGCCTATATCTGAGGAGGCAATAAATCTCAATTTGCCTAAGGTCAATGGGGGTACTCGCCACGAGTACGAACAGGTACCGCCTCAGCCATACTCGAACCGGCCTGAGTTTATTTCTTCATCTCCATTGTAAATAATGAGCCTCGGCGGTTTATTACGTTCATTTTTTGTATAGGCTTCACCTCCAATCCCAATCAATTTATAGTCCAATACAAGAGCTTTCCCCCGTCGTTTTACTTTAAGTGTCTGTTTCAGAGGGGCACCGACTTCCAACACAGCCGGCTTATTCTCGGCAATCATAATCCATTCATCCTGAAGCCCGGCTCTCTGAAAGTAGACGTAGCCACCATCCAAATGTGATTCCTGCAATTGATATTGACCCACTGGCAGTTTGATGGTTTCGCCCGGCTTATCAATTCGTTCTGTGCGACCATCCTTGTCCTGCAGAACAAGATGTTCGACATGCTCGCCCACCAGCTTCAATTCGCCTTGAATTAATCTTTGGTTCTGTGCCTTGCAAGGACAAGTCCCCATGACAAGAATTAGTAAAATAACGCTGAACGAATCAACGAATTTGACCGTCTTAGTCTGCGTGGACATCACTTGCAGTTCCTTTCTCGCGAAAACTCGAATCAACGCATTTCGCTGGTTAAGCGCATACATTATCCATTATTAAAGACGGTGAAAGAAGTCAAAAGTTACATAAATTATGTCATTTTTAGGAATTATTTTTCACTGACCTCAGTACTAATTAAGATACTGCTCGTTCCCTAATAACACATATACAAAAAAGGGAACTTTTCATGAATGGGTTGTACTGCGTTCACTATTAGACACTTGTACATTGCGTTTTTTACCAATTGTATAACGTAATCATTATTAAGG
>Ga0209536_100017821_pt1 | contig 10036 bp, 10 predicted proteins | sample DeeMarSeWOR28_12_FD_187461 | JGI IMG/M metagenome (GOLD analysis project Ga0209536, IMG submission 187461) | Marine sediment microbial communities from White Oak River estuary, North Carolina - WOR-2-8_12 (SPAdes) (version 2) | ecosystem: Environmental > Aquatic > Marine > Intertidal zone >...
AAGATGTACACCGATGCGACAAATCGCCAGAATGGCCGGTTTATTCCCTTTTGCGCCATTGATCCCCGCCGCGAAGGGGGTCCCGAGCACGTGGATCAGGCCATACAGGAATGGGGCATGAAGGGATTGAAGCTGCATGCCGGTGTGGGATACATGCCGGATGACCCGGTCGCCTACTGGGTCTATGAAAAAGCGGCCGAATATAAGATCCCGATCATGGTCCACACGGGCGGTGCCCCCTCGGTGGCCCTTCGCTGGGAAAACTCCAGGCCGGCCTATTTTGCCTCGGCAGCGGCCCGTTACCCGGAAGCGGACTTCATCTTTGCCCATTGCGGGGATATAGGGTGGTGGAGAGAGGCCGTACAGGCAGCGGCATGGCTCAAGAATGTCTATGTGGATTTGTCCCTCTGGCAAAAGCCCTACAAGCGTCTGCCAAAGGCCCGCTTTTATCAGTGGCTGCGGGATATCATCGATCTGGCAGGGGCAGATAAAATCATGTTCGCCACCGATGCCCTGTACCCCAATCTCATGTGTCCCCTCAAGGAATGGGCTCAGGCATTTAAGAACCGAGAAACAGATATCGAGTTCACGGATGAGGAGATCAATATGATAATGGGGGGAACCGCAATGAAGGTTCTCAAGCTGGAGGGGTGAAGGACACTTCACGTTTAATCAGAAAAAATTCACGGGAGAAGAAGTATGGGAGATATCATTGACGTCATCATGAGCAGGAAAAGTATCCGTAGGTACAAGCCGGATCCGATCCCGGATGAAATGATCGACAAGATCCTGGAAGCTGCGAGATGGGCCCCAACAGGCGAAAATTATCAGCCCTGGCGGTTCATCGTCATTCGGGATCAGGAGACCAAGGACCGGATTGGCAGGCTGGCAAAACTGGGAAGCGGTTCTAGGATGACCGCCTGGTATTGCCTGGGAGAGATGCAGCCGAGATTTGAAAAGATTAAAGACCCTGAGAAGAGGGCAGAGGTTTTACGCTTCATGTACTCCGGTGAGGTCTCAGAGTTTGCCCGATACGCACCGGTGGTCATTGCGGTGATCGGCACACTGATGGAGGGTTCCGTGGATGTGCCCTATGACCTGTCAGCAGCCATTGAAAACATGCTCCTTGAGGCCCATTCCCTCGGCCTGGGGGCCTGCTGGGTACACGGACCCGTGGCGAGCACCCGGGATGCGAAGAAATTCAAGGAGATTCTGAAGATCCCCACGGGCATGGGGGAGTACAAGGTCATTGCCTATGTGGCCATTGGCTGGCCCAAGGAGCAGCGAAAACATCCCAGGCCAAAGCTGCCTTTGGAGGATCTGGTGTACTGGGAGGAATTTGGCAGGAAGGAGAGGCCGAAATATGAGTAATCCCAATATGAACGAGATGGAGTACTGCAACGATGTGCTGGTGAGGCTTGAGGAGCTTCTCTTTCATGAACTGTCCGGGTGCGCTGCATGGAAGGTGGAATTTGTGGGGGTGGATTTCATACAATCCAAGGACATTCAGGGTGACACACCGGATGAAGTGATTCAAAACTGCATCAAAGAAATCAAGACTGCAGGTTTCGTAGAGGAGATGAATTACGCCATCAGTGGCGAGGATGTGAAGCTGGAGCTCACCATGAAGGGCTGCCGCCACCTTCCCAAGGAGGTAAAGCTGAGGCAGGATGGCATTAAACCCTATATCTGCCCCCTCACCAACATGGTCTTAGATCAATTGATCGAAAAGCTCAAATTCGAGACAACCTATGTGGCGGATCTCCATATTGAAGAGAATAAAGGAGAGTGCAGGGTATGGAGTGCCATCTACGAGAACGAGGATAAGATTGGCTGCGTTTGCAACTGGCATGAAGAATGAGAAAGGCTGCCCCCAACTTTATGTTACTTCATAAACTGTGATGATAACTTCATTCGCAAGGCGTTGGCCGGCTGCAATGGCGACGAGGCTGTTCAGCCACTGGTAGTCTGGAGAGCCTGTCTCAAAAATCGGAGTCGTTCGAAAGTAGTATTCATTGGCGTCAACCTTTTCACCTGCTGCCAGACGCTCCATCACCTCCTTAGGGCCATGCCGCAATCCCCAGTTAGACACGTAAATGAGGGCGCCATCATCCGTTTGCAGCGTATATCGTGCCTCCACTTCGGTGATCCCGTCATACCGAATAATCTGCCAATCGGCACCGCCCGGCAGAACACGTCCTGATAGTCTGGACCCAGAGAAGGCGCCGCCCTTGATGTTGATGATACGCCTCTCCCCATAGGGAGATTTGCCCAATTCCAGGGGTGTCTCCACTTCAACCCTTGAAGTATAGAGGAGTTGAAGAGATGGTGTTACCGAAACCTTTGGAATTTTTGCTTCGCTCATGTCAATACCTCCAGCCACTCGGTTGTCACCAACGTCAGCCTTGATGTCGCACGTTCTGGCTTATGTAATTGACAAAGGAATCCGTCAGGGAGCCGCCCCTGAACACTTCATCTGCCCCCATTTCTTTCATCACCGGAATGTCTTCGGGGGGAAACGACCCGCCCACAAGAAACAGGACGTCGTCCAGCCCGTTTCTCTTCATCTCTTCCACGATCTTTGGCGTATAGACGAGATGTTCACCCGATAGATAACTCACGCCGATCACATCCACATCCTCGTCTATGGCCGCCTGCACGATTCCCTCAGGCGTCTGGTACATGCCGAGGTAGACCACTTCCATCCCTGCCTCCCTCAAGAGGGCTGCGACCACCTTAGACCCGCGGTCGTGACCATCCAATCCCACCTTGCTGATGATCACTCTGATCTTTCTTTGGGCTCCCATCGGCTTTGTATGTCCTCTCAATTGAAGGGGGACTCTATGACGTTCATAGGATCGTAAGAATAGCCATAGACTTGGCGCACAGTCCCCAAAAGTTCCGCAGTGGTCGCATACGCCTTGGTGGCCTCTATCATAGCTGGAATGGTGTTTTGTGCTTCAGCAGCGTCATCTCGAAGGCGCTTGATGGCTTCGGATACTTTTCTTGTGTCCCGGATCTGCTTCAGTCTTTTCACATCTTCTATCTGCTGACGGGCTGAGTGCTCGGGAATGCGTTGCACACCCAGAGGGGTTGCAGTCTCAGGTTCACTGGTGAAGATATTGACGCCTACGACGAGCTTATCTCCCCTGTCCAGCTCCTTCTGGCGTCTGACACCTTCCTCGTTAAACTGACGGTCCAGCCATTCTCTCCTGATGGCTTCCTCCATCCCACCCATCTCATCCACCTGCTTCATTATCTTCAAGGCCTCTTCCTCTAGCTTATCAGTCAGGCTTTCAACAAAGTAGGAACCACCCAAAGGATCCGCCACATTGGTGACACCTGTCTCATAGGCTATTATTTGTTGGGTTCTCAGGGCCTGAAGATGCCCCTTCTCGGTGGGTAGGCACATGGGTTCATCGTAAGAGCAGCAGTGGAGGGATTGGACGCCGCCAAGGACTGCCGCCAAGGCCTCGAAAGAGATCCGGACCAGGTTGTTCAGAGGTTGTTGGGGAACCAGGGAACATCCGGCGGTGTGAACGGCAAAGCGAAACTGCATGGACCGAGGGTCTTTGGCCCCATACTTATCTTTCATCAACCTGGCCCACATCCGCCGCGCCGCCCGGATCTTGGCGATTTCCTCGAAGAAATCTATGTGGGCTGAGACGTAAAAGGTGAATCGAGGAGCGAACTCATCAATGTGGAGTCCACGTCGCAGTAATTCATCAATATAGCACATGGCAATCCCGAATCCGAAGGCCACTTCTTGAGGCGCGGTGATCCCCTGCTCCCTCAGATCGTACATGTTGACGGTGGTGTAATACCATTTGGGCATGTTTTTTGTACAATACTCCATCACGTCGGATCCCAGTTTGATGGAAAGGTCAAGTGGACACGCGGGCCTAAAGCCACAGTACCGAAAATGGATGGGATCGTTCTGAATGGAGCCCCGCAGGATACCAATATCATAGCCTTTGTCCTGCGCAACAGCCACATACTGGGCCATTGTGGCGGCAGCGGTGGGAGAGGCGGTAATGAGCGACCAGCTTACCCTGTCAAGAGGAATGTCCCCGACCAGTATTTCCATGTCTTTTATGGAGGATATGTTTACCCCCGTCAGTCCCACCTCGTTCTGAGCCCAGGGATGGTCCGGATCCAAACCCATCTCATAGGTGACGTCAGCTATGGTGTTCAACCCGGAGCCACCCTGTTCAAAGCAAAATGCGGCCCGCTCATGGGTATCTGCGGGTGAGCCGATTCCCACCACCTCCCGCCTGGTCCAGAAACGCCCCCGAAACATATCCCGGTGGATGCCCCTGGTGAAAGGGAATTCTCCTGCATCACCAATCTCCTTTTCATAAACCTGCTTTGCCCTATCTTTTGGGGTGTAGATCTCCTTGACTTGGTAGCCGGACCATGTCCTGGTGCTCTGGGGCTTCTCGTAGTAAGCTTTCAGGTAATCTTCCCAATCTGCCGCCAGTGGTTGGTCCGTGTCAATCTGAGCAGGTCTGTCTTGATTCATTTTACCCCTCCATTTGATAGGTTCCCCCAGATGAAAACACGTAAATTAGAAGTGAAAATCCCGTTCCTCTAGGCCAGGTCAGAAATTCTTGCTTGGCAATTTAGCTCACTTTAGCCACTTTGGTCACTTTAGCTCACTCTAGTCACTTCACGTGGGGTTTATCCCGATATCTCATCACCAATTCTAAAGCTATTCACGACCCTTTCAAAGGCCTTGAGGTCTTCATCGGAATATTTCTCTTCCTGGGCACGATAGCGTAGGCTATAAAACCAATTCCCTTTCAACAGTCCATAAAAAGCGGTCCTTAGATTTTGCCCTTTCTTGTTTTGGTACCTATATACGATCCTGAATCCACTATACAGACCCACCTTGGCTGGAACGTACTCAAGGGATTGGAAATTCACCAGGTTGTCATCTGAGCTCAATTCGTCTGTTATGACCGCAGCTGCTTCTTTAGGGGACATGTCCTTTCTAAGCCTACTTTCTGTGTGGCTGAAGGGCTCGTCAACTCGCCGCTGAAGAACGAGGATATATTGTGAGAAGACACCTTCTCTCGTTAACATGAAATATTCGGAACTACTGAATCTCGTCCATCCTTCGGGAGTGTCAACCCTGAAATCTTGTGGGGCCGATTTAGAAGCACTCCCTGCTTGGCAATTAAGCGTGAAGGCCACAACCAGGAAAAGGGATAGAAATATTAGCTTTCTCATGAGGTCAGTCCTTTTATTAGAATTTTTGGGTAATTCGAGTAGGCCGCTGTCAATGAAAGCATACCTATACCGAAAACTTTTTAAACGTGTCAACAAAGATGGAGAGCCGGGAATGATGTGACTTATTTATGGACGTCCCTGTTTCACTCAATCCATGTGAAAAATTCATCTGTCTCAGCCCTGTCAGATCTGAGTGCATTTCTGGGCGAATCCATATCAGCGTATCCAATTGACATACCGATAATAAGGCGCTTTGTTTCAGGAATGGAAAGAAACTCTTTTATCTGCTGGGCATAATCAGTGGCAAAAGCCTGGGGAACTGTGCCGAGGCCCTTGGCGTTGGCAGCAAGCATTATACTCTGGGCAAAAAGTCCCAGGTCAAATAGGGACCATTGAGGAAGACTCGCATCTTGGAAAAGGTAGATGGCATGGGGCGCACCATAGAAACCGAAGTTTGATTTTTTTGCTTGCTTTAAGGCTTCAGGGTCATTCACGTCTTTGCCGCTTGCCTTAGCGCGCCTTCTCAAGAGAAGGTCAATTCTGGCAGCCTCAGGCGCTGGCCATGATGTTGGCTCTGGTAAATCCGGGGATGGTTCTGTGCCTTGCTCCAGGAGTCCTATCAACATCTTTGTGAGCGCCTCTTTCTTGGCGCCTGAAAGGATAATGGTCTCCCAGGGTTGACTGTTCTTATATGAGGGGCTCCATTTTGCCACATCGATTATCTCCAAAAGAACTTCTTTTGGAACGGGTTCGGGTTTGAATTGGCGTATGCTCCTCCTTGTCTTAATGCATTCTATTGCATCCATAGGTCCTCCCTTTTGTGTGATTAATTTTAATGTCCGGTTTGAATATTAAGTCACAAAATATCCGAACCGGGCTTCATCTCTAATGATTCCATGGGTATTCTTTTACATAATTAATCCTATTTCAATGTTCTCGTTTTCGTATGCTGAACAAATAATTGGCTGGCCAAGTCAAACATTATTTTGCAGCCTTTTCCCGCTCTTTCTTCTCAATCACACAATAGATGCCGCCTTCTTCCATACCAGGCTGAAAGCAGCTGTTACATGAAATGCACTTGGACGGGCTGCGATCGCCCCGCAGCCAGCGGTTGGGTAAGTCTGGTTCCCGGATCAGGGGCCTGGCCATGGCAATGTAATCCATACCTTTGTCCTGGAGTGCTTTTTCGGCAACCTCATATGACCGGAATCCGCCCACCACCATGACCGGACAAGTGACCGCCTCCTTCATCCGAATGGCCAGGTCTAGGTTATAGGCCTCCTTTTCTGGTTTGTTTATCTTCAGGCGCGCCGGGTTTTTGTCCCCAGAGGCAGATGTGCCGGAGGAGACTTCTATGGCATCGATACCTGCGTCTGAAAGTTTCTTGGCAACGTAAATCGCATCGTCAATGGTTAGACCCTCGTCCAGGTTATCCGAAGCAGTCAGCTTTATAAACACAGGAAAATTCGCACCTACCGTGTCCCGCACCTCCTGGTACACATGGAGCAGAAACCGGCTTCGGTTTTCAATACGGCCGCCATACTCATCACCCCGGCGGTTAATGTGCGGAGAAAGGAACTGGTTGATCAGGTAGCCATGGGCGCCATGCAGCTGCACGGCATCGATGCCCCAGGCCTTGGCGCGGCGGGCCCCCTCTCCAAACGCAGTCACAATGTCACTGATGTCATCCTTCGTGAGTTCGGCCGGCATCTCTGTAAACTGTTCATCCTGTATGCTCGAAGGGGCGAGGGGCTGCCGGCCGATTGCTTTGGCATTGGCCTTGCCACCGGCATGGACCAATTGGACCGCAATCTTACCGCCAGCGTCGTGGGCGGCATTGGCCAGGTTTTCATAATCGCCTGCAAAGTCGTCGGTATGGATGCCCATTTTGCCGGGTAACGCCTTTCCCTCTTGTCGTACAAACGTAAAGCCTGTAATAATCAGGCCTACACCACCTTTTGCTAAGTCGCGATAGCAGTTGGCCAGTTTTTCAGTGGGCCTGCCATCCTGCTCACACATCCCTTCCCAGGTGGCAGATCTTACGACCCTGTTGCGCAACGTCATCCCATTGATTGAAGTCTCTTCAAATAACGCGGCCATACTTTGCCTCCCCTCCCTCGATTTTGCCTTGTAGAAATGGGCATTTATTCTTTTTATCTGATACGGAGACCGCCTTGTGCCACGGTAAAAGCATTACTTAAGGCTATAACAACATATCCTGTTCCCAGCCGGAATGTTCAATTTTTATTTCTTCCATCCGGCTTGTCCCCAGTCCATAGACTTTGTCAGCAGCTTCTACGCAGATGGGGGGTGGAGACAGGGGCCAGGGCTCACCTCTTATGGCGTTCCTTTTTTCCGTTATAATTTTCAAACAGACAGTTTCCACCGCGACGGGATCAATTCCGGCGATCAAACCATTATAAGCCCACTTGTATCTTGGATCAGGTTGAGGGCCCTTATCACAGAGCGGATAGAGGGAATCGACCAGAACGAGTCTTGTCTTACCTTTCACAAAAGGCAGGTTCCATATTTCTCCCAATTTAGCACTATTGCTTTTGTGGTATCGACTGGGATTCCCGGAATACATGATGTAATTTTTCAGTACTGTGCCGATCCCGGTCAACCAGTGGGCCTTAAGAGCTGGCAGCGCAATCAGAGCGGTACAGGCTTTGGCCTTACTTGGGCTACCCTGCGCGTTCCTAATCCTATCTTTTGGGATTCCGGCGCTCAGCAATGAGCTTTTCACAACATCAACGAATTCATCATGGGTTGGATTCAGGTGAGGGGTAGGAACCAGGCCAATCACATCATCTGGCTTGACAAGGCTAAGCCATGCATCCCCTGTGGTTTTTTCTCCGGTGAACTTGATCAGCGTCTGCTCGAGCATTTGATTCAGGATGGCTATATCCACATTCTTTGAAGAATCCATGGCCTTTTTGTCGCGTATGATCGTCACCAAACTTGAACGGACAGCTTTTGCCTCTGCCTCAGGCCACTTAAAACCTAGAACGGAAGTGCCAATGGTCGCAGCAACTGTCCCACGTATGAAATCCCTTCTTGTTATCATATGTTTTTTATCTTTCATGGTAGCCTCCCTTTTCTAGTATATTGGATCCATTCTGCTGAATAATTTCTTTGGCCGATTCCTGGTCAGGACATTCAAATACGATTGCAATATATTTACCCAGCAGAGTGTAAGCTAACCATCCATCTTCCAATTTGAAATAATTCGGGTCCTTAGCTGCTGAATCTGCCATGTCTTTCTCCTTATGCTCCGGTAGATAGGCGGCATGAAAATGACTCAAGGCTTTCGATGCAGATCCATGGTTTTGATATTTTATAAGTAGAAACTGGACATGTTTGTTGTCGCTTGAACCAGTAATGTGCTCATAAGGAGCCATAATCGCTTCTACAGAGAGATCGAGATCTAAAATATTTTCTTCGCTGATGTAATAAATAGAATTCAACACCAGATAGGAACGGAAAAAACTCAATCGATCCTTACGTAATCTCCAAGCCGAATCCCTATCAGCGTGAAGGAATTTCAATAACTCTGGCTCAGAGGAGCTCTTCCGGTTGGCAACAATCGCTCTACCTAGGGTATACACGGCTTTTTTTGAGTCGGGAGTTTCACGGTAAGCCATGATTCGGACATAAAGATTATCAGACCAGAGGCGTAATAGGCCACCACCATAAAGGGCCCTGGCTGATGAAGCAAGAGATGGACCGGGCGATTTCTCATTAGAGCCGCCAAAAGATACGTGTTCACCACCCCAATCCAAGGAAAGCAATCCAAAAGCATCGTCAGAAGTCTCCATAAAATACAATTCGACCAGGATATTCTCATGGCTTTCAAATGTATATTCGAACACCTCAATATGGTTGAAACGATAGCCTAGGTAAAGCTCTCCTGCTCCATTCATGTATTCAAAAATATTATTAGCATCGATTATACGGGGCGAATCGGGCTGGACCCAATGCCCCACCGTTTTGGGGAGATTAATTGCATTAGCGTACAGTTCCACGGTTGCCCCCTGGAAGAATACAAATATGGTGAAAAAACATACAAGAAAAGCGAATGTTTTTTGAGAAATGCTCATTTTCTTGGACTATTTTCTTTTTCGCCAGCTTGGGTCAAAATCAAAAATGTATACTAGTTCAGTATGAATAATTCAACTGAAAATTGAAATCTATGCAACAGCTAGTTTTAGGAATGTTTTGATTCCTTTAATCGCACTTGAATCTCCTTCCTGGCTATCTGTTTTGCGGATTCTGTAAAGAATATGCTGTCGATATCCAGGTCCTTTTTTTTGACCCTTTCCATGGGTTTCAAATTAAAGCGATTACAATCAATGGTGAAACCCTCTCTGGAAAATCTCCACAATTTATCTGCATCTTTGACAATGCTCTCATTGATTGAATCTGCCTCTTTTCTGCTGTCATGGCCTTCAATAATTTCTAGGATCAGGGCAATCTTCTCCTCGTTATAATCTACGGCCTCCAGGATTCCCTTGGCAATCTGCACACCCTCCAGTTCATGATTTTTCACCACACTGGGAGACTGGATTTCCGGTCCAAAGCCCTTATTTTGTTCCTCCTCCGGGACCTTTATCCACCCCACATCATGCAAAATGATGGCGGGCATAACCACATTCTCGTCCCCTCCCTCTTTTTCCAGTAGCATTTCAGCAAATCTTACGGAGATCTCTGTGTGGATATCGTTCTGCCGCGTGTTGAGATAGGGTTTAGCGCGCCTCCAGATTTCATCAAAAATGGCTCTCATTCTTAAGCCGCCTTCCACATT
>Ga0209536_100017823_pt1 | contig 10036 bp, 6 predicted proteins | sample DeeMarSeWOR28_12_FD_187461 | JGI IMG/M metagenome (GOLD analysis project Ga0209536, IMG submission 187461) | Marine sediment microbial communities from White Oak River estuary, North Carolina - WOR-2-8_12 (SPAdes) (version 2) | ecosystem: Environmental > Aquatic > Marine > Intertidal zone >...
TCTCATATTATAAAGCCGGTTTCCTTTTGTGCCATTCCGTGGCCTGTTCATAGGCATGCGCTATCCTGAGGATCGAGGCCTCATCAAAGTGCTTCCCCATGATCTGAAGCCCGATGGGAAGATTGTCCGACGTAAACCCGCAGGGGACAGAGATGGCAGGTACCCCGGCAAGGTTCACCGATATGGTGAAAATATCAGTAAGGTACATTTGCAGAGGGTCTTCTGTCTTCTCCCCGGCCTTAAATGCCGGTGTTGGTGCCGTTGGTGTGGCAATAACATCAACCTGTTCAAAGGCCCTCTCAAAATCCTCTTTAACAAGGGTTCTGACCTGCTGTGCCTTTCTGTAATATGCATCGTAGTAACCGGATGAAAGAGCATAGGTACCAAGAATAATTCTTCTCTTCACCTCAGCGCCAAAACCCTCTTCTCTCGTCCTCATGTACATATCTGTCAAGTCATCGCCCTGAACTCGCAGTCCATATCTGACCCCGTCATATCTGGCAAGATTGGATGATGCTTCTGATGTGGCAAGAATATAATATGCGGCGACTGCATATTCGGTGTGGGGCAATGATATTTCTACAGGAATAGCCCCCAGCGACTCCAGCGTCTGAATCCCCTTCCTTACCGACTGCTCAACTTCTTTGTCAACGCCCTCAATAAAATATTCTTTGGGGATTCCGACTTTCATGCCTTTAATATCTTTTTCCAACAGAGAGGTGAAGTCAGGCAGTTCAACAGGTGCTGATGTTGAATCAGCAGTATCATGACCGCCGATGACATTTAAAAGTATTGCCGAGTCCCGGACGGTTTTGGTAATGGGCCCTATCTGGTCAAAGGAGGATGCAAAAGCAACAAGACCGTAACGGGATACCCTTCCATAGGTGGGCTTCAATCCCACAACACCGCAAAAAGCAGCAGGCTGTCGTATCGAGCCTCCTGTATCAGAGCCAAGGGCGGCTATGCACTCATCTGCTGCAACAGCAGCCGCTGACCCCCCGCTTGAACCTCCGGGCACCCTTGTTATATCCCAGGGGTTGTTTGTCGCCCCAAAAGCCGAGTTCTCAGTAGATGAACCCATGGCAAATTCATCAAGGTTTGTTTTACCCATTAACGTATAGCCCTGCATCTTAAGCTTCCCTGTTACGGTGCTTTCATAGGGCGAGATAAAGTGAGCGAGCATTTCAGAAGAGCAGGTTGTCTTAATTCCCTCTGTACAGATATTGTCTTTTATGGCAAGGGGTATTCCTGTAAGTGCATTCTTTCTGCCCGACCTGATAGCTGCCTCTGCCTGAAGGGCATCGGCAAAGGCCGCCTCTTTTGTTAGCGTGACATAGGAATTGATCTTTTTTTCGACGGAGTCTATTCTCTCGAACAGGGACTGTACGATTTCTGAAGGACGTGCTTCGCCACTGTCAAGAGCCAGACGGGCTTCCTCAATGCTTAATCGGTATAATTCCAACCTATCTCCCCGTAATCCGCAATTCAGGCATTGAACATTTTACAACTTTACCGTCGCTTCTAACAACTATGAAATCAGTATGAAAGATCAGAAAAGGAGAGATAATAATTACAGAACAATACTCAGCTTATTTCTTCCAGTCCCCTTTGAATTGTACAGCGCCTTGTCAGCAGTATCAATGACTTCTGCCATGGACTTCCTGCCCTTTTCCGCCCGGTATTCTGTAACACCAAGGCTTATTGTAACTTTAATCATCCCGCTGTCAGTCTGAATCTCGAGTTTTTCGACAGCGACCCTGAGACGTTCTGCAAGGACTACCGCATCCTTGATGTCTGTCTCAGGCAATATAATTACAAACTCTTCACCGCCATATCTCGCAGCAGTATCAGGATGCCGGATTGCTGTATCAAAGACCTGTGCAACAGTGCTTAATATAATATCTCCCTGGGGATGACCATATGTGTCATTGATATTTTTGAAATGGTCGATGTCAATCATGACAAGAGACAGAATACGGGAGTATCTGTTCACCCTGTCCAGCTCTTTTTCAAACTGATCTTCAAAAAATCTTCGGTTATACAGCCCTGTCAGTCCATCACGGAAGGCAAGTCCTCTCAGTTTCTCATTGGCGTCTTTCAGTTCCGCCGCCAGTTCATCAACTTTTTCCTTCTCCTTCTTGAGTTCCATAAGCAACTGTTCATAGGAGAGGTTCAATTTGCCAAGCTCCTCGTTTGCCTCCTGCAGTATCTGCGAGTAAGGCTTCATATCACCTGCGTCAATTTCGAACGTTGCCAGGATCTCAATCGTCTTTTCTGCCACGGCATCGATAAAGGTGCTTGCTTCCTGTTCGCTGATGTCCAGTTTCTGCTGAAGCAATTTCTGAATCTCCACCATCTTTTCCGTACTCTTATCACTGTGATACACAGAAGATGTAATGTCAGCCATCATCAGTACTTCAGACATGTCCCTCAAATCAGGACGACAGTCGTCAGGGTTATGATGGTAAGCAATAGGGATATGGATATCATCAGAGAGTCCCCATTCCCTGAGCATTTCACTCCCTACTTCCTGATGGTCAAAACCAAAGACCTTCCGCTCTGCCTCTGCAATAGAAAGCTTATCTGCCTTTTTCTCATCAAATACCCTCAGATATTCTTCAGGCTGGGTCAGATAAAAAATGATGATTCCAATATCCATCAGCAAAGGAGTGACAAAGGTGTCTTCCCGCTGTAACCCCATCCTGGCAGAGAGCATCTCTGAGCAGACTGCTGCAGTTATCGACCGCTTCCAGAAAAATTCATGGTCAAACCTGTCTACTGAATTCTTCTTAAGCCCTTTCACGATAACAAAGGAGAGCGCTATGTTTTTCAGGGCCTCAAGACCCAAAACATTTACTGCCCGTTCAATGGACTCAACTTTATAGGGAAGGGCATAGAACGAAGAATTTGCAATTTTCAATATTTTCGCAGACAGTGCAGGGTCATAGGAAATAATTTCTGCAAGGTCTGTCATGGAAGAAGTGTCTTTTTTCACTTCCTGGATAATACGTACTGCTATGGCAGGAAGGGAAGGAAGTGTCCTGACTCCCTTGAGTAAAGTTGCCACTGTCTGCATATTAGCTAAATTCCTTTTTAATTCATAGCATTACAGCTTTCCAGATTTCATCACCTATAATTATAAATATGTTATGTTATATCTCAATCGGTATAACCTATTGTCATCTTTAACACTGAAAGGCTATGATTAGCAGGAGGTTTTATTATTATGACTATGATTAAGTATGACATAAGCCGATTTGGCGATCAGGACATATACCTCTTCAGGGAAGGAAACCATTTCCGTCTCTATAACAGGCTGGGAGCACACCTGATGAATGCGAACGGTACTGATGGGGTGTATTTTGCTGTCTGGGCCCCCAATGCTGAAAAGGTTTCAGTCAAAGGTAACTTCAATGGCTGGAACGGGGAATCACATCAGCTTGCACCACGATGGGATTCTTCGGGTATATGGGAAGGGTTCATTCCCGGCCTGCAGAAGGGTGATATTTATAAATACCATATCACTTCCCGTCACAAAAATTATGCCGTTGATAAAGGGGATCCCTTCGGTTATTCCTGGGAACGGCCTCCAAAGACAGCCTCCGTCGTATGGGACCTTGCCTATGAGTGGAACGACGCGCAGTGGATGTCAGAACGACACCAGCATAACGCCCTGGAGGCACCCTATGCCGTGTATGAAGTGCATCTTGGTTCCTGGAGGCGGGTACCCGAGGAAGGGAACAGGTATCTCAATTACCGTGAACTTGCACATCAGCTTGCCGATTATGTCAAGGACATGGGCTTTACCCATGTTGAATTGCTTCCGATCATGGAACATCCTTTTTACGGTTCCTGGGGCTATCAGACGGTAGGGTACTTTGCACCGACAAGCAGGTACGGGACGCCTCAGGATTTTATGTACATGGTCGATCATCTCCACCAGAACGGTATCAGCGTGATACTTGACTGGGTGCCCTCTCATTTCCCCGCAGATGAGCACGGACTCTCTTATTTTGATGGCTCCTACCTGTTTGAGCACGAGGATCCGAAAAAGGGTTATCATCCTGAATGGAACAGCTCCATATTCAATTACAGCAGGAATGAAGTCCGCAATTTCCTGATCAGCAGCGCCCTCTTCTGGCTGGAGAAGTATCACATAGACGGCATCAGAGTTGATGCAGTCGCTTCCATGCTCTATCTCGACTATGCCAGAAAACAGGGGGAGTGGATTCCAAACCAGTATGGCGGAAACGAAAATCTCGATGCTATCAGTTTTTTAAAGAGGATGAATGAGGCAATTTATGAATCATTCCCCGATGTCCAGACCATAGCCGAGGAATCAACTGCATGGCCCATGGTGTCGAGGCCGGTGCATGTGGGGGGACTGGGGTTCGGCATGAAATGGAACATGGGCTGGATGCATGATACGTTAAAGTACATGTCAAAAGATCCGGTGTTTAAAAAATACCATCACGACCAGCTTACCTTCAGTATCTGGTACTCATTTACAGAAAATTTCATGCTTCCCCTTTCTCATGATGAAGTGGTCCATGGCAAAGGCGCTCTCATAGGGAAAATGCCCGGTGATGAGTGGCAGCGGTCAGCAAACCTGAGAACCCTCTTTGGATATATGTACGCTCATCCCGGGAAGAAGCTTCTTTTCATGGGCTGTGAATTTGCCCAGTGGAAGGAATGGAATCACGAGGAGAGCCTTGAATGGCATGGTCTTGAACATCCCTCTCATGATGGCGTGCGGAGGTGGGTAAAAGACCTGAACCATCTGTACAGAAATGAGAAGGCACTGTATGAACTCGATTTTTCAAATGATGGTTTTGAATGGATAGACTTTCACGACTGGGAACAGAGCGTCGTAAGTTTTATCCGCAAGGGAAAAAGCACTGGAGATATTATTCTCGTGGTACTCAACATGACCTCAGTTCCAAGAGATAATTATATCGTTGGAGCACCCCGGGGAGGCTACTGGAGGGAAATCCTCAACAGTGACTCTGAAATTTACTGGGGAAGCGGTTGTGGCAATGCCGGAGGTGCTGAAGCCGCGCCCATTCCAGCTCAGGGCAGAGATTTTTCCCTATCCTTAACACTGCCTCCTCTGTCTGTCCTCTTTTTTAAAAGTCCATAAATGGGAATGAAACGATATATCTGTATTCACGGCCATTTTTATCAACCACCCCGGGAAAACCCATGGCTTGAGGAGATTGAATTTCAGGACGGGGCCTATCCCTACCACGACTGGAATGAAAAAATTACTGCAGAATGCTACGCCCCCAATGCAGCCTCTCGCATACTGGATTCAGAAGAACGAATAATTGACATTATCAATACCTACTCCAAGATCAGTTTTGATTTTGGTCCTACTCTTCTCTCCTGGATGGAAAGACACAAGCCCGATGTGCATCAGGCAATCATTGATGCAGACAGACTCAGCATGGAAAAATTCTCCGGACATGGATCTGCTGTGGCCCAGGCATATAATCACATGATCATGCCGCTGGCAAACAGGCGTGACAAATACACACAGGTTATCTGGGGGATCAGGGATTTCCAGAAGCGATTCGGAAGAATGCCTGAAGGCATGTGGCTGCCTGAGGCAGCAGTAGACATAGAAACCCTCGAGGTGCTCGTCAGCCAGGGGATTACCTTTACCATCCTTTCCCCCCGTCAGGCAAAGCGAATACGAAAAAAAGGAGATGGCCAGACCTGGAAGGATGTGAGCGACGAACGGGTTGATCCCACGATGGCCTATGAATGTACGCTGCCTTCGGGAAGGTCCATAAATCTCTTCTTTTATGATGGGCCGGCCTCGCAGGAAATATCCTTTGGGGAACTGTTAAAAAATGGGGTGGGCTTTGCAAAAAGATTACTATCGCTTTTCAACGAAGAAAGAAATTGGCCCGAGCTCGTTCATCTGGCCACTGATGGAGAGACCTTCGGACATCATCATCTCTATGGCGACATGGCGCTCTCCTTTGCGCTTCATCATATTGAATCAAACGATCTCGCCACCATAACAAACTACAGTGAATACCTCTCTCTCAATCCACCTACTCATTCTGTCGAGATATTTGAAAACTCATCGTGGAGCTGTATTCACGGCATAGAGCGATGGCGGAATAACTGCGGCTGTCATTCCGGCCAGCATCAGGGCTGGACGCAGACATGGAGAAAACCCCTGAGAGATGGTCTCGACTGGTTGAGGGATCAGTTAATCCCTATTTACGGAAACAGGGCTTCAGACTTTTTTTCCAATCCCTGGGATGCCAGGAACGACTATATTGACGTACTCCTGGACAGATCAAAAGAGAACATTGATTCTTTTTTTACCAGACATGCCGTTCGGAAACTCGATACCGAGGAGCAGAGAACAGCATTGAAACTGCTCGAGATCCAGCGTAATGCAATGCTTATGTACACAAGCTGCGGATGGTTCTTCGATGAAATCTCCGGGATAGAAACGGTGCAGATTATGCAGTATGCCTCCAAGGCCATCCAGTATGTAGAAGAGTTGCAGGGTGAATCACTGGAGGCAGGCTTCATGAAATATCTTTATGAAGCGCAGAGCAACATTTTTGAAAGCGGAGTTTCACCCTATGAGATGTTTGTTAAACCTGCAAAAAGTGACTTGCTGCGAGTCGGCGCACATTACAGTATATCGTCAATTTTCAAGGACTACCCGGAAAGCACGGCAATTTACTGTTATACAGCTGAAAGCGAAGTGTACAACCGGAAGGAGTCAGGGAAACTGAGGCTGGTAACGGGGAAATCACGTATACGATCAAACATAACGTGGGCTGAAAAGATCATCAGCTTTGCCGTTCTCCACCTTGGCGACACAAACATCAATGCCGGAGTGCGGGAATCCACAAACAGTGACAAATTCTCCGCAATGGAAAAAGAAGTTACGGAGGCCTTTAATAAAGGAGATATTCCGGAAGTCATTCGAGTTATGGACAAGCATTTTAACGGCAATATCTTCTCTCTCTGGCACCTTTTCAGAGATGAGCAGCGAAAAGTGCTGGACCAGATACTCCAGCTGACCTATGAAAGCGTTGAATCATCATATCGACAGATCTATGAAAATAATTCAGCCATTATGAACTTCTACCTGAATCTTCAGCAGAGGCTGCCACGACCTTTTTTCGCTGCCACTGAATATATACTGAATACTGACCTCAAAAAAATATTTGAAGAAGAAATTGATATTGAAAGACTGGGCAGGCTCATTGAAGAATCGAAAAAATGGTCTGTAAACCTGGATAAAACAACGATTGGTTTTACTGCCAGTTCATGGATAACATCAGTCATGAAACGCCTGAAAAAACAGCCGGATGATACGGCACTTTTTGAGAAGCTTGATAATACCCTTGAAGCACTGTCACCCCTGGATTTGCCTCTCAATTTATGGGAAGCACAGAACATATATTTTTCCATTGGAAAAGGTGTCTATAAAACTATGGCTGAAAAAGGGAAAAAAGGAGACGAAGCTGCAAACGTGTGGGTTAAGGATTTTCTGAAGCTTGGCCGTTATTTGCAGGTAAAAATATAAAAGGAGATATTTTGAGAGAAAGAAGCAGTGGAATACTCATGCATATCACCTCTCTTCCCTCATCATACGGGATAGGTGACCTTGGACCTGAGGCTTATACCTTTGTCGATTTCCTGTCAGAAACACGCCAGCATTACTGGCAGATCCTTCCCTTAAACCTCACTCATTCAGTCTACGGCCATTCTCCCTACAGCAGTTTTTCATCCTGTGCCGGCAACCCCCTCCTCATCAGTCCAGATAGAATGGTGAAAGACGGGTTTCTGTCTGAAAAAGATTTGGAGACCTGTCCTGAGTTCTCCGCCGGTCGTGTAGAATACGGGAAAGTAACTATTTATAAAACCGATCTCTTCCGAATCGCCTTTGAGAAAATCAAAGATAGCCTTGAAGGTCATCAGGAGTTTCAGAAGTTTTGCAAATCCAACAGCCACTGGCTTGATGATTACAGTCTCTTTATTTCTCTTAAACATGAACTGAAGGGCATTGACTGGGGCAGGTGGCCTGATGAGCTGAAGCACAGGGAAAAAAGCTCTCTCAAGGCCTGGACAAAAAAATTAGGCGACACGATTCTCCGTGAGAAATTTCTCCAGTATATTTTTTTCAATCAATGGCACTCTCTGAAAAATTACTGCGACAGCAAGGGTGTCCGATTGATAGGAGACATTCCCATCTATGTCAATTATGACAGTGCGGATGTATGGTCACATCCGGAAGTATTCAGTCTTGACGCTGATAAAAAGCCGGTGAATGTGGCCGGTGTGCCCCCTGATTACTTCAGTTCTACAGGCCAGCTCTGGGGTCATCCGGTATACAACTGGGATGTTCTCAAGGATTCAAAATATGCATGGTGGCTCAGAAGGATCGAACAGAACCTCATGATGTTTCACCTCTTCAGGCTTGATCATTTCAGGGGGTTCGTTGGTTACTGGCAGGTGAAATCCGATGAGGAGACCGCCATCAACGGTAAATGGGTGCAGGCCCCTGCCAAAGATTTTTTCAAGGCAGTTATCAGAAAATTTCCTGATATACAAATTATTGCAGAGGACCTGGGCGTAATAACTCCTGATGTGAAAGAGGTCATGGAACATTTCGGCTTTCCCGGAATGAAAGTCCTCCTCTTTGCCTTTGGCGATGATCTTCCCACAAACCCCTATGCCCCCCATAACCACGTTCACAACTGTATTGTGTACACAGGCACCCATGACAACAACACTATCAGGGGATGGTTTAAAAAGGAGCTTGACCAGGCGGCGAAAAACAGGGTTGCTGACTATATCGGTCATGATCTGCAGGAAAAAAATATCCACTGGGACATTATCCGGCTGGCCATGATGTCTGTTGCCTCCATAGTCATTATTCCCATGCAGGACATCCTGGGGCTTGGAGAAAAGGACAGGATGAACCTTCCCGCAACGTTACAGGGCAACTGGAGATGGAGACTGAAACATGAGCAGTTAACCCCTGCAGTGAAGAAAAAGCTTGCTGAATTAACTGAGATCTACGGAAGAAAACAACCTGCTGATTAATGTTCTGATGCAGTTAAGATGTCCAGGAGTTCCTGCTTTTTTCCCCTCTCTCTGTCATCGGAAAATTTTACGGCAATATGGACCTGTTTTGATCCGCCCATGGCGTCAACAGCCTGAATTCTTGTGACATACCCCTCTATTCCCTCCACCGGGGCCTTATTTTCAGGTATTGCTGCAGCACGGATTGTATCCAGTATCTGCGGGAGAGGTGAATTCCCGTCAAATCTGCTTAACAACCCGCCCAGACTGATATTCATAAGGGCCCCGTCATAGGTTCCTCTTTCGCACCTCAATTCTACCCTGCCTTTTATGCTGTACCGTAGGTGTTTTCTGCGATCAAACTTCTTCCTGCCCTTGCCGTTCAGCAGTTCTGACACCTTCTCAACGAGGCTTTCTGCTGTGAAGGGTTTGATAATACAGGAATCTGCTCCCAGCTGAATAGTCTTTTTCAGACTATCCGTTTCCCGGTTTGATGAAATGATAATTACAGGAACAGATACAAATGCCTCCTGAGATTTTATCCACTGGAGGAATTCATCTCCATCCATGAGCGGCATCTCCCGCTCGTAGATGATCAGATCATGATGGCTCTCAAGGAGCCGGTTCTTGACATTCTTGCCATTGGATGCCATATCCATCTCTATGCTTCCAAAAAAATCTTCAAGGTTAAATCTTATAAACTGTCTGACTGATGGCGTGCTGTCAGCCACAAAAATTTTATATTTATCCACTTTATACATAGCTACATCCCCGTCTTCTCCAAGAAACCTTTCCCTACTGCAGGATGTGGTCCTGCAGTCTCCCTGTCATTCTCATCGGAGGGAAATTAGAATAACTTAAAACCTCTAAATAGAACCTATCTCAAAATTGATTTGGTAGCGAAAATGACTGAAATCATGTCAGACAAGAAAGAGAGCAGAAATCGCGCGGAGGTGCAGCAGTGCTGCAT
>Ga0209536_100017824_pt1 | contig 10035 bp, 7 predicted proteins | sample DeeMarSeWOR28_12_FD_187461 | JGI IMG/M metagenome (GOLD analysis project Ga0209536, IMG submission 187461) | Marine sediment microbial communities from White Oak River estuary, North Carolina - WOR-2-8_12 (SPAdes) (version 2) | ecosystem: Environmental > Aquatic > Marine > Intertidal zone >...
ATATACTTATGTGGTTGTGCTCGTAATCCAAAGGATATTAGAACAACTATTGAAGAATCTCTTGGAGCTGCAATGAGAGCAGGAATTCCGATGAAAAGAGGCTATGTCGAGGCTGAAGGAATTGTTGCTGATATTAACACAGATTTATGTAACTCATGTGGTCTCTGTGCAAAAACTTGTGTGTTTGGAGCAATTGAATATATCGATAAATCACAGCCACCAAATGTTATCAAAGCAATCTGTAAAGGTTGTGGAACTTGTGCTGCTGAGTGCCCGACAAATGCTATCAACATTATTCATTATACAAATGAACAAATTCTTTCCCAAGTGGATGTTGCATTAGCAGAAAATCCTGATAAAAAAATAATTGCATTTTGCTGTCATTGGTGTGCACTCGGTGCAGTTGATCTAGCTGGTGTAAGTAGGTTTGATTATCCAACAAACATTCAAATAATTAGAGTAATGTGTGCTGGACGTGTTGATGCTAAATTTATTGAGCGAGCTCTTGAGCTAAAAGCAGCAGGTGTGCTGGTGGCAGGTTGTGAATTTCCCACGTGTCATTACATTAATGGCAATTATAAGTGTAAGGATAGGATTGACCGTTTGAAGAAGAAACTGGATAAGAAAAACATAGATACGAGTAAGATTTGGGATGTATGGCTTTCGGCTGCGGATGGGCCAAAGTTTGTTTCTACTGTAAAGAAAATGGTTAAAGAACTTAAATTAGGAAGTTAAAAATGATTACTGAAGAATACAAGGATATTATTAGAGCATGCGAACAGTGTGGAACATGTACTGCGTCATGTCCAACTAAAGAAGCAAGTGATTTCAATATTCGTAAGGTTGTAAGGTACCTACAACTGGAATTACACGAGGACGAGGATTTCCTAAAAAAATATCCATGGTTGTGTACACAATGTTATCGATGTCAAGAGCTTTGTACTGAAGGTCTTGAAATTCCTAAGCTTGTCATGGCACTGCGTGAGTTAGCATTGAAAAATAAAGTTGCACCAGATAATGTTTATAATCTTAACAAATCAGTTAAAGAATTTGATAGTCCGTATCAATCACAAACAAGAACTAAGGAATCTTGGATTGATAAAAAAAATGATAGTCATAAATCTTCAGATGTAGATTTACTCTACTGGGTAGGTTGTACTCCATCGATTATGGCACCAAACATTGCTAATGCAACTGTGGATGTACTCTCAAAACTGAATTTAGATTTTAAATTGTTAAAAAGTGAACCTTGTTGCGGTGAACCTTTGATAAGTTTAGGTTTAATAGATGATGCAAAGGAATCTGCAGAAAAAGTAAAAAAAGCAATTGAAAAGGCAAACATCAATAAGCTAGTTACATCATGTTCAGGTTGTTACAATACTTTTACAAAATTTTATCCTGAAATATTAAATGTTGAACTGAGTGATGTTGAGATACTTCATATCTCCCAAATATTGAGTAATAAAATGGGGGATGATTTTAAGCTTGGAAAAAAAATGACAATTACATATCACGATCCTTGTTCACTTGGAAGACATTCACAGGTCTATGATGCTCCACGTAAGGTACTCAATTCAATTGAAGGTCTTAATTTTATTGAACTTGATCGAACAAGAGAATGCGCTAGATGCTGTGGAGGGGGAGGAGGAGTTCAATCTCTTGATTATAAAATGGCAATGGAAATTGCTAAGAATATGTTGAAAAATGATATATTACCTCTTGGTGTCGAAGGACTTGTTACATGTTGTCCTTCATGCTATTTAAATTTCAAACGTACTGCTCTAAAAAATAAATTTCCATTGAAAATATACGATTTGTCTGAAGTTGCTGCTTTTTGTAAAGTATCATAAATTTAGAATGTCACTGTCTTTATCTTTATTGCTTTGTCAGGACATATGAAACCACATTCGTTACAATCCTCACAAAGAAATTCTGTTACCTCAATTCTGTCTCCGCGTAACGCTATTGCAGAATCAGGACATTTATCAATACATAGTGGTTCGGAATATCCACCACAAAGCTTACAAAGTTTATAATCTACTTCAACTACCATAATGATTCCATCCTATATTTTTACATCTCCCAAAACTTGTTTTGCTCCCTTGTGTTTAGTCATACTTTGGGTTGGTTCAATGGTTAATCGTCTGAGACAACAGCCATCGCCACGCGGAATTGCTTTTTGAGTTTCTAGCTTTACTTTGGTATTGAATAATTGATTTATATCTTCAATTACAGTCTGGAACCATTTGTCGCATCCCAAGACATCTTCCTCCATAGGTACACCATATCTTCTAGCAAACTCAGGCCATGGACAACGGTCCCATTGAACAAAATACTCGTTTTCGTTCTCACCTTTTTTTACAACTGCTGTTTCACCCATCATAGTGGAACTCATTACAATACACTTGGCAATATCTTCAAGAAATGTAGGTTTTGATACATCAAGCATATTGAAATATGCTTTAGCCGTATCATGACCAACTACTTCCCATGCTTTTAGGACTAAATCAATTGGTTTGTACTTTGGTTGGGCACATTCAATTGCTGCCTGGCGCCATTCATACCAAGTAGCTCTATTGATATTTTGTAATGCTTCAAATTTTTTCATGAGAGTTCTAATTTCTTTTTCAGGATTTACTGGCATTGCCATAACCTCCTTCATAATCGTATCCCGGTACGATAACCGTCATGAAGTGCATTCGATAATGCACGTGGAACAAGTGCATCACCAATAATATGCAGTTCAATATTTTGTTCTTTAACAAAATCTTTTAATTCCTGTCTAGGTGTTCTTTCTGCATATATTACAGTATCTGCTTCAACAGGAATTCTTGTACCATAGTGATTCCTTACGATTACACCTTTATCAGTAATTTCTTCAAGGTCACATTCTTTGTATGTTGTGACACGTTTTTCATTCAATTTTTTAATGTATCTCCAAATATAGGAAGGATTTACATCTTTTCCAACCTTACGATCTCTACTTACTAACGTTACTTTTTTTCCACGTTCAGCAAGATACAATGCTACACCAATACCTGGTTTTTTACCTCCCCAAACAACGACTTTATCACTAACTTTTGCTTTTTCTTGAAGAACGTCTGTTGCACACATTACATTTGGTCCATCAAAACCTTTAGCATCACCTTTAATAAACTCAGCACCAGCAGCTAAAACTACAACATCAGGAAGTTCATCATCAATCAATTCAGTTGTTACTGTTTCTCCCAAATGGAAATTTACACCTGCTTTTTCACACATTGCTTTATGATACTCTATCATCCCATAGAGCTCTTCATCACCATAAGGTGCCTTTGATGCAGGTGTAATTTGTCCGCCTAATTCTTTTTTAGATTCATAAACATGAACATCATGACCCCGTTCTGCGGCAACATAAGCACACTCAAGTCCTGCGGGACCTCCTCCAATAATCATTACATTTTTCTGCATTGAGGCAGGTTTTATTTGCCAATCCGGATCTGCTTCATGTGCACATACTGGATTAACATAACATGTCATTGGTGCATCACGGAACAATCGAGCTAAACACAAGTTGCATGCTACACATGGTCTTATTTCTTGTTCACATCCCTCAAGCACCTTTTTTGGCATTAATGGATCTGCAATCATTGGTCGACACATTTCCCAGATATCCAAAATTCCATCAGCGATTGCTTTATCTGGTAAATCTGGAGTAAATAATCTATAAGCCATCGATACTGGAATTTTAACAGCTTCTTTGGCACGTTTGGCATTATAAAGCCATGAACCTTGTGGAATATCACGTGAAATAACTGGAACAATTGATTCCTGCCAGCCCTGTGTTACACTTAGACAATCAATACCTGCTTCCTCTGCTTTTTTGTAAGTGACCATACTCTCTTCAGGAGTATTTCCACCAACATCGTTCAATAGTTCTTCTGCACAGAGTCGAATAACTGTAGGAATATCATCTCCAATTGCATCTCGGACTGCATGGATGGTTTCTACCATAAATGTACATCTACCTTCGATATCACCACCATACTCATCTTTTCGACGATTTGTATAAGAAGAAAGGAAATTAGAAATCAAGTAACCTACAATTCCAGATATTTCCATTATTTGAAAACCTGCATCTATTCCCCGTCGTGCAGCATCAGCATGTTCTTTAATACAGGTTTTAATGTCATCCTTTGTCATTTCTTTTACTGGTCGAAAAACTCTAAGTCGCTGTGGAATTGCTGATGGACCTACACAAACTGGTGTTTCTACACCTCCAACTCGGCCACAATGCATTAATTGGTAGTTGGAAACTGCTCCTTCTTCATGAATAGCATCTGCAAGACTTTTTAGTCCAGGTATGAATTTATCATCCCATGCTGCAGCTTGACCCACATACCCTTGGCCAAATCCTTCAGGATCCATATAGACACCTTGAATTGTACAAATTCCACCTACCACACCGCGTGCTCGCAGTCGCATATATTCTAAACCAGCATCTTTTACAAAACCATCCCGACCGTTTAGGTTATCTTCGGTTGCTGCATATTTTATACGATTTGGGATAGTTAATTTACCTATTTTTATTGGTTTAAATAAATTCGGATATTTTTTTCCACCGGGAAATTTGTTATAATCCCATTTTGGTTTTTGACTCATTTAGACCTCCCCCGTAATATATTTGTTTTTTTAATATCAATTTTAAATGTACCTGGGTCGATTGCAATACCATAATCGTTTTTAGATTTTTCTAAAGAAATTATTCCATTTCTTACTTCTTCGAGTACTTTTTCAACAGATCGAAGAAATGGATTTCCATATCCTCCCCCACCACCAGCTTGTTGAAATAAAATAGTTCCTTCAGGAACATTTTCAATCAAATCTTTACTTGTAGTTTTGTAGACTTTACCATCAGGATAAGAAAGAGTTATTTTATTCAAGGTTCCATTTTTTCCATTGAATAGTCCAAATCCAGGCTCAACATCTCCATCTCCAAATACTACAACCTTTGTATTCTCTCCACCTATCTTGAATTTTGTTTCAACTCCAAGACCTCCTCTCCATTGCCCAGCACCTGCAGAATCAGTCCAATACTCATGTTTTAATAGTAAATGTGGAGTTTGTTGCTCAAACATCTCATAATCCTGATCAAGAACTCCACCTGATGCATCAATCATACCTATATGATCGTAGCCATCTACGCCATGTGTTCCTCCAGATCCTCCTTTTAATCCTAAGAAACCAATGTCAACATACTTATCCATCTTCCTTGTATCAAAACCTGTTGTAAGATAACAAAGTAATTGATTCCAACCGGCTGTGACTTTCTTGGGAATCGCTTTGTGTAATGCTCTTATTATTGCATCAGCATTAGGTGGACAAAGATGATTTCCAAAGGTTGTTGCTGCTGGATATTTTGCATTTAGAAGGGTTCCCTCAGGTATGATAATTTTTATTGGGCGTACCATACCATCATTATGAGGTATATCTGGATTGACCATTTGTAAGAAGGTTAGAATTGTAGCGGAGGCACTTGAGGTAAAGGTACCATTAACAAAGCCATCGGTTTGTGGATCTGTTTCTGAATAATCAAATGTAATATCTTCATCATTAACAATTATTTTAACCCTAATCTTGTACTTTGAGCCAGGTGTTTTTCCATCATAATAGACTGTTGACTCCCCTTTGTATATACCATTTGGTATGGTTCTAATTTCTGCCTTCATCATCTTATTTGTAGATTCAAATAGATATTTTTTATGTGTTTCAAATGATTCTCTTCCGTATTTTTCAACAAGTTTTAAAATACCTCTTTCACCAACAACACAGCTACCAATTTCTGCTCGCATATCCTCAGCTACGATATCAAATCGAATATTTGCAAAAATTAAATCCCATACGTCTTTTCTCAACTTACCTTTTTCATATACTTTAACAGGAGGAATTCTCAATGCTTCCTGCCATACCTCAGTTGCATTTGGATTATATCCTCCAGCAACTGCTCCACCAATATCAGCTTGATGGCCTTTACAAGCTGACCAAGCAATTAATTTATTTTTGTAAAAAATTGGCTTATACACGGCAACGTCATTATTTTGATTACCCATAGAAAATACATCGTTGTGAAATATTACATCTCCAGGGTAGATTTCATCTCCAAAATATTTAACAATATATTCACAAACTGGGCCTAATGAAAATGATAGTATTGGAAGATTTTCTGTTTGCTCAAGCATCTTTCCTTTTGCATCATAAAGACCAGTTACGAAATCTTTAGCTTCACAAAGAATCGGTGAGCGAGTTGTTTTTGTAAGTGCAATACTCATCTCTTCGGTGATAGATTTAAATCTTCGTTGAAAAACGGAGGCTAATATTTTATCGATTTGAGGTTTAATCATTTTTTTATCCTCCGAATAAATTCTTTTTCTCTAGCTTTCAGATACATTGTGTAACTTCCGTATTTATCACACACAACGTTGTAATCAGGGCTGACGAATGTAGTGGTATTAACTTGTTCAATAATTCCTGGACCAATTATTTTGTTTCCACATCTAAGCTTAGATCCATCAAAGACAGAAATTTCTTCAAAATCTTTTTTATCTGGTAAGTAGACTTTTCTTTTTTGTTTTAATGCTTCTGATGAATCATTTCCATAATCTTTTTCATCTGAGAAACGAGGTTTTTCTGTTTTTCCAATACATGTTAATCTCATATTGATAAGTTCTATTGGTGTACCTTCTCCCTCAAGAGAATAACCATATAATCTGTTATGTTCCGGATGGAATTTTTTAGAAATGGAATTTATATCTGCTTTTTCTACTTCCTTTTCTGTTATAACAACATTAACTTCATGATATTGTTTAACATATCTTAAATCCAAAGAATAAATTAGTTTAATCTTTTTTTCAGGAATATTTTCTGTTTTTAATAACTGAATCCCTTCATCTTTCATTACATTAAAGAAAGACTTGAATGTTTTTTTGTTGATCTCATCAACCTTTGTAGCATAGGTCCTGACGAAATCATGTTTCAAATCAGACATAAGCATTCCAGCAGCGCAGAAAATAGAGCTTTCCTTTGGAATAATCATAACAGGAATCTCAAGTTCTGATGCAATCATACATGCATGAACTGGTCCTGCTCCACCTGCAACAACTAAAGGAAATTCTCTTGGATCGTAACCTCTCTTAAGAGATACTTCTCTAACTCCAGATGCCATATTGACATTTATTACTTGATACATTCCTGCCGCAGCTTCGATAACATCGAGATTCATTTTTTCTGCAATATTCTTCTTTATAGATTGTTCAGCGTTCTTGAAATTTAATGGTAATTTTCCTCCTGCAAAGAAGTCCTTGTCTAAATAACCAAGAACAAGATCTGCATCTGTACATGTAGGTAACTTTCCTCCCCGAGAATAGCATGCAGGTCCTGGTTTTGCACCAGCACTTTGTGGACCCATACGCAATAAACCACCTTCATCAATCCATCCGATGCTGCCTCCTCCAGCCCCAATTGTTACAATACCCAACATTGGCAAAGCTAATCGAAGGCGATTGATCTCACCTTCAGTTGTGATAAGTGGAGTTTTGTCTTTAATTAATGCTGCATCAAAGCTTGTTCCACCCATGTCAATTGTGATACAATCATTGTATCCTTGTATCGATGTATAAGCTATTCCTGCAACTGGTCCACCAGCTGGACCTGATAAAAGTGTTGATGCAGCCTTATTTGTCGCAATTTCAGGTGAAATTACACCACCATTTGATTGCATTATCAGTAAAACACCATTAAATCCTGCATCTTTCAGCTTTGATGTTAAAGATAATAAATAGTTCCGTAAAATAGGTCCTACATAAGAATTTAAAACCGTTGTACTTATACGATCATAGAATCTTATTGAAGGTAGAAGCTTACTTGAAATCGTGAGATAAGTTTTTGGAAATTCTTTTTTTATAATTTTAGCTGCAGTTTCTTCATGACTTTTATTTGCAAATGAATTCATGAAGCAAATCGCAATGGCTTCAACATTTTCTTTTTTGAAATGTTTTATTGCATTTGAGAGGTCTGATTTTTTAATTGGAGTAACAATATCCCCTTTGTAGTCTAATCTCTCATCGATGGGGTATCTTAAGTATCTTGAAACAAGTGGTTTTACATTTGTAAATCTATTGTTGTATTGTTCTTCCCTTATTCCACGTCTCATCTCAAGTGCATCTCTTAAACCCTTTGTAGTCAATAGTCCAGTTTTTGCACCAGTATAAGTCAATACTGCATTGGTAGTTACTGTGGTTCCATGAACAATCGTTTCAACTTTTTTTATAAAATCTTTCAAGGAGAGGTTTCTAGCTTTTGCCATCTCATTTAAACCATTCATTAATCCTATTGAAGGATCAGAAGGAGTAGATAGAACCTTATAAATCTCAGATTTTTCATTGTCTATCAATAAGAAATCAGTAAAAGTACCACCGACATCTATGCCAATTTTCGTGATTTTACCTCCCCAATACCAATTTAAATCTCTGAATATTAAAAATGGTATATGTAGTTATCTCTCTTTTTACTCTGTAAAATACATAAAATCAAGAGTTGATGAAATTAAAAAATTAAAATGGAGCAAAACTTAAATATCGATAGACATTTAACGACCTCCTGGGGGAAAAATAGGGCTAAAAGGTGTTAAGTTACAGGAGATTCGGAAATGGATTTTGCACCAACAGCGGAAGAAAAATTATTTCGAAAAACCGTAATGACTTTTGTTGAAAAAGAAGTAATACCATTTGCGGATGAACTTGAAAAGAAAGGTGAATTCCCAACTGAAATATTTAAAAGAGCGGGAGAACTTGGTTATTTTGGTCTTCGTTATCCTCCAAAATATGGGGGTACAGACACAAACACAGTAATGTTTACAATTCTTTGTGAGGAACTGGCTCGTGGCTGGATGAGTCTTGCCATGATCACTGCCATGCAGTCGCTTATGGGTACGAATTTTATCTACAAATTTGGAACTGAAAATCATAAGAAACAATTATTGGTGCCAGCAATAAAAGGAGAGAAAATTGCAGCATTTGCATTAACAGAACCAGGTGCAGGTACAGACCTTGAATCAATACAAACTACTGCAAAAAAGGAGAAAGATAGTTATATTCTAAATGGAACTAAAACATGGATTACAAATGCACCTATTGCCGACTTTTTCACTGTCCTTGCATATACTGACAAAAGTAAAGGTTTGAAAGGTGTAAATTTCTTTTTAGTAGAGAAGGATACTCCCGGTTTTACTGTAGGTAAGAAAATTGATAAGATATCTGTCCAAGGTGGGACAATAGCAGAGATATCATTTGATGATTGTAAAATACCTTTGACCAATATTCTAGGAAAAGAAGGAGAAGGTTATCCACAGCTTCAGGGAATTCTTGCAGAAATCAGAGTTATGACAGGTGCATTAAGTTTAGGTCTCGGTCGAGCAGCACTTGAAGCATCAATAAAATATTCACAAGAGCGGCAACAGTTCGGCCGGCCTATTGGAAAATTTCAAGCAATAAGAATGAAAATAGGGGATTTAGCAACAGAGCTTGAAGCTGCACGATTGTTGGTTTATAATGCTGCATGGCTGATCGATCAAAAAGAATCATGCATGAAGGAAGCATCGATGGCAAAGCTTTTTGCTTCTGAAATGGCAAACCGTGTTGTTGATGAAGCTACTCGAATACATGGTGCTTATGGAATAGCAGAAGAATTTCCTATTCAACGATTCTTTCGCGATGCTAGGTTTTTATTATATGGTGGAGGTACATCTGAGATTCTTCAACTAATTATTGGTAGGGAAATGCGATAAATAGGAGGTAAAAATATGACATATAAATTTAAAGGTAAAACCTTTGATGAATTCAAAGTTGGTGATGAATTTACTACTGCTTCCAGAACGATTACAGAAGCAGATGTTGTTAATTTTGCTGGACTTTCTGGTGATTATAATCCTCTTCATACAGATGAAGAATTTGGCAAATCAACTCCATTTAAAGGAAGGGTTGCACATGGCATGTTAAGTGT
>Ga0209536_100017825_pt1 | contig 10035 bp, 5 predicted proteins | sample DeeMarSeWOR28_12_FD_187461 | JGI IMG/M metagenome (GOLD analysis project Ga0209536, IMG submission 187461) | Marine sediment microbial communities from White Oak River estuary, North Carolina - WOR-2-8_12 (SPAdes) (version 2) | ecosystem: Environmental > Aquatic > Marine > Intertidal zone >...
TGCAAGGCTGGGCGGCACTTCTGCAGAGAGCTTATCGAGAAATTGCAGATGCCCGGTTGTATACAGTTCGTCGATTTTTTCTGATATCGCTTTACCAACCCCAGGGATATCCGTCAGATTGCCATCTTGCCAGACATCATAGACACTACCCCCGTAATCACGCAGGCTGTCAGCTGCCTTGCGGTAGGCGAGGATCTTATAAATCACCTCGCCCTTGATCTCCAAGAGGTCAGCGATGGTCTGAAAAATGTCTGCCAGTTCTTGATTTGTGAATTGTTTCTGATTCATAACATATTTAGCTTACCATAGGATAGATGTGCATGCTTTGGGTTGAGTAGTGTGCTCTTGAGTGGATGCTGAAAATCCAGGTTCACTGAGCCATAATTCCACCCGATATACAGGTTTTATAAGCAACATGACGATTTAAATTCCTGGTGATCTATTTGTGAGTAGGTTACTATTTGGCTTAAAATATGCAATAGACGTAATGATCATGATTTGCAGATTCAGCAGAGGTCCAATGACCAATTTGGGAGAAATCGGACAGTGATTTCTACTGGGAAATCCATCCAAACAATTTTATTGCACTTGTTTACGGTAGCCGTACTTGCGGTTTCTGTTTCGAATTCGACCTGGTCCACTGCTTCTAGCAAAGAACTGGCAACGTATCCAGTGTGGTCGAAAGTTGAACTTGAATTCATCGGGCCTGCATCGCAAGGATTGGGTGAGCCAAACCCGTTTCAAATTTCTATGCAGGTTGACTTTACAGGTCCCAGCAGCCAGGTGTATACCATTCCAGCATTTTACGATGGAGATGGGGCAGGAGGTTTGAACGGAAATATTTGGAAAGTGAGATTCTCACCCGATGAAGAAGGGGATTGGACATATCTTACCAGCAGCGGGGAAATTAGCCTGAATGGACTCAGCGGCAGTTTCCAGGTGAGTGGTAATTCGGGCTGCCAATCTACGCTCTCCAATGGACTTCCTGATTTCAGCTGCACAGGACGGTTGGAGTATGTCGGGGACCATTTTCTGCAGTTTTCCAATGGTGAGTATTGGTTAAAAGGCGGGGCAAACGAACCAGAGGATTTCCTGGTGCCAAGTGTGAATGCCGGTTTTTCAAGCAAAGAAGCAGCTATTGATTTCCTGGCAAACAAGGGAATAAATTCAATTTACCTTATGCTGGACAATATCGATGGCGATCGTCAGAACATATGGCCTTGGATAGGTGCTACCCAAGCCGAGGCCAAACAAAATCACGAAAGGTTTGATGTTACCAGGCTGGCTGGCTGGGAAGACACTTTCGAAATGATCCAAGATAGGGGGCTGGTGCTGCATATCGTGTTTGAAGATGATTCTGCTTGGACTGGGTTTAATAGGCAGTTATATTACCGGGAGATGATAGCGCGATTCGGCCACTTTAATGGCTTATATTGGAATTTGGCTGAAGAGTACAACGAGGTGTATTCAGCAAGTGAAATCAAGAGCTATGCGCAGATCTTCAGTGATCTTGATGCATACAACCATCCGCTGACCGTTCATCAGCAAGGAGGATTATCAAATTGGGAGCCATTCCTGGGGGATTCCAATTTTGATTTAACAAGCTTGCAAACCGAAAGTACACCTCAAAATGATGCTGCAATTGACTGGTATCAGAATGTAGAAGATTCGGGAAGGATTGTTCCCGTGGCATTTGATGAATCAACCCGCCTGCTGAGTGCCAGCGAGAGGGATCTGTTTCGCCATATCGCCTGGTCAATTTATACTGGTGGTGCAAATTATGAGACATATACCAGGCTAGGTAGTGCTGGATATCCCGAATATGAGCAGATCTTTGCCGATATTGGGCGGGCGAGAGAACTCTTGAGCGGATTAGATTTTTGGAAAATGAGACCAAGAAATGATTTGCTGACCAGCGGGGAGGGCTATGTGCTCGCCGAGGAAGGGAAGACTTATCTTGTGTTTCTGCCCACAGGTGGATCGATTTCTGTTAACCTCAGCGTATATGAAAACAATTATTATGCCAGCTGGTTCAACCCGCGGGATGGGTCGTTTATTGAGGATAGTGAAGTAACTGGGGGAGGTGAGGAGATGTTTAATGCTCCGGATGAGGAGGACTGGGCGCTGCTGCTTACAGCTGATCAATCCAACCCTTCAACACCTCCTCAGATCACATCGAAGCCTATACTCAATGCCCAGGAAGGAGAGATGTATCATTATCTAGTTCAAGCCAGTGGTGAACCAGCCCCGCAATTCAAATTAATCATCGCGCCTTCTGGAATGACGATCAACGCCGGAACGGGTCTAATTCAGTGGCTGCCCGTCATTAGCGGTGAATACCAGGTCATGGTTCGGGCAGAGAATACAGGTGGAACAGATTCGCAGACATACACAATAGATGTATCCCCCCAACCAGTCCAGGAAGCGGAATTTTACTATTTCCCATTAATCAGCAGGTGAATTTGAGCGGCATAGGAAATCTTGGTGATTTGCAAATAATGGTTATCTGTTGTATAAGTAATGGCAATCTGGAGCAAAATTACGTACTAACCTGTTAATTTCGATTTTTTTGCAGAACCTGGTAATCCCGTGAAGTGATGAATGCCTATCTCAACTTGATTTTTGGCTTCTTGGTCGGGTTGTTATTAGGCAGCCTGGCGTGGTTTATTTGGGGGAGGCTGCGCGCGGCAAATGTGAAAATTACCTCCTCTGATAACAAGGAAGGGGGAAATGACGAGCTTAAATCCCGTCTTGATGAGCTGACTATCTTGCATGCTATTGCAATGGCTGGTGCTGAAGCATCTGATGAAGACCATTTAATCGAACGGGCTACCCAGATAATTGGGGAAAATCTATATCCAAATAACTTTGGCATACTGCTGCGTGATAAAAACAGGGATCGGCTGAGAACTCATTCCTCTTATCGAGAGGATGGAAAACTCAGCGGTCCCAAGTGGGTACCAATAGGTGAAGGAATCTGTGGCCAAGTGGCTTTACTTGGTGAACCAAAGTATGTGCCGGATGTTAGCAAGGAACAGAACTACCTCGAGGTGGATCCCGCTACTCGCTCAGAATTGTGCGTTCCCCTAAAGGTCGGTGAAAGGGTAATGGGGGTATTGAATGTCGAGCGAGAACAATTGGATGGTTTTTCTGCCTCTGATCAAAGGATGCTAGCAACCATTGCCGGTCAGCTGGCGACAGCCATTGATCGATTGCGAGCCGAATCTGGTGTTCAGCGCCGGGCTGGACAGTTATCCATCCTGTCCAGCATCAGCCAGGAGATAGTTGCCAGCCTAATCCCTGAACAAGTTTTTACTGCTATCCACCGGGCGGCAGCACAGCTGATGTATGTAGATGTATTTTTGATCGCGCTGAGGGATGAGGAACAGAAACTGGTTTCTTCTTATTTTAAAGATCGGAATGGGGATGTATCAGAGGCATCGTATCCCTCAACCATGATAATCAGCACCCATGTGTTTATAAATGGGGAACCGATCCTGGCTCGCAACCGCAGTGAATTGATCAAATTAGGAATTTCTCCTGGTGACCAAGAAAAAAGTCTGCAATCGATTCTGGCAGTACCATTGATCTTGGGAGGCAAGGTTTTTGGTGTGATCTCCTGCCAAAGCCCGCGCAGTCAAGATTATTCACAGGAAGATCTCGAGACGCTAAACACTCTGGCAAATCAAGCAGCTATTGCGATTGAAAATGCGCGCTTGTTCGATGAAACACAACAGCGGCTAGCAGAACTAACCTTTCTAAGCCAAATTATCGCGATTACAGCCACGGAAAACGATCTGACGATTGCATTAAGTCTCATCTGCCAGGAAGTCGCGCATTATCTTGAAGTGCCTGAAGTGAGCTTCGCACTGCTGAATTCACAATTAAGCCTTGCCCAGGTAATCGCTGCTTATCACGATGAAGATCGCCCCGAAGTACTTGGGAAGCAAATTCCCATCATCGGAAATCCAATCATGACCTCGGTGCTGGAGAGCAGATCTCCACTAGCGATTGAAGATATAAGCGACCACCCTTTGTTTTCAAGCTTGGAATCGGAGCACGATGCGGCATCCTTGCTGTTGACCCCAATCCTGTTCAGTGGTGAAGTCGTAGGGACTTTGGAGGTGGTTTCTTCGTCCAAGCGGCGCTTCACCCCGGTGGAAATCTCCCTGATGCAAAAGGTATCAAGTCAGGTTGGCCAGGTATTGGAACGTTTAGGTTTGTTTGCCGCAACTAGGGATCAAGCTGAGCGTATGTCGCATTTAGCCACGATCAGTGAGGGGCTCAACCGCCCATTATCGCTGGATGAGGTGATCAACAGTATTGGTGATGGTGCAGTGTTGTTAAGTGAGGCGGACCGGGCTGCGCTCTACCTGCGTCATGAAGGTGGAAAGGTATCTGTACCCTGGTTTGAAAATTTATCCCCTGAATATGTAAACCAGGTTTCACATAGATTCGAGGAACTTCCCGGCGGTGCGTTGTTTTCCAGCCCAGATCCTATTCAGGTTCCGAATATCCACCAGCTGCCGGCAGATTCCCTGTTGAAGGAGCTTGGATTAGAAGAAGGATTTCAGGGGCTTGAGATCTGGCCCCTGGTCTATAAGGATGATGTTGTTGCAGCAATCGCCTGTTATTTTGATAACCAACATTTCGGTTCAGAAACGGAGCACGAAGTGATGCTCACATTCGCCCGCCAGGCTGCTGTGGCCTTGGTGAATGCCCAGCTTTTTGATGAAACCCGGCGCAGAACCCTGCAGCTGGAAGCACTTAACGCGATTATCAGTGAAGTTGCTGCAGCAGCAGATCTTGATCACCTGCTGGGTATCACTCTTGACCACACATTAAGAGCCCTTGGACTGCATATTGGGGGTATATGGATTGGCGAACAGCGCGTTTGTCGCGAGATGTCTGATGAAATGCGTGCTGTTTTTGAAAAGCTACTCGCAGATGGAGAACGAGGTCCTTCCAAGGCAATTGCAGTCCATGATTGGGCAGGTGTGGCAGAAGATCACCAATATGGCTTACTTAGCGATTCCCTGCTTGATCTTGATACGCGGGCCTCTCTTACTGTGCCACTTGTTTCTGAAGGTAATCAAGTGGGAGGATTAAGTATTGCGTCTCCGAAAACACGCTTGTGGCTCCCTGAGGAAATTGCACTGGTTGAAGGCGTGGGCAGGCAGCTGGATGGAGCTATTGAGCGGATCGCACTTCTGGATAGGATCCAGGCAAATGCTCAACAGGTGCAGCATATTATTGAAACTGTACCAGAAGGGGTAATCCTGCTGGATGAAGAGTATCGCGTTGTGCTAGCAAATCCCGTTGCACAATCTTACCTGGTGGATTTAGCTAGGTTCTCTCCTGAAGAATTTCTAACTCACCTGGGAGATAAACCACTTGAAGAGCTATTAGGTGCTGAGCACCAAAACCTTTGGGTAGAGATTGAAAACGCTGGTCCTCCGCGGAAGATTTTTGAAATCGGCCCACAACCTTTGGAGAAAGGATCAAATGCAGGTGGTTGGGTTGTCGTGATCAGGGAGGTAACCCAAGAAAGAGAGACACAATCCAGGATTCAGATGCAAGAAAGGTTAGCAACTGTTGGCCAGCTAGCAGCTGGGATTGCACATGACTTCAATAATATCCTGGCTGCGATCGTGGTATATGCTGATTTGTTGAAGCGGGATCCTAACCTGTTGTCTGCCAGCCAGGAGCGTTTACGCATTATTCAGCAGCAAGTTCATCGTGCGGCAAGCCTGATCCGGCAAATCCTGGATTTCAGCCGCAGATCAGTGATGGAACAAAGCATGCTGGATCTGCTTCCATTTGTAAAAGAATTGGATAAACTTCTGCGAAGAGTATTGCCAGAAACGATCCAGATTGAGCTGAATTATCAACCTGGCGTTTACCTGGTTAATGCTGATCCAACCCGCTTGCAGCAAGTATTTATGAACCTGGCTGTGAATGCCAGGGACGCCTCAGCTGATGGTGGGGCACTTGAATTTGATCTGGACCAGGTTCAAATTCTGGAAGAAGAATCTCCACCTTGCCCGGATATACCTGCAGGAATATGGAATCGAATCACGGTGAAAGACTCAGGGGAAGGAATACCGGCGGATGTCTTGCCACACATTTTTGAGCCATTTTTCACCACCAAACCAGTCGGGGAGGGGACTGGACTGGGTTTAGCACAAGCATACGGTATCATCAAACAGCATGATGGATATATTGATGCACACAGCGAAATTGGAAAGGGCACAACATTTCATATCTACCTTCCGGCCCAACAGCCAGTGTACGAGCAAGCTGATCAACCGGAAATACACCCAGAAACTAAAGGCTCTGGACAAATTTTACTTCTTGTCGAGGACGATTTTTCAACCCGCGAAGCCATGAAGACTCTGCTGGAGGATTTAGGCTACCAAGTATTTGTCGCATCTAATGGACAGGAAGCATTGGAAATTTTTGAAACCAGGGCAAGCCAAATCGAATTGGTTGTCAGCGATTTAGTCATGCCTGTTATGGGAGGAGTGGCGCTTTACAAAAAACTAAATATAAGATGGCCAAATGTAAAAATGCTTTTTGTCACCGGCCACCCTGAAAAGGAGCGTGATCGAGATTTACTCGAGTCAGGGAACGTTAACTGGTTACAAAAACCTTTCTCTGTGGGAATATTCAACCAGATTATATACAACCTTCTCCATGAGTAGCTTGTTTCGAGCGATTCTGGTTCTGGTGAATCAACTCGGATCGGTACTACCTTTAACCCGTGAGATAAAGGCGGGTGTATTAAGATTTCTCTCGAGCAAATAAGTAATGTAGCGCTGCATGAATTGCTCTAGTTCCTGATTCAGTTCAGGGGAGAGCTTGGCGCGGGCTGCTTCGGGGTATGAACTGCGCTGGAAATGGCGCAGGTATTTGAGTGTATTCATAGAGATGGGTTTTACATCCTGAACCCTTGGCCCACATTTTGGACAGACAACTCCACCTAAGGAGATTGAGAAAAATTGATCCTCCGCTTGGATCAAAGACCTGCAATTTATACAATTCGTAAAATCTGGTCGATAGCCTAGAAGGTCAAGTAAATGAATCTCAAAGTAACGTATCGCAAGGTCGGGGGTAGGTGCACCATCAATACGGGTGAGGGTATCTTTTAATAGCTGATAAATCAAATGGTTTTCATCTTCCTCATATGTGAAGCGGTCGAGCAGCTCAACAACATAGGCAGCATAACCAACCAGCAGCAAGTCTTCCCGCAAATCTATAAACGGAGTCAGGGTCTCAGCCTGAGTAATGATTAAAAACGATCGACCACGAGCAAACATTAGGTTCGAACAGGTGAAAGGTTCAAGATGACCTGCCTTACGTGATTTCATCTTGCGTACACCCTTGGCAACAGCCTTGACTTTTCCCAGCTTGCGAGTGTAAAGCCAAAGCATACGGTCAGCTTCTCCCCAATTTTTATAGCTGAGTATAATCGCTTCAGAGTGGAAAGTGCGTTCCTGGATCGGCATGGGCGCATTATACACGATTGATAATGGAGGTTGATCCTACTTATTGATGAGTTTATCCTATCCGCTGTTGACGCTCGAACGCCCATCTGGTAGAATCCATGCGCCCGGAGCGTTGTACCCTTCGCCCGGGCGTGCTTTCTGTGAAATCCACTTGACACAGGGAGTAAATCTAAGCAGTGAAAGGGCTTGATAAAATGAAAGTATTATTATTGAAAGATGTATTTAAACTTGGTAGGGCGGGAGATGTAAAACGAGTTGCAGATGGCTACGGTCGAAATTATTTACTGCCGCAAGGACTGGCGGTTATTGCAACCCCAGGTGCGCTGAAACAGGTTGAAAGGATCAGAGCCCAGGCGACTGTTCAAAGAAATGCCCTCAATGAGGAATTAAGTGAAGTTGCCGAACAGCTGAGCGGTACAGTTTTGTCATTTTCAGCACGTGCAAGTGAAACTGGCAAGCTTTACGGCTCAATCACCACCCAGATGATTGCTGATTCAATCAGCAAAAAGACCGGTGTTGAGGTCAATAAGCGCCAGGTGTTCACCCAGCCCGTGAGAACACTGGGCGAGCATACCGTCCAAATCCGTCTAACAGTTGACCTGGTACCAGAAGTTACCGTGGTTGTAAATCGGGAAGGAGAAGAACCCGAAGAAATCATCATCCAGGAACCAGTACGCCCTGAAAGTGATGAAGATGAGCAGCAATTGGAGACTGAGGAACAAGAAGAACTGATCAGCGAAATGGAAGAACTCGAAAGCGAAGACGTGCCTGAATCGACCAGTGAAACAGAAGTACCTAGTGATGAAGAAGTAGTCGAATCTTCTGAGGAAGTTGAGGAAATCGAAGAAGAAGCAGACTCTGTCGATGATGGGCCCGCTGAATAATTTCCCAAGCAGAATTTATTACCCGCTATCCGAGAGGTAGAGAAGTTATCCATCCGAAAACACCGGCCAGGTGATGCTACCCGGTCGGTGTTTTTTGATAAGATCAAGTACAAAGAAATCCATGTCTGAGATTATTGGAGAACAATTACGAAAGACTCGACAGGAATTGGATATCTCTCTTGAGCAGGCAGCTGAAGAGACTCGCATTCGCTTACATTATTTAGAAGCTATGGAAAGGGGGGATTTTACAAAACTACCCTCAAAAGCACATGAACGAGGCTTCTTGCGAGCCTATGCTGAATATCTTGGTCTTGATACCGAATCATTTCTCAGTGACCTTGACCAGCAAGAGGAACCTGCATTAGGGAAGGATATTTCCTCCCCGGATGAACAGGTTCTAGGAGAAAAGACACTCCCCACTGATTCACAGGTAATCTTCGAAGCATTGGGCGAGCAGCTGCGAGGGCAGAGGGAATTATTAGGATTTTCGATTAATGAAGTGGAGCGCAATATCCACGTTCGCGAGCATTACTTGGTAGCATTGGAAGCCGGGAATATTGGTGGTTTGCCATCTCCGGTCCAGGGTAGGGGTATGTTGCAGAATTACGCCTCCTTTTTAAGCCTGGATGTTGAAGCCATATTGCTCAAATATGCAGATGGATTGCAAGCTCAACTGGCTGAGAAACGATCTATGCGACCGGTCGAATCGGATACCAAACAAATCCGCCGGAGTGCAAGGTTCCCATTAAGTGGTATCTTTCCCGGGGATTGGATTCTGCGTGCGGTACTGATCCTGGCCGTGTTAGTATTTGTCGTGTGGGGCGTAATCCGCATCAACGCGATTCAAGCTGCTTTGAATCCATTAGAAACTATCCCGCCAATCGCAGATGCTTTACAGGCCACCCAAGAATCTGATCTCACAGAAATTCCGCTTTCAACAGAGGTTCCGGTTGAAGAAGCGATCGAACCGGTTGATGTGCCAGTTGAGGGGGGTAATCCAATCCCTGCTGCAACGGAAGAAATTGGGCCAGAGACTCCCGTGCCGACAGAAAGTGAAGCGCCAGTCCAAATCTATGTTTCTGTTCTGCGGCGAGCCTGGATGCGTGTGATTGTGGATGGAGAGATTGAATTTGAAGGACGTATTATCCCCGGAAGCGCATATTCATTCTCTGGCGATTTTCAAGTTGAGCTATTAACAGGCAATGGTGCTGGGCTGCAGGTATTTTTTAATGGAGAAGACTTAGGCGTTCTGGGCGTGTACGGCGAGGTAGTGTATGAGGTATTCACTCCAGAAGGAGTCCTGCTCCCCACGCCAACCAATACCCCGGTGCCAACGAACACAAGCGAACCGCCTTCAGCAACTGAAGTGCCATAAATTCTGGGTCTGCGCTCTGATTATGAATTTTAAAGGTGGATATATTTCATGTACAAAAACACTTACCATATGATTTCCTTGGGATGCTCAAAAAACACAGTCGATTCTGAATCGATGGAGCAGCTGTTAAATCATTCAGGGTATTCGCCAATCCTGGATGCTTCACAAGCACAGATAATTATTGTCAATACCTGCGGATTCATCAGTCCAGCCCGGGAAGAGTCTATCGAGGTGCTTGGCGAATTAGCAGAGGGGAAAAGTGATGACC
>Ga0209536_100017826_pt1 | contig 10035 bp, 20 predicted proteins | sample DeeMarSeWOR28_12_FD_187461 | JGI IMG/M metagenome (GOLD analysis project Ga0209536, IMG submission 187461) | Marine sediment microbial communities from White Oak River estuary, North Carolina - WOR-2-8_12 (SPAdes) (version 2) | ecosystem: Environmental > Aquatic > Marine > Intertidal zone >...
AGTAAAAAATTCTATGTTTATGTAAAGAATGATAAGGGTAATGTTGTTAAAGTTAATTTTGGTGATACGACAGGTTTATCTGTTAAGTTGAAAGATCCAGAAAGAAGAAAATCTTTTGCGAGTAGACACAAATGTTCAACTAAGAAAGATAAAACTAAGGCAGGTTATTGGGCGTGTAGAATAGGTAGATATTGGAAAAGTTTAGGGGGTGATAAAAATTATAGTGGTTATTGGTAATAGATGAAAAAGATAATAAAAAAAATATTGAAGGAAGATCAAAGGGAGGTGTATCTTAATAAGATTATTAAGGTAATTAAGGATGATTTTCCATTAATTAAAAACTTAAAAGATTATGGGTTTTATGACCAGTTATCCAAAGATGAATTGAATTATGTTTTGTCTGGTGTATTTGGAAGAAACGTAGAAATTGTTCCATCCTATTATACACAAATTTTAAATGAATTTGGTAAATTGTTATATATAGAAGTTGAAGATGGATGTTTAGAAGGTACATTTGTTAATTATTTAGAAGATATTGATAATATTGATTCAACAGAAGATATGTATGATTGTGTATGGAACGAGGCGTCCGATATTATGGATTATATTGATGGGTTTTTTGATACTGATTTTGAACCTTTTTCTTTAGATGAATTTTTACACGAATATTGGGATATATTAAACAAAACTATGAAAAATGATATAATGTTTTTATTAAGGTTATAACGTAAATAAAAAAAATGATGATATGAAAATTAAAATAACTAAATCACAGTATAGAAAATTATTAAAAGAACAATCCAAAGGGGAAAACTATATGTTCTTCAGTAACCTTAAACAAATGAGGAGACAAATTGATATAATGTTGAATGAATTTAATCCTTACTGGGTGGACACTATGTTATCCGATGGACATGATTGGGCGGATGATCACATAACTGAGGCGAAAGTTAATATTGATCAAGTATTTGATTTTTTTATGAATAAAACAGAAGATAACCCACATAGTGTTATAGAAGAAAAATGGAGTGAAAAATATAAAAAGTCAATAGACTGTAATAACCCAAAAGGTTTTAGTCAAAGAGCACATTGTCAGGGTCGTAAAAAGAAAAAATAATGAATCGTAGATTACCATTCAATGAAGAAAATAAAAATGATTATGTCATCAGAGATTTTAGTTATGATACTGATGATAGTGAATTTGTATGGCATAGGGATAGAGAAGATAGGTTAGTTAAATCTATTAATGAAACTGATTGGTTAATACAGATTGACAATGAATTACCCAAATCTCTCAATGAAAGTGTTTTCATACCCAAAGGAAAATATCATAGGGTTATAAAAGGTAGTGGTGATTTAAAAATAAAGGTTAAAAAATTTATTAACGAGAGTATTGAAAAAAAATTACAAGTTGCGTTGGATGATGCATTTGATGAAGTAAGAAATATATGTACTGATGATGATGAATATTTTTTACATGATATGTGTAATGAATTTGATTCTATTGAAAAATTAAAAATAAATAAGGTTAAAAAATCAGAGTATAAAGATTATTTTGATGTTTATGTTGATATACATTTGAATTCTATAAACTATTATGATTTTGAATATGATTTTTTTCATGCAATACAAAAAAGATTTCCTGCGCAAGGTTTTTTCTTAATTTTAAATGAAATCATAAGACCTAAATTAGATTGGTAATAGGTGAAAAAGATAATAAGGAAAATATTGAAAGAAGATAGGAGACAGATGTTCCTAGATAAGATTATTAAGGTAATGGATAATGATTTTCCATTAATTAAGAACATGAAAGATTATGGGTTATATGATCAAATATCATATCATGAATTGGATTATGTTTTGTCTGAAATATTTGGACAACCAGTGAAGAAAAGTGGTGATGATCCTTATAATCATAATCAACCACATGTAGTTTATGACAATAATGGGTATGTGATATACAGTGAATATTCTAATGGTAATTGGGAAATGTCCGAATTTGATGAAAATGGAAATGTATTATATAAAGAAAACTGGCGTGGTGGTTGGGAGAAAAGAAAATATGGTAAGTTAAAAACAACAGAGAATAAAGATTGGAGTATGGATGTTATGAAATATACGGAAAAATCAAATTATGATGATTATACTGAAGTGGTGGAACATATAACTAAACTAAATGGTGACATACTAGAATTAAATCACCCAAGTTTTAGAGGTAAATATTGGATAGAGTGGGGAGATGGGGAAATAGAACGATATTAAAAAATATTATATATGAAAAATATAATTAAAAAAATATTGAAAGAGGATCGTAGACAGATGTATCTCGATAAAATTGTTCAGGTAATGAAGAATGATTTTCCATTATTTCATAATTTAAAATTATATGGTTTTTATGATCAGTTATCTAGGGATGAAATAATTTATATCTTAAAAGGTGTATTAGGTAAACGTTTAATCAATAATTTTGAAATTGGATATGGTTTAAGGAAATATATAGTATATAATATAACTAATGATGAAATATATGTAGAATATAATGATGGTGATTGGTACATCCCTTATTACGATTAAAAATTAAATTAAAAAATATGGAAGACAAGTTATACATTTATAATGCAGAGGTTATTAGGGTTGTTGATGGAGATACTGCGGATGCCTTAGTAGATTTAGGGTTTGATACTTGGAAAAAAGTTAGAATAAGATTTTTTGGTATTGATGCGTATGAGAGTAGGACCAAAGATTTAGAGGAAAAGAAAAAAGGTATTAAGGCAAAAGAAAGAGTAATAGAAGTTCTTAAAGAAAACGATAATAAGTTTTTATTAAAATCTAGAGGTGTGGGTAAATATGGTAGATGTTTAGGTGAAATTTATGTAAAAACATTAGGTGATGTTTCTCTACAAAATTTGTTGATTAACGAAGGACACGCAGTTAGATATATTATATAGTTTTAATTGACTTTAAAATATTTTTTTATTATCATTGAACGAATTAAATATTTAAAAAATGATTAGTAGAAGAGATATTAACACAGATAAACCAGAAAGAGTAGTTCACCCAAAACATTATAACGAGGGTATTGAAATGTGGGACTACGCCTATACCCACAAATTAGATTTTTTTGAAGGTAACATTGTTAAATATGTTACGAGATGGAAAACCAAAAACGGTATTGAAGATCTAAAAAAGGCAAAACAATATTTAGATAAATTAATCCAACTAGAACAATCCAAATAAAAAATAACTTCCACATATTTATTTAAATAAATTTATAAATATGGGATATGTTATTGAAGAAATAATTGAAATTATCTTAGATACCAATAAAACTCTATCCGTTAAATTTAGATTGGAGAACGATAAACCTGATCAGATTAGAGTTCTCATTGATAACGAATATTATAATTGGTATATGGATAATTATAATGATTCTTACGGTGATTCATACGAGGAAGATGAATACGATGAATATTATGATTATAACAAATGGGATATTGATTTATATTCTGACGAAGAAAAAATTGTTGAATATATAACTGAAAGATACGAACTTTCTGAATTACCTAAACCTTAACTAAATTAACCTTGATTGGGATACCATTTGTTTTCCCCCATATCTCAAACGCCTTTGCGTGATGTTTTCTATCTTCCCACATCTCAATCTCTTCAACATAAGGGTACTCTTTCAATAAACTTTCTATTGTATTAACCTTACTTAATAATGTGTTATCAATATCTTTAAAATGGTATTCATCAAAATAAATATTATTTTTATCTAATATATTTTTAATAGTATTTTTTAATTTAGGTATTCTTCCTGTCAACATAATAACCAATGTATCTTCATTACCATATTCTTCGTTGTAATCGTCTATCGTGGATTCTATGGTATCTATATTGAAAACTTTTTGATCTAACGATTCTACCCTATCCCACCAAGTTTTAAAGGGGTATTCAAAACCGTATATCTCTTCCCATATTGCAATACCATCTTCTGGTTTTGGTGAATCAACCAAAGTTCCATCAAAATCAAATATTGATATTTTTTTTATATGGTTCATTTTAAATCATTTAAATACATACCAGTGAAAAAATATGGTATTTGATCAAAGGTTACTCTTTCTTCTTTTAACTTATTATTTTCATCAATACCGTATAAATCTATTGTTTCATCATCATAGTTAATAGAATCACCTAAGAAATATAAACCATCTATTTTTTTGGATTCATATTTAAGACTTTTATCATAAGTATTAGTATTAATATTGATATAGTATTTTAAGTCATCCATAATCTTATTAAACTTTTTAATACTTTCAAGTCTATCCATAAAGTCTTCATCTTCTTTTAATTTTTCAATTGACCTTTCTAAGTTATCATTAAATTCTTCAAGAACATGATCATAACCTTCATTATCTAACCATTGATCAAAATAAGCGTTATATAAATCTATTTCACCATTAATCTGAATATCAAATAATTCACTTAGGTTATTAAGTATTTTACCCTCATTAATAAAATCTATTATTTCTTCATAACCTATGTCAATACAGTAGTCATAACCATCACATCTATAATGTTCGTAAGTTACTTCATCATCATATACCTCTTCAGCACTATTTTTTCTAGCCTTTGCAACCTGATAACCCAAATCATGCAAATAATCATCTACAATTTCATCATATAATTTATTTGGTAAATATTTTTCAAGGAAATCAGCAACATCGTAATTATCAATAGGTTTATCTTTACCGGGATAATCATCTAAACCATACAATTCTGCAATTTCTTTAAGTTTATATGAGGTTTCTTCATTAGATACTACATAATTAAATTCATCGTAATCATATTCTTCTGGTTCTATATAGTAAGAATTAATAATACTATACACCCACCTATCATCATCAGATAAACCTGAAAAATATTCTTCCCAATCATCTCTTTCTAATTTTAATGTTAACCCATTATAATCAAAATCAAATTCAACATTACTTTTTAGAAAATTTTCCCCAACATATTTTTGAATCGTACCTTCATCAAATAAATTATCAATATAGTCATCTCTACCAGATTCACTTTCCTCTTGTAAGTTATCAATAAATTTTAACAACTCTTCTGTTGGATTTAAAATACCATCTACATCTATATCCCTATCATAATTATATGCGTATAGGTTATAAATAAAGTTAGATTCATTAGGTGAAAATCCCATATCTAATAAAAATTCTACAATATATTTTTTTTTATTTGGGTTAATGTTTTTTCTCTGAAAGTGTTTTAACATATATAATACTCTATCATTAATTTCCATAATACTTTTTTTTATAATAATAAATATATATCTAAAAAAAAAAGTGGTATTATACCACTTTTTTCTAAACAATAAATAAAAGGAAAAATTATATTAGACTTTCTGACAAACTCCACAACATTTTATTAACCTGTATGTTTTTGTCTATTGATTTTATTTGTCTACTACGACTTCTTCTGAATTTACCTTCACCTTTTGGTTTGATAGTAAGTACACCACCTTTTACGATGTTTTCTTGTACCCTATTGAATACACTCCACAAATCATTACCTCTATCTTCATCTCTTCTAACTTTCAAAAGTTGGTTAACATCAACAACATCATCTTCATTTAAACCCCAATTATTTACATAGGCATCCATTGCGAAATCATATTGTTGTGTCATAGACATTTCCTTACCCATCATCTTCTGAACCTTACCAACAACATCAGGAACTCTAACCGTTGTTTCGTTGATGATTTCAATGATTTTAGATTTTTCAAAACCTTTGTGGTTGATTTTTAGATTTGAGAATGTCTGATCGGCGATAACCAAACCATTTGAACAAACTAGTCGGAATAAACCAACGTGAAATTTGAATGAGGATGTACCATCGTGAGAGTTAGTCATAACAATCTCTGGAAATGTGTCACCAATCTCTTTTGAGATGGTATCATTCATATTACGGAAACGTAACATATGTTTTTTGTAAGGAATATTACCTTCGTTACCTTTACGGGTATTCGATTGTAACACCTTTGTTACACCCCAACCATTTTTACCTAAGATGTCAATAACCTCTGTTGTAGGAATGTGTTTGTAAATACCACTTAGTTTTGGAGAGTGGTCTTGATTGATTACTGATGGTGCAATTTGTGCGATTTGATCTAAATTTAAATAAGTCATAATTTCGTTTTTTAAATGTTTAATAATTATTTCGTAATACAAAGATACAATTAAATTTTAATTCACAAAACTTTTTCTAATTTTTTTTCATACCATTCTGGAATTTTTCTGTTTTTCCATTTTGCAAATTTACTTTTATGGGTTACATAATAGTTTCTGTAACCTTCTATCGGACATTCTCTTTTACATTCATCAGGCATCGCCTGTGGTATTTTTGTGAAACCTTTATCTGGTATGTTTGGTAAATTATACATACACCATTCTATGTGTTTTTGCGTCTTATGTATTCTTCCATATCTATGTGTATACTCTTTACACAATTCCATACCTAAGTCACACAACCATACATAGTTCGATAATGATTCTCTTGCCCATACTGTTGACGGGTGATTAATGTGTGTTTGTTTATACGGTGCCTCACCACCAGTAACCCAATGTGTCGTACATAAAATTTGGCAATATTCCACGATCATCTTGCAACAATGTTTCGAGCAGTGATACTGCGCACACAATTTTGGGTTATGATCCAAATAAAAAATATTCATAATATTAGTGTTTATATTTTTCTTCTAAAATAGTAGAAGAATGGTTACATAATTTTACAATTCCTTCGCTAATGTATGAAAAAATTTTTTCTTTTGAAACATAAGGTGATTCTTTTTCGGTAATTACTTTAAATTTTTCACCGTATTTTTCTTTACCTACAGTTATTTTATCTTTATTATCTTTATATTTCAACATTGTAGATGGTTTTATTTCATATATAAATTCACCATCTGTAAAATCAGGATAATATATCTTTCTTTTTCCTTTATATTGATATGTTATACCATATTCTTTTGTTTCACAAGATAATAATTCTTTAGAAGAGTTATTTATTAAGAATGATAACTCAAGAGATGACCTAAAAAATATATCATTATACCAACCACTTATATGTCTTTTATTAGTATTTTTAGGTATATATTTACTTCTATTGGTATCTTTTTTGAAATATTTTTTTAGTGTGTTTTTTATTTTTTCTTTAGTTTTTTTTGTGTGTTTTAATGTACCATTTTTTCTTTTAGATTCTATAATTTTATTCTGCCACTCTTCTGTTCTAGGGTTTTTTCTTCCTTTGCTCTTTTCAGATATTATTTTTTTTACTGAATCTAATTTTAGTACATTATCAACACCATATTTTTTTAATACAGTTTTTTTTCTAGTTTTTTCTTTTTCGATTTGATTTGTGTTTTTAATTCTTTTTTGTATATGTTCAATAGATTGTTTCTTTCCTTTTGCAACCTCACTTCTTTTTTTTCTTAACTCTTTATTTTTGTCTCTACATTCTTGAGAACAATTTTCCAAATAACCAACACCCATACCTCTATATGTTGTTTCATTACCACATACAACACAATTACCTTCGTTGTCTTTTTTTAGGTATTCATCGTAGTACTGTTTACCGTTTATATTATGTTTATGGTTAACATGAGTACTTAATGACTTTTTATTTTTAAACTCTCGATTACAAATTTTACATTTTTCCATAATATTCTTTTATTATAAATATGCGGAAAGACTGTAAAAACATTTTAAATCTATGTTTATCATAAAAAAAATTGATATCCAAAAAAAATATTAATATATTTGTTTTTATGAGAGATATAAACTTAAAAAACGCGATTGTAAAATATTTACATAAAGAAGGTATTAGTTCTATTAAGGAACTTAAAGATGATTGTATTAATATCAAAAATAAACGTAAAAGTTTAGATGATTTAATACAAAATTTAAAAATAACAATAATAAAAAGTAATACACACTTATTAATAGATAAAATACATAGAGGTGAATACGAATCAGTATTAACTATATTAAATAATACTAGAGATAGATCAGTTTTTTTTGATTTTATAGATAATCTAAGTAGTTTAGTTGAGTTGTTTGAAAGTTATTATCAAGATTACGATTTAAAACACAACGAACTATTAAAATTGAAAGAAAATTTAGGTCTAAACGATCATATCTTATATAAGTTGTTACTTGAAATTATTGAGGAAGAGTAAAAATTAATTTGTGATGAAAGATTTTATTTTTTCTGATGAAGAAGATGAAGAAGACTTCTTTGAAAACAGTAGATGGTTGATACATTCTTTGGTTATAGAAGGTGTTAAAAAATCAATGAAAGAAGAACTGGATGAAATTGTTATATTTAGAATAATAAATCCTGACAAAAATTATCAAATGAATAGTATTCTAAAAAAACCAGAATGGGTTAATAGTTTACTTAAATGTTTGGAATTTTATGAGGAGGTTGAAGAGTATGAAATGTGTGGTGAGATTAAAAGTCTTATTAAAAAAATAGATAATGGTAACTACAGATCAAAATCAAGTAAAGGAAAAGATAATCAAAGTAATTGATAGTTGTATTTCTGAAAATCATTTTAAATCAACTGAAAATTATATAGATTTTTATTATGAAATGTATGGTGACGAATTAGGTTATCTACAATTAAAAAAAGTTTTAGAATTAAAGATTAATGAGTAAATTATATTTTAGGTATTCAACTATGGGTGCGGGTAAATCTCTTGATTTGTTGAAGACCGCACATAACTATGAGGAAAGAAATAAAAAGGTAATTCTATTAACATCTGATTTAGATAATAGATTTGGAAAAAAGAAAATTGCGTCTAGAGTTGGTATTAGTAGAGATGCAGATACATTCAATGAAGAAAGTGATATTTTTGATATGGTATTAAGTAGTTATAACCCCACAAAATCAGAATATCAAGTTATAGAAAATAAACCGTCTTGCGTTTTAATAGATGAGGCACAATTTTTAACCAAAGAACAAGTTTGGCAACTTACAGATATTGTGGATAACTTAAACATTACAGTTATATGTTATGGTATAAGAAGTGACTTTTTGGGTGAACCTTTTGTTGGGTCCATATATCTTATGACATTGGCAGATAAAATTGAAGAACTAAAGACTGTCTGTGAGTTTGGTGAAAAGGCATCTATGAATATGAGAATAAACAATGGTAAACCAGTATTTGATGGTGAACAAGTTTTAATTGGTGGTAATGATAGTTATTTACCTGTTTGTAGAAAATATTATAAAAAACTATTAAATAAAAATAATTATGGAAATAATTTTGATAATTAAAAAAATTAACTAAATTTGAATATTGTGAAAAGATAAATCAAAACAAAGATGATTAAATTAAAAGAAGTAAGAGATTGGATTGATACATTACCAAAAGAGTTTTTGGAATTTGATGTGGTTAATGCAGAAGAAGGTATATTAACAGAAGATGGTGAATATACTTATCGAATGGATAAACCTGTAGTTAGTCTTAATGTAGATGTGGACAATCAAGAGATTCTAATATTAAACCAAAATGAATCACAAAGTGATTCTAATATAAATCAAAGATTTAACAAAGATGAGTAATATAGAAATAATAGAAATCATTTTATTATGTTACATTGCATTTACTGTAACAATAATTGCTAATCGACAATGGCAAAACAAAGATGAGTAAACTAAAAGAAGAACTTAAATCATTAAACCAAAACAAAGATAAAGATGAGTAAAGAAAAAACATACCCAAACTGGAATAGAATTTATGGATTCTTAGGTAATAGTACTTATGGATTTTATAATGCTGAAACGGCAGAAAAGATAAAACTAAAAGGACAAGAAATTCTTAAAGAATTATTACAAAAAAGATTAAACCAAAACAAAGATGAGTAAGATTTGGAAATACATTAAAGAAAAGAGATTTAGTTATTTAGATTTAATCCCAATATCAATATTGGCTTGGATTTTTGAAAAAATATTATTTTAAA
>Ga0209536_100017827_pt1 | contig 10034 bp, 9 predicted proteins | sample DeeMarSeWOR28_12_FD_187461 | JGI IMG/M metagenome (GOLD analysis project Ga0209536, IMG submission 187461) | Marine sediment microbial communities from White Oak River estuary, North Carolina - WOR-2-8_12 (SPAdes) (version 2) | ecosystem: Environmental > Aquatic > Marine > Intertidal zone >...
CGCCGGGGCCGAGCTCGCCGCCGCCCCGGAGTCGGCCAACAGGCTCGAGGACGGGGGCAGCCGGATAACCGCCGAGATGGTTGACTGGATCGAGGCGGCGATCGATCGCTACATGGAGCGCGTCGAGCTCCCGCCCAAGTTCGTGATTCCCGGAGGTACACAGCTCTCCGCCTCGCTCGACCTCGCAAGGGCTACCCTGCGCCGGGCCGAGCGTCGGGTGTCTCCCCTACCGGTGTTCCGGCCCCCGGGAGCCATGGAGGAAGTGGCCTTTCTCGCCGCCTGTACGCGCTGCGGCGACTGCATCGACGTCTGTCCGGCAAAGGCCATCGTGACGGCGCCGCCCGGCGCCGGTCTCGCGGTCGGCACCCCCATGATCGATCCGGCGGTACAGCCCTGCACCGTCTGCAACGAGATGCTGTGTGCCAAGGTGTGTCCCACCGACGCGCTGGAGCTGCCCGAGCGGCTGTGGGAGGGGTACCGCATGGCCAGCCTCGAGCTGGTGCCCGAGCGCTGCATCGCCTTCCAGAGCGTGGAGTGCGGGGTGTGTGCCAGGGTGTGCCCGCTCGGCGAGCAGGCCATCGGCCTCGATGACGCGGGGCGGCCGGTGCTGTATGCTGAGGGGTGCGTGGGGTGTGGGGTCTGCGTGCGGGCCTGCGTGACCACGCCGTCGTCGCTGCGGTTACATCTCACTTTTTGAGCAAGGAGCGGCTGTGGAGACGCCGTACCGCGTGGAGAAGCCCTGGGGTCATGAGCTCATCTGGGCGAAGACGGACCGTTATGTCGGCAAGATCCTGCACATCGAGCCGGGGCACCTGCTGAGCCTGCAGTATCACGAGCGCAAGGACGAGACGATCTTCGTGCTGAAGGGCGAGATCGTGTTCCGCGTGCGGGAGAAGGGCGCGGACGAGCTGGTGGAGCGGCCGATGCGGGAGGGGGAGGCGTACCACGTCACCCCGGGCACCGTGCACCAGATGGAGGCGGTCGAGTCCACCGATCTCCTGGAGGTCTCCACCCCGGAGCTGGACGACGTGGTCCGCCTGCAGGACCGCTACGGGAGGGCGTGAGGTGAAGGTCATTCTCCCGGTCGCCGGCAAGGGCACGCGCCTGCTGCCGATCACGAAGCACGTCCCGAAGCCGCTGGTGCGGGTGGCCGGCCGTCCGGTGCTGGACTACGTGATCGACAAGCTGCAGGGCCTCTCGGTGGAGGAGCTGATCTTCATCACCGGTCACCTGAAGGAGCAGATCGAGCAGTACGTGCGCGCGGCGTACGACATTCCCGCGCGGTTCGTCGAGCAGCGGTTGCAGGACGGCACGGCGGGCGCCGTGAACCTGGCGCGCCCGTTTGTGGACGGTCCCGTGTTGATTGTCTTCGTGGATACCGTGTTCGACGCCGATCTCTCGCTGCTCCAGCGTGCCGATGCCGACGGCATCATCTGGGCCAAGGAAGTGGAGGACTACCAGCGGTACGGGGTGGTGGTGACCGACGAGCAGGGCTACATGCAGCGCATCGTGGAGAAGCCGTCGGAGCCGATCTCCAACCTGGCGAATATCGGCCTGTACTACCTGCGCGACTGGCGGATGCTTTTTGAGGGAATCGACCACACGCTTGCGGGGCCGCAGTTCAAGGGAGAGTGGTTCCTGACCGATGCCTTCCAATACATGATCGATCATGGCAGGAAGCTGCTCACCGCCGAGGTGGGCGGCTGGTACGACTGCGGAAAGGTCGAGACGATCCTCTCCACGAACCTGCACCTGCTGGAGCACGGCCGCCGCCGCCATCCCGAGGCGCGCAGCGGCGTGACCGTGGTCGATCCGGTCTTCGTCGCCGACGGGGTGACGCTGGAGGACTGCGCCATCGGACCCAACGTCTCGATCGATGCGGGCGCGGTGGTGCGCCGCAGCACGGTGCGGGACGCGATCATCGGTAGAGATGCGGTGGTCGAAGGCTCGACCGTGACGCACGCGCTCGTGGGAGACGACAGCGTCGTCACCGACCTGAACCTGCACAACATGGTAGTCGCGCGAGACGAGATTGCCGAGGCGCCCTGATCGATGGGCATGCTGCTCTTTCTGGTGGGGCTGCTCGCGGCCCTCTCGGGCGGCGTGAAGCTGAGGAAACGGATCCGCACCTCCGTGGGCACGTCGGTTCTGGCGCGGGTCGAACTCGCTGTTGGGAGCCTCGTGGTGCTGGGCTCGGGCGTCGGCCTTTCCAGGACGACGCTCGCGCCGTGGGTGGTGGCGGCTACGCTGCTCCTCATGGTGGCCTCGGCGATCGACCAGGGACGCCGCGCGGCGCGGGCGCAGCGCCACCGTGACCGATCGGAGGAGGCGCGGCTCAAGACCTTCCTGCAGGGCGACGGCAAGCGACGCTGAGCGCGAGGAGACAGTCATGGCAGGTGCCTTCATGAGAGCCGTCACACTCTTCTGGACCCTGCTGCTCGTCGGCGCGGGCAGCGCGCACGCGCAAGGGTTCCGCGTAGACGAGACATCCATCCGGGAGATCCACCGGGCCATGCGCGAGCAAGGTCTCACCGCGCGGCTGCTGGTGGAGCATTACCTCGCGCGGATCGAGGCATACGACAAGCAGGGCCCCGCGCTGAACGCCGTCATCGCCATCAACGCCCGGGCCCTCGAACGTGCCGACTCGCTTGACGCCCACTACGCCCGCACCGGGGAGTTCGTGGGCCCGCTCCACGGCATTCCCATCATCGTCAAGGACAACTACGACACGCACGACATGCCGACCACGGCGGGCTCGCGCTCGCTGCAAGCCTCGGTGCCACCCGACGACGCCTACCAGGTCCGGAAGCTGCGGGAGGCCGGGGCGATCGTGTTGGCCAAGTCGAACATGGCGGAGTTCGCGTTCTCACCGTACGAGACCGTGGGCTCGGCCCTCCCCGGGTACACGCGCAACCCGTACGCCCTGAATCGGGTAACTGCCGGCTCGAGCGGCGGAACCGCCGCGGCGGTCTCCGCCAACCTCGGGTCGGTCGGATTGGGGACCGACACGGGGAACTCGATTCGGGGTCCCTCGTCGCACACCAGCCTCGTGGGTATTCGGTCGACCATGGGTCTCACGAGCCGCGACGGCATCGTGCCCCTGTATCTCGACCGCGACATCGGCGGCCCCATGGCCCGGACGGTGGAGGATGCCGTCATCGTGTTCGACCTGATCGCGGGTCACGACGCGGCGGACCCGTGGTCGGAGCCCGGCCGCCGGGCCGAGCGCTATACGGACTATCTCCAGGGCGATCGGTTGCGTGGCGCGCGCATCGGCGTGGTGCGGCAGCTGTCGAACACCGAGACGGCGGATCCCGAGGTGCTCCAGCGTTTCGAGGAGGCACTCGACGATCTGCGGGCGGCCGGGGCCACGGTGATCGACCCGGTGTCCATTGTGGAGCTGGATACGATCGAGGGCAGTCTGTGGTGCCGCCGCTTCCGGCACGACCTCGAAGCCTATCTGGCGAGCCTGGGACCGGACGCCCCGGTCACGACGCTCGAGGAGATCATCGAGTCGGGCCGGTTCCATCCGCCGATCGAGCAGCGGCTGCGGTTCTTCCAGGGCTTCGACCAGCCGCCGGAGGAGGACGAGGGATGCCGGGAGGCCGCGACGAACACGGTGACGTTGCGCGCCGGCGTGCGCCGCGTGTTGGAGGAGCATCGGCTGGACGCCCTGGCGTATCCGTCGTGGAACAACCCGCCGAGGCTGATTGGCGATCTCACCACGCCGCACGGCAACAACTCCTACCAGCTCTCCCCGCCGACGGGGTTTCCGGCCGTCACGGTGCCCATGGGTTTCGTGCGCGGCACCTTGCCGGTGGGGCTGCAATTCCTCGGCGATGCCTGGTCGGAGCCGACGCTCATCGGATTGGCGTACTCGTACGAGCAGGCGACGCGTCACCGGCGCCCGCCGGCGGCCACACCGCCGCTGGGCACGATCGCGTTGCCGTGAGGAACAGAGAGGAGCATCCGCAATGATGGGTCAGGCACTGCGCGTCCTTCCCGCCCTGATGCTCACCCTGTGGGGCTGCGGCCAGGACACGGTGAGGATCGGGGTGGCGACGTTCTCACACGAGACCTGCACCTTCTGCCCGGTGCCCACGGGGATCGCCGAGTGGGAGTATTACGGCCCGCCGGTGCGAGGCGATTCGGTGCTCGAGTGGGGTGACTACATCGAGGGGTTCGTGAGCCGCGCCCGCGAGTACGGCGGCGTCGAGCTCGTGGGCATCCTGTCCCCTCGGGATGCCAAGGGTGGCTCGTCGGGCAGCTGGATCACCAAGGAGGCGTTCGACAAGTACAGCAACGGCATCGCCGAGGACCTCGGACGGGCGGGCCGGCTGGACGGCGTGTTCCTCGCCCTGCACGGTGCCATGGCGGTGACGGGTGTCTCCAGGCCGGAGGCTGAGATCGTGCGGCGCGTGCGCGCGGTCGTGGGGGACATTCCGATCTTCGTGACGCTCGATCTCCACGCCAACGAGGACCACGAGCTCTCCGACGCGGCCGACGCCGTGTTCATCGTGAAGCGTTATCCGCACTACGATGCCCGGCTTCAGGGCGAGCGGGCGGCCCGCATCATGCTGCGGACCATCCGCGGCACCTACTCGCCGGTGATGGCCACGCGCAAGCCGGGGGTCATTACGCCGAGTGTGTTCCAGGGGACGGGTGAATCGCCGGCGATGGACATCATGGAGCGGGCGCGTCGATGGGAGAACCGCACACCCGACACCTTCGTTTCGGTGGCCTTCGGCTTCGCCTACGCCGACGTCCCCGAGGTGGGAGCGACGGTCATGGTCGTGGCGAACGGCGATCAGGAGCTGGCCGACCGCATCGCCGACGACATGTCGGAGTACATCTGGCGGGTGCGCGAGGAGTTCGCGGGGAAGCGACTCCCCAAGACCCGGGCGGGCGTTGCCCAGGCCATCGCCGAGGCCAGAGCCGGAAACACGCCCGTGGTCGTGGCCGACCATGCCGACCGCACCGGCAACTCGACCCACATCCTCGAGGAGTTGACGCGGCAGGGTGCGCGCAACTTCTGCATCGCGACCATCGCCGACTCGCTGGCCATCCGGGCGATCGCCTCCCGAGCGCAGGTGGGCGATCGGGTGAGCGTGCGGGTGGGAGGATACGCCGACCAATTCGCCGGCAGGCCCGTGCCCATCGACGGCGTGGTGGAGTACCTGGGCGAGTACGGTCGATTCGACACGGTGGCCGTGCTGCGATTCGGAAGCAACAATCGGGTCATACTCACCCCGCAGCTGCACCAGGTGACCACACCGGGGATCTTCGGGCGGCTGGGCATCGACCTCGACGAGGTGGACATGGTGGTGCTCAAGTCGCGCGTGCACTTCTGGCGCGGCTTCGTGGAAACGGGAATCGCCGGAGCGGTGGTCGTCGTGGACGCGCCGGGGCTGGGGCCGGCCGATCTCACGACGATCGACTATCAAAACGTGCCGCAGGGTCTCTATCCGCTCTCGCGCCGCGACTGATGACGATGCCCGAGACCATCTTCATGACTCACGGGATGTGGGGTGGTGGATGGTACTGGGGGAAGTTCAAGGCGTTCTTCGAGGCCAGGGGATACCGCTGCGTCGTGCCCACGCTGCGCTACCACGACGTCGATCCCGCCGCCGCGCCCGATCCCCGTCTCGGCACGACCAGCCTCCTGGATTACGCCCGGGACCTGGAGGAGGAGATCGCGAGCCTGGGCGCCGACCCCATCCTCATGGGGCACTCGATGGGTGCGCTGCTCAGTGCCATGCTCGCGAGCCGTGGGCTCGGGAAGGCGCTCGTGCAGCTGAACCCCGGGCCGCCACGCGGCGTGTTTGCCTTGCGCCCGTCGGTGATTCGTGCGTTCCGGAGCGCGCTCACGACCTGGGGCTTCTGGCGCAGGCCATTCAGGCAGACCTTCGCCGAGGCGACGTACTCCATGCTGCACCTCCTCTCGGCCGACGAACAGCGGGAAGCCTACGCGCGCTTCGTGTACGAGTCGGGGCGTGCGGCGAGCGAGGTGGGGTTCTGGCCCTTCGACCGCGGCCGTGCCTCAGAGGTGCGCGAGGAGCGGATCGGCTGTCCCGTCCTGGTGGTCGCCGGCGCCGACGATCGCATCACGCCGGTAGCGGTCACCCGGAAGATTGCCGCCCGGTACGGGTCCCGAGCGGCGTATCGGGAATTCTCTGATCACGCGCACTGGACTGTCGGGGAACCGGGGTGGGAGAGCGTCGCCACCTATATTGCCGAATGGTTGAGCAAAGCGCTCGGGTTGGGTTGACGGGCCTCGGCGGCGTCGGCACACTTGGGCGACGCGACTACGCTACCGGGCCCCTGGCGCCCTGGGGCGAGGCGACCACACCACCGGATTCCTGGCGCCCTAAGTGAGAACCTCGTGAGCACGACTGCGGCGTTTGCCGACCTCGTCGATTCCTACCTCGACCTCCGCTGGAACCTGGATCCGGTGGCGGCCAGCGCCGCGGGCCTCACCGCGTACGATCACAGGTTGGGCGCTCACGGTGAGGACGAGATCCAGCGCTACGTTGCGGCCCTGAAGTCGCTCACCGGGGCGATGGAGGAAGCGGAATCCGACGGACTCGAGCACGAGATCGACCGCACGGCTTTGCTGGACCAAGCGCGCTTTACGATCCACTGGCTGGAGCGCGAGCGGGCACACGTGCGCAATCCCACCTTCTGGACCTCCCATGTCCTCGAAGGGCTGTACCAACTGCTCGTGCTGCAGGATCGGCCGTGGGAGCATCGCGCCCGCGCGGCCGCCTCGCGAGTTCGTGCCGTGCCGGGCTACCTCCAGCAGGGAAAGGCGACGTTGAGCGAATGTCCCTGTGTGTTCGTGGAGACGTGCCTCGACGTGGTGGCCCGAGGCGGATCGCTGATCGGCGAGATCCGGCGCGAGCTCGCCCCTCCGGACGACGAGACGTTCTTGGAGGATTGTGATGCGGCGACGTCTGCGTTGCATGAGTTCGGCGCGTACCTCCGTGAGGAGCTGCTGAACGAGGGGAACAACGACTTCGCGATCGGGGAACAGGCCTTCAACTTCCGCCTGCACTACCAGCACGCCCTGCGCAACACGGCTCCCGAGCTGTGGCGCTATGGCCTCGCGTTGGTGGAGGAGGTCGAAGCGGAGCTCGCTCAGGCCGCGGAGCGGATCGACCCCGGGGTCCCGTGGCAGGACGTGGCGGACCGGCTGCGGTCCGAGCACCCGTCGGGCAGCGAGCTGGTGGGTGCGTACGCCCATCAGATGGACCGTGCGCGCCGCTTCGTCGAGGAGCGTGGGATCGTGTCGATCCCGGAAGGGCCGCTGCACGTGATCGCCACGCCGGCCTTTCTCCGCCCGCTCATTCCGTTCGCCGCCTACCACCCGCCGGGCGCCTTCTCCCCCGACCGTACCGGCTGGTTCTACGTCACCCCACCGGAACCGGGGATTGATCCCCACCATGAGGAGCGCGTGCTGCGCGATCATTGCGAGTACGATCTCGCGTCCACCGCGCTGCACGAAGGCTACCCTGGTCATCACCTGCAATTCCTCACCGCCCAGCGGCACGAGCGCGCCGTGCGCAGGGTCGTCGACACGCCGCTCACGGTGGAGGGCTGGGCGCTGTATTGCGAGGAGATGATGGCCGAGGAGGGGTTCTATTCCGGCCCGGAGGAGCTGCTCTTCCAGAAGATCGCGCTGCTGTGGCGTGCGCTGCGCGTCGTGCTGGACGTCGGCCTCCACACGCGCGGGATGGGATTCGAAGAGGCCGTCGCGCAGATGATGGAGCGCGTGCAGGTCGACCGATCCCACGCCGAGGCCGAGGTGCGGCGCTACTGCGCCGAGCCGGCCTATCAGCTCTGCTATGCCGTGGGACGCAGGGAAATCCGGTCGCTGCGCGAGGCCTATCGGGCGGCGCAGGGTGCCGACTACTCGCTGCGTGCCTTTCACGACACCCTGCTGAGCTATGGCGGCCTCCCAGTGACTCTGGCGCGCTGGGGCATGGGGCTGGATGACTGAGGAGGCTCCTGCCCGATCCAGGCTTCCCCGGATCGTCAAACAACTCGGCGCCGTCTCCTTCTTCAACGATCTCGCCAGCGAGATGGTGTACCCGCTGCTGCCGGCGCTCGTGACCACGCGCCTCGGCGGCACCGCCCTCGCGCTTGGCGCGCTGGACGGCATCGCCGATGCAACGGCGGCCGGGGTGAAACTGGGCGCGGGATGGCTGGCGGAGCGCGCGCGGTGGCGTCGCACATTGGTGGTCGGCGGCTATCTGGTGGCCACGGTCGTGCGGCCCGTGATGGGCATGGCGAGCGCGGCCTGGCAGGTGATCGCGCTGAGGGCCAGCGACCGTGTAGGAAAAGGGGTGCGGAACCCACCGCGCGACGCGGTGATCGCAGATTCCAGCCCGGGGGCGCTGCGCGGGAGGGCGTTCGGGTTTCACCGGGGAATGGATCACGCTGGAGCGGTGGTGGGCCCCCTCGTGGCGTGGGCGCTCATCGCCGGCACCGGTGCGGCGCCGGCCGAAGTGATCGTGTGGAGTGTGGTGCCGGGAATCGTCGCCGTCATCCTGGTGGCGTGGGCAATGGGGAGAGTCGGGCGGGGTGAGGCCGACGAGGAGGGGAGAACCGGAAAGGGGGAAGGGCGCGACGAAGGTGAGGCGATTCGGGGGAAGTCGTCCTCGGCATTGTTCGGCCTCATCGTCATGTTTGCCTTCGCGCGGTTTCCCGAGACGCTGCTGCTGCTGCGTCTGCAGGACCTCGGCGTGTCGGTGGCGCTGATACCCGCCCTGTGGGCGGCGCTCCATGTGGTGCGGTCCGCCACGAGCTATCCGGGGGGGTGGCTGAGCGACGTCGTGGGGCCGCGCCGCACCATGGTCGTGGGGTGGGTGATCTACGCGCTCGTCTGCTTCGGACTTGCGCGCGCGAGCTCGCCCGCGATCGGGGCGCTGTGGTTTCTGGTGTTCGGCCTGGTAGCCGCGGCGACCGAGTCGCCGGAGCGTGCGTACGTGGCCGCCGCCGGAGCCTCGGCCCGCCGGGGGCGACGGTTCGGGGGCTACCATGCCGCCGTGGGGATGGCGGCGCTCCCGGGCGGTCTGCTCTTCGGCGCGCTGTACACGGGCCTGGGGGGAGCGACGGCGCTTTCGGTGAGCGGCGCGATCGCCGCGCTCATTTGCCCGCTCGGGGCGTGGCGGCGCGCATGAGCTGGTGGGGCGCCCTGCGCCGTCGGCTCCGTGCCGCGCGGGAGATCTACGAGGGCATGTTCGTCGCCCCGTACCGCGCGCAGATCTACCGAGAGTACCTGGAGCAGCGGGATCTCTTCCTGCTGGCCGGATTCTCCGATCTCCTCGGCGCGCCGAACCCCGTGGCGTTCTACACGCTGGAGCTCTATCCCGACCTCATCGAGCAGTTCCACCAGTGGCATTTGCGCATGGGCATGGAGCGTCCTCCCGAAGGAGGCTTCCGTTGCTGCTAGAGCGGGAGGTGCTGTTCTTCGGGGGCAAGGGCGGCGTGGGCAAGACGACGCTGGCGTCGGCGTTCGCGCTATTGGCGGCGGAGCAGGGGCAACGCACGCTGTTGGTGTCCACCGATCCGGCGCATTCCACCGGTGATATCCTCGAGCTGGATGTGGGTCCAGAGCCGCGAGAGGTCCTCCCCGGCCTCTGGGCCATCGAGATCGATCCCGTTCAGGAAGCGGACCGCTACATCGCGGAGGTGAAGGCGCGGATCGCCGACACTACGCCGCCCCGCCTGGCAGCCGAGGTGGAGCGGCAGATCGACATCGCCCGGGTGTCGCCGGGCGCCGAAGAGGCGGCGCTATTCGAGCGCTTCACCCGGCTCATGGAAGAGGCGGGCACGCGGTACGATCGGCTCCTGTTCGATACGGCGCCGCTGGGGCACACGCTGCGGCTGCTGTCGCTGCCGCAGCAGATGGCTACCTGGATGGGTGGGTTGATCGGACGACGCAGGAAGATGAACGCGCTGGGACGGATGTGGCGCCGCGTGGCCGGCGCCGCGGCCGGGGACGGCCCCGCGCCCGATGACCGCGTCCTGGC
>Ga0209536_100017829_pt1 | contig 10033 bp, 10 predicted proteins | sample DeeMarSeWOR28_12_FD_187461 | JGI IMG/M metagenome (GOLD analysis project Ga0209536, IMG submission 187461) | Marine sediment microbial communities from White Oak River estuary, North Carolina - WOR-2-8_12 (SPAdes) (version 2) | ecosystem: Environmental > Aquatic > Marine > Intertidal zone >...
AATAATGCTTTCCTCCCAAACAGTTCCCCTTTCTATATCATTAATAAAAGTCTCGGTACTGATATGTTCGCTGGTTTTGTTTTTTATAAGGCCTACTATAAGAGTGGGTTTTTTTCCTTTTGCTTCTACAAAATCAATCAGCCTTCGATCCTTTATCAGCTCAAATACTTCCCTGGGTGATTTCCCTGATGCTATGTAAGCGCCTGCAATTGCACCAGCACTGGTACCTGAAATAATACCAGGCTTAATACCTTTTTCTTCAAGTGCCTGCAGTACACCGAGATGTGCGAATCCCCTTACACCGCCACCGCCAAGAGCAATGCCGTAATTACATTTTTTCTTTCTGAATAAGGGTGACATGGATTTGTTGAATTGTTGGGTTGTTAAGTCGTTGAATTGTTAGCAGGCTTTATCTTTCTCAGGAAAGCCCAGAGAAAACCGGTACTCACAATAGATAGAATAATAAAAATGACAGCAATTGAAATATCTTCACTTATTCCTCTGATGTGGGTCATGATAACCATTGCCGCCAGGGCTATTGCAAGTACTATAATATAAACCAGGGCGATAGGTGCAAGTATGTAACCCAGGTTATGCTTATTAAGCAGTAGTATGGCAGTAATAATCAATCCAGGTAGTGCAAACGCGATATCTATTACATGAACTGGGTTCACCAACAGGTCGTAATTCGAAACGGATTTGGGAACCTCATTATTAATTATTGCAGGAATTACATCTTTCAACCATAGCATGTAGAACATGGCAGCTACGACAATAAATACTATTGCCAGACCCTGGTTTGGTGTTTTCTCATTAAACCAGCCTTTAACATCAATTCGGCTCAGCTTATAGAAATAAAATATGAAAAGATATGATGATGTTCCAAGGGTGAAGCAATATACCAGGAACATAAGGTTAAAATGTACACCCATGCTGTAAATAATGAATGAGTATAAAATATAAAAAACCAATCCACCGAATATCAGGGTGGCAATCCTCTTATTCCTTTTCATCATAATGAGAGTGATGATAACTGTAGGAACCACAAGAAAAAGGTCAACAATATCCTGCCCCATGCCCTGAGCTGCCATTGAAGTGGTTTCCCGGGCATAGGTTATATCCACAAAAATCCCGAAAACAGATGCAAAAGAGAGGAAAACGAGCATTATCAAGGTTAGAATGGTAATTGTGCGTAACTGACTGTCTGACATACACTTTGTTTATTGGTTATTATTCCATAAAGATAAAAGATATTTTAATAGGCTACTTAAATTGAAAGAAGTTGAGAATGAGTTCCTCCTTCGCCAAGGCTACGAAGGATACAGTGTGAATAAGTTTTGTTAAATATCTAACTCGTAGCTTGTCACTAGTAACTCGTAACTCGCGCTCCCTTTAGCATTCTTCGAGCATACATTCTTCCCCTTCTGTTTCAAATTCTATCGTGGCGTGATGTATATTGAAACGTTCACATGTATTTCTTATTATGTTTTTCAGCATTTGCTGATCTTCGCCGGATGAGTTATCATCTATTACAGCATGCAGGGTGATTATATTGTTTTGGCCATCGAGGGACCATATATGGAGGTCATGGACAGATTTTATGCCATCAATCTCAATTAATTCCTGTTCAACTCTTTCAATATTAACATCCCCTGGTACTTCCTGCAGCAATATTCTGAAAGTTTTCTTGAGATTTCTATATACGTTATATAATACCCAGAAAGTTATTCCCAGGGAAAGCAATGGATCGAGGATAGGTGCATTTACAAATATCATAAGGATACTGACAACCAGCACTGCAATCCATCCCAAAACATCTTCAAGCATATGCAGGAAAACTGCTTTTTCATTTAGGGATGTTCCTTTTCTTAACCTTAGAACAGCAATACCATTTACCACTATACCCAGAATGGCTAGATACATCATGCCCTGTGCGTTGACTTCATCGGGAGTAAGTAATCGTTCAACACTTTCCTTAATAATAAAAACAGCACCGAGGATTAACATTACTGAAATAAAAATCGCACCCAACAGGGAGTATCTTTTATATCCGTAAGTATAATATTTATCCCTGCCACGGTTTGAAATTCTTTGCAGATACCACGCCACTGCCAGTGATATTGTATCTCCCAGATCATGTAATGCATCCGAAATAATAGCAACGCTGTTTGTAAAAAGACCTCCTATGATCTCAATGATGGTAAATGCCAGGTTGAGAAAAAAAGCCAGGGAAATATGGCGGGTATTATTTTGTGTATGTTTATGCATAAACATATTCCTTAAAACCAAAGATACTTAATTATAATAACAAGATTAAGATATTATTGTTTAGGAGTTTAGAGGGTTAGAAGTTTAGATGTTTGTTGAATCGTTGAATTGTTGAGTTGTTAAATTGGGTTTAGTACAGTATCGAGAAACGAGCAACCTGACCCAGACCTTTTATCTGGGCACCTTTTCAGTATACCCGTATTATCTCACCTGTCCTGGTTCCCTCTATACTCCTAACATAAGCATTTACTACTTTGTGCATAGGAACAGGATTATAACCCGGAAAATAATGTGCCAGTATTTCGGCAGAGTCCTCAACCAGCCCGGGACATACCACATTAATCCTTGGATGTCCACCAAGTTCGAGGACCAGGGCTTTGACAAAACTGTGTATTGCCCCGTTAACCATCGCTGCACTGGTGGTTCCGGGAACGGGATCATCTCCCAGTATACCTGTAGTGAGCGTTATTGATCCACCTTGTTTAATATATGATCTACCTATTCTGATCAAATTAACCTGGCCCATAAGTTTATTCCTCAGGCCGAAGTAGAATTCTTTTTCGGATATTTCATCAAAAGGGGCCCATTTTGATTTGCCCGTAGTTGCAACTACTGCATCCACATTACCGACCTTTTGGAACATATTTTCAATAGATGAGCTATCCTCGATATCAACATTAATTTCTCCTGAATTACTACCCGCAATAATTACTTCGTGATTATTAGCATAATGAGATGCTATTCTGCTACCAATTGTTCCCGTTCCGCCGACAATCAATATTTTCATGCCTGTTTATTAATATTTATTTAAAGATTTTCTATAACGCTGAACGTTTTTTGTTTGTCATGGGTTATCGCTCAACGCTCAACTTAGCAATGGCTTCATCCCTTTTTTCCAGAAAATTTATAATTCCTCCCTTATTACTCTCATAAATGAAATCCCTTAGGCTGCTACTCATGCCTCCTGAGAAATTACCTATTATAGCCAGCCTGACTCCATAGGTTGAGAACTTCTGCAGTATTTCTCCGGCAATACCGGTTTTCAGATCGAAGAATTCCGGTATGATATTTTCTTTATTAATTATTATTTTCCTTGCACCAAGGTAATCACATTCAGCCATAAGGTCAAGTGCGTCCTGCACATAATTTATGATCAGTTTATCGGAGAGGACCTCGGCTATAACACAATTTTTATTTTCTATAATATTAAAACTCAAACTCATCGCCTGTTTCAGGTATATTTATGTTTCTGAATCCACGGCTTTCCAAATATATTTTGTATTTAGACTGGGCTTCTTCTTCGCCGTGTACGAGGAATGTATGATTGATCCGAGACGGATCCTGGCATTCCAGGAATTCTGCCATCTCTTCATAATCACCGTGACCGCTGTAAGAATCAATTCTTCGAATATCGGCTTTTACCTCATATTGGTTTCCATGAATGGAGACCTCCTTATCTCCTCTTAACAATCTGGCTCCAAGGGTTCTCGGGGCACAATATCCTACTGCAAGAACGGTATTTGCAGGATCAGAAATATTATTTGCGAGATGGTGTTTAACCCTTCCTGCTTCCATCATACCTGATGCTGATATTATGACCATTGGCTCTTGCTTTGCATTAAGCTCTTTCGAGTGTTCAACTCTTTTTATATAAAAGAGGCTGTTGAAGCCAAAGGGATCAGGATCATTCTCCATCATTTCGATAATATTGCTGTTAAAGCATTCTGGATGCAATCTGAAAATTTCAGTGGCGTTAACAGCAAGGGGACTATCAACATATATATTTATGCGGGGTAGTTTTTTATCATTATAGAAATTATTCAGTGTATATACTATCTCCTGTGTCCTGCCTATACTAAAGGATGGGATAATTAACTTCCCTCCCTTTTCCACGCAGGTGTTATTTATTATACCCAGAAGCTCCTTCTCTGCATTTATACTATCTTCATGCAACCTGTCTCCATATGTTGATTCTGTTATCAGGATATCTGCCTGGGGGAACGGTTTCGGTGAAATGAGTATACGGTTATGTGGTCGGCCAATATCTCCGGTATATGCAATTTTGTGGATCCTGTCACCTTCAGTGATTTCGATATTTGCGACACCTCCTCCAAGTAAATGGCCTGTATGTGTAAAACTGACAGTAATATTCTCATCGATCCTGAATTTACGGTTATGAGGAACGCCAATAAACAATCCCATACATCGTAGGACATCCATTCTTGTATAAATAGGTTCAACCGGAGGTAATCCTCTCCTTGCCCTCTTTTTGTTGAATGTGTATGTGTCATATTCCTGTATATGTCCGGAATCTGCAAGCATAATTGAGCAAAGATCACGTGTCGCGTTGGAGCAGACTATCGATCCATTGAAACCCTGCTTAAATACATATGGGATCAGACCTGAATGATCTATGTGCGCATGGGACAGTATAATATGATCTATTTCTTCAGGATTAAATCCCAGGTTGCGGTTCATCTCATCGGTTTCAAGTCCCTTTCCCTGATACATACCGCAATCCAGCAGGAGTCTTTTACCATTCCTGGTTGTAATCAGATGCTTGCTACCTGTTACTTCCTTTGCAGCTCCGAGGATTTGTATTCTCATATCTTGATTTTAATTAAAGGTAAATATTATATTAATGCTGTCCTTCTGACTGAGTCCCTGAGCATAATAATAATCACTGCTTATCCAAACAGGACATATTAACAGGCTTAGCAATCATTTATTTGAGATTTTTAAAAATTTTATACAGTGATATTTTATAAATGAATAATAGCTATTTTTAAGCTACATATATAATATAAAGAGATGAATAATTCAACCATTCGTATCCTTTTCGCTTCAGTACTTACCTGTGTGGGCTTTTCATTAACAGCACAGGATGGTATATTCAATGCAGAATTATTAAAAACCAAATTTGATTCGCTGTGTACAGCCGGTACATATCCTGGTGCAGCAATGACTATTATTACTCGCGATGGAGTGGAGCATAATTTTTCATACGGTTATTCCGATATAGAGAAAAGCATACCTTTAAAAACAGGGGATAAAATGCTGGTTGGCAGTACCGGCAAGACTTTTGTTTCTGCAATTATAATGCAGCTGATTGACGAAGGGAAGTTATGCGAGGAAGACAGGTTATCTGACTGGTTAGGAAGTGATGAATGGTTCCGTAAACTGCCAAATGGTGAGGATATTACCATATATCAGCTTTTACATCATACATCAGGATTACCCCGGTATGTATTTAAAGAAGATTTATGGAAAGCTTTTGCAGAAACACCCGGCAGGGCATGGATTCCGGAAGAGCTTATAGCATTTATACTGGACGATCAGCCTGTTCACCCAGCGGGTGAAGGATGGTCATATTCTGATACCGGTTATCTGTTGCTGGGAATGGTAATTGAAAAAATCACAGGTAATAGTTACTATGAAGAATTGCAGTCTAGAATATTGGATCCATTTAGTCTCTTTGACACCAGCCCATCTGACAATCAGCTGCTTGAAGGCTTGATTCCCGGATACACCGGAGATCATATTCCCCCTTTCAATCTTCCGTCCAAAGTGGCTGTGGATGGTATGCATGCCATAAATCCACAGTTTGAATGGACAGGAGGTGGTTTATTATCGAATACCTGTGATCTTGCGTCATGGATTAAATACCTCTATGAAGGCAGGATGTTCAGCAAGGAACAACTTGAAAAGCTGGTAAATCCGGTAGATTTTCGTACTGGTAAGCCGGTAAATGCAAATGGTTACGGTATGGGTGTTTTCATATACCATACACCCTTTGGAGAAATATGGGGGCATGGTGGATTCTTCTTTGGATACGAAACGCAATTACTATACTTACCTGATCATGGAATCTCAATAGCTGTACAGGTAAATGCTGATTCCACTTCAGAGAGATACAAACTTAATATTTTGCAGCTTGGTTTTGAAATTGCTAAACTAATAACTGATTGATCCTCAAGAGAAAGTTGACTTGATCATTGCATTTACAACCTTATGATATCTATCTCCACACATTTTTTAATTTTATAATAAATATTTCCTGACATAAGTTTATTACTGAACCTTAACTTCAAAACAATGAAAACATACATAAAAATTACTGTTCTTTTGAGCATACTGATCTGTTTCACGGGTTTCAATACTCTTTCTGGTCAGGATTGGCCACAATGGAGAGGAATTAACCGCGACGGCAGGGTGGAAGGATTCAAAGCGCCTGATAGATGGCCTTCGGAATTCAAGGAGGAGTGGAAAATAGAAGTTGGCTATGGAGATGCCACGCCAGCTCTTGCCAGAGGGAAACTATTTGTTTTTACCCGTATTGGAGGCAATGAAGTACTGCAGTGCCTCGATGCTTCTTCAGGTGAACAGATATGGGAAAACAGCTACCCCGCGAATGAGGTCACTGGACCGGCAGCAAGGCATCCGGGGCCCAGAAGTACACCAGCTGTTTCGGACGGGAAAGTAGTAACAATCGGAGCAACAGGAATTATTTCATGTTATGATGTTGCATCCGGAAAATTATTATGGCGTAATAAAGATTATGATAAAATAGTCCCGGTATATTTCACTGGAATGTCACCAATCATTCTGGGAGAAAAATGCATCGCACATCTAGGAGGACCTGACAGATCAGCTGTGATAGCATTTGAACTTAATACCGGGGAAGTATTGTGGAAATATGAAGGGGAAGCACCTGCATATGGATCACCGGATGAAATGACCTTTGACGATGAGAAAATTGTGGTGTTACAAACCGAAAATAAACTGCTCGGCCTATCAGCGGAAAATGGTAAAAAACTCTGGGAAATACCCGCCACTCCTGAGCGCCGTTTTTATAATTCCTCAAGCCCGATAATCAGCGACCACAAAATATATTATTCTGGCCAGGGACGAGGTACGGCAGCGGTCCTCATGAGCAAAGATGGAGATAGCTATTCAGCCAATGAATTATGGCGTAATTCTGAATATGGTACCAATTATAACACTCCTGTATTGAAAGATGGATTCCTCTATGGATTGAATGAAAGAGGATATTTATTCTGTCTTTATGCCTCTGATGGAAGCACTGCATGGGCAGATACTGCCAGGCACAGAGATTTCGGTTCCATATTGGATATTGGTTCAGAGTTGATTGCTTTACCAGCTACCTCTAATTTGATAGTGTACAGGTCTGATAATACTGAATACAGTCAGATAACCATTATTCCAGTATCAGATACACCGATATATGCACATCCCGTTCTGACCGGTGACAGGATTTATATTAAAGATGAAGAACATTTGATACTATATACAACTGGTAGATGAGAAAGCCCGATACTGTCATCGTGGGATATTCTCAGCACAATTTTCAAATACTAGAATTATGAAAAGGAGACAATTTTTATGCAAATCCGGCTTTACCTTTGCGGGTTTGGCAGCAGTTCCCGTTCTTGGTTCGGGAATAGAATCCAATCAGCCACAGGAAAGGCGCAGATATGAAATTGAAATTGAAATTTATGAAGCCAGGGAAGATACCTGGTGCCATAAAAAGGGTGATAAATTCAAATATCCTGATGATATAGGTAAAATATGTCCTTGGTTATTGGCCAGTATGCATGATTTCATCATTGCACTGCAGCATGGTGCAACTCTTGGGTGGAAATATGAAGGCACACCTTATGAAAAAGTGATTGATCCTGATGGAATAACAACCGAGTTTGTCAGGTGCCCGGATCCAACTTCTGACCTGGTTGCTAAAATCACAAGAACATTAGTTTAGTGACCTGGTTCATACATTGTCTGGAAACGTGATTTATTGATTATTTTCCCCGTGGATCAAGGAAAATAAGAAAATAACACCTGGCAATACTTATATATATCTTGGTGTTCGATTGCAGTATTGATTGTAATCCTCACCAAAAACATTTTGGAGATGAATCTCCTCCGTAAGAACCATCCTGTGGATTATTATTCCAAAGGATATAATGGTAGGTATAATGTACCATGAAGGCCATATTAACGCACAACTTACCAGAAGCAGTCCATAGCCAATGACTTGAGGATTACGGGTTATTCCATATAGTCCACCGGTTCTTAATTTTCCTGATTGGGTGCCCATGGTTTTGAAGAATATTCCGAGATTTATAAAACCTCCAAAAACTATGATTAACGAAATTATACCTGTAATTAAACCAATTATAGAAGGGGCATTATCTATACTTTTTAAGGACCATGGATCAAACAAATAATATGGTAAATACAGGACAATTCCGTGAAAGAAAAACACAAATAACTGCGAGAATCCTATCAACAAAGGTAGTTTATTGTTTTTCAGGTAGATCTTCCTTATAATGCTATAGTAATAGAAATACCCTCCTGAGGTGAAGCAAAGCAGCAACAGGGCATATACAATAATAAATCCAATAGAATATTCCATGACTGTAAATTTAAGATTTTGTATCAACAATGTCATAACCAATAAATGAAAGACTGCATTAACAGTCAAGGAATTAGGGTTTGAATTAGGTTTTATGAAAGTTGGATTTATGAATGTACACTTTTGTTACAGTGTATTATTTCTTGTAGCCATATAATTTTGATAGTAAATTTTTTCCCGGATTATGAGACAAACAGTAAATTATTAAGTCTTTATACTGGAAATTATCAGGATAACATTTCTTTTAATATCAGTCAGTTGACAAATATATCTTTCAAGATAGAAGCTCAGTTAAGAATATAACAAAGGTCGGCAGGAAACACAGATGGTATACTTCATCTGGATGGACTAAATGGTTGGATGATGAGAATCTTAAACTATGAAATCAAGTAATAAAAAACTTTCAGGAAATGCTCAAAGTAATCTATTGATGAGGATTATCATCAGGGTATTACTGATATTTATTTTTCTTGGACTGCTTTTATTCCTTACAGCAGGTTCATTACGATATATTGAAGCCTGGATTTATTTGCTTGTGCTATTCATTCCTGCATTATTTGTGATTACGTATTTCTATAGGAAGGATCCGGGTTTTATCGGTAGCAGGATATTGGTAAGGAGAGAAAAAGAACAGATGCATAAATCGATGCAAAGTATTTTTTCAATGGTAATATTTATTGGACTGTTGATTCCAGGATTGGATTTTCGCTTTGGTTGGTCTGATGTTCCGCTGTCTCTCCTGATAATATCTGACGCATTTGTATTCCTGGGTTATTTGTTAGTAGCAAGGGTAATGGAAGAAAACAGGTATGCCTCGGCGATTATTCAAATCACTGAAGGACAAAAAATAATTGAGACCGGTCCCTATAAAATCGTGCGACACCCAATGTATACAGGTGGCTTGATATTTATCATGTTTACTCCACTCGCATTAGGATCATACTGGGCGCTGATCCCAATTTCTATCAGTACATTCCCGCCGCTTATCTTTAGAATAATAAAAGAAGAAAAACTGCTAACTGACAATCTTCAGGGTTATTATGATTACTGTAAGAAAACAAAATATCGTTTAATACCTTTTATATGGTAATTTTTAAGTTATTGAAATTAAGACCATTCAATTTGAGGTCGATATGAAAAGAATGTGTTCTTTAAATATAAAACTGCTGTTAATATTCATAGCTCTGTTTATGAATAGCCCTCTTGTTTCGTGTGATGGAATATTGAAATCCAGGAACAAAAAGTCGTTAAAAATCATCAATACAACCAGAGCAGGCAATGTACCCTATGGGGTGTATACAGAAAATGGGTATGCATACATCACAAATA
>Ga0209536_100017830_pt1 | contig 10033 bp, 7 predicted proteins | sample DeeMarSeWOR28_12_FD_187461 | JGI IMG/M metagenome (GOLD analysis project Ga0209536, IMG submission 187461) | Marine sediment microbial communities from White Oak River estuary, North Carolina - WOR-2-8_12 (SPAdes) (version 2) | ecosystem: Environmental > Aquatic > Marine > Intertidal zone >...
GGCGGGGAACAGCACGCGGATGCGCCCGTCCGTATCGATGCGGAAGACCGTGACGTAGGCTTCGGTGGCGGAGCGGAACCACACCCGCACGGGATCGCCGCGGCCGAACACCTCGCGCGGCGTGATCCACAGCTCGATGTGAGGGTAGTCGGACGTGGGACCGTCCCCGACCCGGGCGAGGGCGACCGCGTCTGGAACGGCGCTCGCGGCGGCGAGGGCCAGAAAGGTTGTGACGGTGAGGTGGGCCATCGCCTCCTCCACATCCGGTCCGGGAGCGAACAGCTGCCAGCCATCTGGATTGCATGGGCCGTGCCATCCGCCGGTGAATTCGTATCTGCTTTAATTGCAGTCAGTTACGGCTCGGATGGGTGCTCCGAGTGAACCCGTCTTGTCCCCTATCCGGGACGAGGTGTCGGCCGTTTGACCGCCTGGGGCGGGCTGGGTACGATCAGGGACTCGCGTGATGGCAACGACCAATCGCCTCAATTCTCTGAATCGCTACGCGGTCGCGCAGCTCGGTGGCGTCGAGCTGGTGGCCCGGAGGGTCGTGGACGGCTACCTCGACGGCGTGCCGTGGGCGCCACCGCCGGGGCCCCGGCATCGCGGCATCGACTCGGCGTGGGCCGAGCCGGCCCGTTGGTCGCCGCGGGGGGAGTCGTGTTGATCGCGGGGAGCGACTGATGCTGCCGCACTTGGTGAGCGCGTTCGCGAGTCTGCCCCGGTTCCGCGCCTTCCTGCAGGGTGTGCCGGGGCGCGGAACGAGCGTCGGGGTTTCGGGGCTCCCGGGCTCGAGCCGTGCGCTGCTCGTGGCTGCGCTCGCGCGCGCGCTGGAGCAACGTCTCGTTCTGGTGGTGGCGTCCACGCCGGCTGCCGCGGAGGAGTGGCTCTCTGATTTCGGCGTGTTGCTCGGAGACCTGGCGCGGCTCTACCCCCAACGCGAGGCGCTGGGCGAGGAGGAGCCGCATTTCGAGATCGCCGGGGAGCGGGTGGAGACGATCGAGGCGGCGTTGACGGGCAGGGCCCGCGTGCTGATCACCACGCTGCCCGCGACCGCCGAGCTCACCCGCATGCCGCAGGCGGTGCTGGGCGGCCGCCTGGAGATCCGTAAGGGGGCGGCGCTCCCACTGGGCCAGCTGGTGCAGCGTCTGGAGGCGCTGGGCTACGAGCGGCGGCCGTCGGTGCAGGACGTGGCGCAATTCGCGGTGCGCGGCGGCATCGTGGACGCCTACGGCTTCGGCATGGCGGCACCCACGCGCCTGGAGTGGTGGGGGGACGAGCTGATCTCGTTGCGCGCGTTCGATCTCGACACGCAGCGCTCCGAGGGCGAGATCGATGCGATCACGGTGCTGCCGGTGGCGCCGCTGCCGGCGGACGACACGGCGGAGCCTCCGGTGCCGTCGGCGCGACAGTGTCTGCTCGACCTGTTGCCCGACGACACGCTGCTCGTGGTGGATGCCGCGGTGGACTACGCCGAGGTGCGGCGGGTGTGGGACGACGCCGCGCACCATATCGACGTGGCGCACCGGCGGGGGGAAGACGTGCCGGGTCGCGACGCGGTGTTTCTCTCTCCCGAGGCGTGGCGGATCCGCTGGGAGGGCTTTGCGAAGCTGGAGCTCGATCGCGAGCCGGTGGCGCACGACTTCGCCCTCCGCCCGCCCCCGGCCATCGAGCGAAAGATGGGGCGGCTGGCGCAGGTCGTGCGGGCCGGCCCCACGCTCATCCTGTGCGACAACGAGGGGCAGCTCGAGCGGTTGGAGGAGCTCCTCACCGGTGACGGTGCGCTCCACGCCCTGCCCCCGCACGCGACGCTGGCGCTCGGTGCCTTGGGGGGTGGGTTCGCCCTGCCGGACCTCACGGTCCTGACCGACCACGAGATCTTCCGTCGGGCGCGACGCATCCGCCGCGCGCGCCGCTACCGTCAGGCGCTCGCCGCCGCCACCGCCGGCTCGCTCACGCCAGGCGACTACGTGGTGCACCTCGAGCACGGGATCGGCTTGTATCGCGGGATGGAGACGATCACGGTGGGCGAGGGGGCGACGATGGAGGTGGCGGTCCTGGAGTACGAGGGCGGCGACCGGCTGAACGTGCCCCTCTACCGTCTCGATCAGCTAGAGCCCTACCGCTCGGTGGCGGACGGTGACGACCGGGCGCCGCCCAAGCTGCATCGCCTCGGGGGCAAGCGGTGGCAACGGCAGCGGGCGCACACGGAGGCCGCGATCCACCGCATGGGCGCCGAGCTGCTGGAGCTCTACGCTCGCCGCTCGGTGGCGCCGGGCTTCGCCTTCCCGCTTGACACGCGTTGGCAGCGGGAGCTGGAGTCGTCGTTCCTGTACGAGGATACTCCCGATCAGCGCACCGCAGCCGAGGAGACCAAGCGGGACATGGAAGAGCCGCAGCCCATGGATCGCCTCATCGTGGGGGACGTGGGCTACGGCAAGACCGAGGTTGCCGTGCGCGCGGCGTTCAAGGCGGTGCAGGCGGGCAAACAGGTGGCGGTGTTGGTGCCCACGACGATTCTGGCGGAGCAGCACGGACGCACGTTCAGCGAGCGGCTGGCCGATTTCCCGGTCGCCATCGAGGTGCTGTCGCGGTTCCGGTCTGCCACGGAGCAGCGGAAGGTGACGGCGGGTCTGAAGACCGGCGTGGTCGACATCGTGATCGGGACGCACCGCCTGCTGTCGTCGGACGTCACCTTCCACGACCTGGGTCTCCTGGTGGTCGACGAAGAGCACCGGTTCGGCGTGCGGCACAAGGAGCGGCTCAAGGCGTTGCGGCTCCAGGTGGACATCCTCACGCTCACCGCGACGCCCATCCCCCGCACGTTGCACCTCGCGCTGGCGGGACTGCGAAACCTCACGATGATCGCCACGCCGCCGCGCGACCGGTCGCCGGTGCTCACCTTCATCGAGCCGTGGGATGACGATCTGCTGCTGGAGGCGATCGCACGAGAGCTGGACCGGGGCGGCCAGGTGTTCTTCGTGCACAACCGCATCGAGACGATCGACGCGATCGGAGCGCGGGTCGCGCGCCTCGCCACGCGGGCCCGCATCGCCATCGCGCACGGCAAGATGCGCGAGCGGGAGCTCGATCACGTGATGCGCCGCTTCGTGGCCGGCGAGATCGACGTACTGGTGTCGACGATGATCGTGGAGTCGGGGCTGGACGTTCCGAACGCCAACACGATGATCGTGCACGACGCGCACCAGTTCGGCTTGGCGCAGCTGTACCAGCTGCGCGGTCGCGTGGGACGAGGCCACCGACGCGCGTACTGCTACCTCGTCATTCCCGATGCGGTGGATGTCGAGGCAGAGCAGCGATTGAAGGTGCTCGAGCACCACACCGAGCTGGGCTCGGGCTATCGCATCGCGCTGCGCGACCTGGAGCTGCGCGGGGCCGGCAACCTGCTGGGCGCCGATCAGTCGGGCCACGCACACGCCGTGGGCGTGGATCTCTACCTCCGGTGGCTGAGCGAGACCGTCCGCGCACTCAAGGGTGAGGCCGACGGCGCCGACCAGCCGCCCCCTGAGGTCACCCTCGACGGACCCACGCACCTGCCCGACGAGTACGTACCCGACGAGGACGCCAAGCTGGACCTCTATCGGCGGCTGGCGCGGGCCGTCGAACTTGGCGAGATTGCGGCGTTGCGAGAGGAGCTGCGTGATCGCTTCGGCCCGCTGCCGCCCGAAGCGGAGCGGCTCCTCGTCGTCTCGGAGCTGCGCGTGGTGGGCACGCGCCTCGGCCTCCAGACGATCTTCGTGCGTGGAGACGACGCGCGGCTCAAGTTCGGAACGGGCGCGGCGCCGAAGTTGCTGCGACTCACGGCTGCTCTCGAGGACGTGCAGTTTGCGGCCGATGTGCGTCAGACGGTGCCGCTGGCTTTGAAGCTTCGCCGGCTGGGTGGGCTCGCTGTGGGACCGGGGCTGGTCCGCGCGCTCTCGGCCGCCGTGGGCGAGGAGTGAGAGTGAGATGAAGAGGACTGCATGGGGGGGCGTGGTCGTGGCTGCGCTGTGTACTGCGCTCGTGGTTGGATGCGAGCCGGGTGACGAGGAAGGGATGGTGGCGCGCGCCGGCGGGCACCGGCTCTCCTCGACCCAGGTCGCCGGGTGGTTCGCGATCGGCCAGACGATCCCGCTCCGGCGGGAAGTCGCGGAGCGCATCGCACACCGCTGGGTGGACTATGCGCTCTTCGCCGATCGGATCGCTGCGGGCGATTCGCTGGTCGACACGGCCACGGTGATGCACGCGATGTGGCCGAACGTGTACGAGCAGATCGCGGGGCGCTACCATGAGCAGCTCATGGCCGACCGTCTCCCGACGGATTCGGCGGCGGTCGACAGCGTCTACGCGGCCGGTGAGTACCGCCTGATCTGGCACATCCTGCTGCGCGCGGCGCCCACGCTGTCCCCCGAGGAGCGAGAGGCCATCCGCGGCCGGGCCGAGGCGTTGCGGGCCAGGCTCGTGGAAGGCGAGGCGTGGGCCACGGTGAGTCAGGAGAGTGAGGATCCCGGCTCCAGGGATCGGGGCGGCAGTCTCGGTGTGATCGCCCGCGGCGAGACGGTGCCGGAGTTCGAGGCGGTGGCGTTCATCCTGGAGCCGGGCGAGCTCTCCAGAGTCACCGCGTCGCAGTTCGGCTATCACATCCTGCGGCGTCCCGCGCTGGAGGAGGTGCGCGCCGAGTACGCCGACGACCTGTCGAGTGCCCTGGTCAATCAGATGGACGCGGCGCTGCTGGAGGAGGTGGAGTCGAGGTGGAGACTCGAGGTCCGCTCCTCGGCCCCCCAGGTGATTCGGGAGGCAGCGGCGGCGCCACTGCGCGCCATCGACTCCGACGAGGTCATCGCGAGCTACCGCGGCGGCCGGTTCACCGCCGCCGACTTCGTCCGGTGGCTCGGGGCGCTGCCGCCCCAGATGCAGCGTCGCATGGAAGCCGCCCTCGACGATCAGCTCATCGATCTTGCCCGGGGCCTGACGCGCAACGAGCTCCTGGTGCGCGAGGCCAGGGAGGCCGGGGTACGTCTCGAGGATGAGGTGTTCGAGGCCATGAAGGAGCAACTGGCAGGCGAGGTGGCAAACGTGCGTGAGGCCCTGCGCCTGGACTCTGCGCTTGCGGACGCGGCCACCGACGAAGCGCGACGAGAGCGTGTCGAGCAGGCCGTGCAGGCGTACGTCCTTGAGTTGGTGACCGGGCAGGGGTCGGGTCTCATGGTTCCCGTGTTCCTCGCGAGCGCGCTGCGCAACGACGCGCGCTGGGCAGTGTCGGACCGAGGGGTGGACGAGGCGCTGGAGCGCGCGCAGCTCCTCCGGATGGAGGCGGCGCCGCCACAGGGATCCGCGGGCGACTCGGCGGCGTCCGGTCCGGGAGACCAGCCGTGACCCTGCGGCGGGCAGCGTGGACGGTGTGGCTGCCGCTGCTGGCCCTGTGCGGGCCGGCGGCGGCGCAGGACTCGGCGTTCGTGCTCGTCGACCGCGTGGCTGCGGTCGTGGGCAACGTCGTGATTCCGGTGTCCCGCGTGGAGGAAGAGGTCAATGTCTTCCGGCAGCAGGGCGGACAGATCCCGACCGACTCGCTCCAGCTTCTCGAGCTGAAGCGGCGGCTGCTGGGGAACCTCATCAACGAGGAGCTGTTGTACCAGGCCGCCACGCGCGATACCTCGGTGCGCGTCACGGAACAGGAGGTGCAGCAGGCGGTCGACGCTGCCATGCGGGAGATCCGTGGCCAGTTCGGGACGGAGATGGAGTTCGAGCGGCAGCTCCGGGCCGCCAACTTCGGCTCGGTGGAGGAATACCGCCGCTGGCTCACCGAGCAGCAGCGGCGCGAGCTCATCCGTGGCCAGTACCTGCAGCAGCTGCAGCAGCGAAGGGAGCTCGAGCCGCTGCAGCCTACCGAGGAGGAGCTCCGCGCCTACTACGAGCAGACGAAGGAGCAGCAGCCGCCGCGCCCAGCCACGGTCACCTTCCGGCAGATCGTGGTGCCCTCCGACCCGGACAGCGCGGCGCTGACGGAGGCCTTCCGGCTCGCCGACTCCCTCAAGGGTGCGCTGCGCGACGGGGCGGAGTTCGCGTTGGTGGCCCGCCAGTATTCGGAGGATCCGGGATCGCGCGAACAGGGCGGCGACCTCGGGTGGGTGCGGCGCGGGATGCTGGTGCGGGAGTTCGAGGACGTGGCGTTCCGACTCCGTCCCGGCGTGGTGTCGGAGCCCGTACAATCGGCGTTCGGCTTCCACCTCATCCGCGTCGATCGCCGGCAGCCCGGTGAGGTGATGGTACGCCACATCCTCATCGTACCGACCATCACCGAGGCCGACCGCGCCCGCGCACGGCTCGTGGCGGACTCGGTGGCCGCAGCGCTCCGAGCGGGCGCGCCGCTCGATTCGCTGACCGACCTGTACCACGACTTTGCCGGGCAGGAGCAGCCGCTGATCGAGGAGTTCCCGCGGGATCGTCTACCTGCCGAATATCAAGCGCCGCTGCTGGCACGGCAGCCGGGTGACGTGATCGGCCCCCTCATGCTCGATCGCGGCGACAGCCGGCCGAAGTATGCGGTCCTGGTGTACGAGGACGCCCGGCCGGAGGGCACGTTCAGCTACGAGGATCTGCGCGACCGCCTGCGCCAGAGCCTGGCCGAGCAGAATGCCATGGAGCGGCTGATGCGTTCGCTGCGCGAGTCCACCTACATCGAGATTCGGCTCTGACGCCATGCCGCCGCGCATCGCAATCACGTTGGGCGATCCGCGGGGCATCGGACCGGAAGTGGTCGGCAAGACGCTGGCCGATCCGCTGGGGAAGGCGGAGTTCGTGGTCATCGGCCCGGACGAGCTGGTGGCGGAGCTGCCGGCCGACGAGCGGATCGGCATCGGCACGCTTGGGACGCGGGGCGGGCGCGCGGCCGCTGCTCTCGCTGCTGACCTCCCCCTCGAAGCTGCCGGCCGCCTGGCGGCCGCCGCGGTCCTCAAGGCAGTCGAGCTGGTGCGCTCCGGCGACGTCGGCGCCATCGTGACCGGTCCGGCCGAGAAGCGCGCGCTGCACGCGGCCGGGTACGCCTACCCGGGGCACACCGAGTGGCTCGCGGAGCTGGCGGGTGGGGTCGACGTCGTCATGATGCTGGTTGCCGGCACCCTGCGGGTCGCGCTGGTCACGACGCACATCCCGCTCGCGGCCGTGCCCTCGACGGTCACGATCGAGCGAGTGCTCAAGGCCGGGCACATCACGCGGTCTGCGCTGGAGTGCTGGTGGGGCGTCGAAGACGCCCGGCTGGCCGTGTGCGCCCTCAACCCGCACGGCGGCGAGGGTGGCCTGTTCGGCGCCGAGGACGACGAAATCCTCGAGCCGGCGGCACGTGAGCTCGATGCCGCGGGGCCGATTCCCGCCGATACGGTCTTCGTGCGGGCGCTGCGGGGGGAGTTCGACGCGGTCCTCGCGCCCTACCACGACGTGGGCATGACGGCGGTGAAGGTCGCGGGCTTCGGGGGCGGGGTGAACGTGACTCTGGGACTGCCGTTCATCCGGACCGCGCCCGATCACGGCACGGCGTTCGACATTGCGGGACGGGGGATCGCCGATGCGGGGTCGATGCGGGAGGCGGTGCGGTTGGCGGCGGAGCTGGCGACGCTGAGGCGGTAGCGCGGCACCGCGCGGCGGTACGGCCGCGCTACCTCGGATCCGAGGCCGCCTTGCCGCCCGGAAGCACCATGCGCAGCGTGCCGACCCGGCGACCCGCCATCTCGAGCACCTCGAAGCGAACCCTCCCCACCGTCACACGGTCGCCCACCTGCGGCAGCCGCCCGAGCTGCCCGAAGACGTACCCCCCGATGGTGAGGTAATGCTCCTCGGAGACGTCGAGGGCATAGCGCTCGTTCAGATCCTCGATCTCCATGTCGCCGGGGAGGGTGACGCCGTCCTTGGCGGCCTTTGGCAGCGGCTCGGCCTCGTCGTACTCGTCGTAGATCTCTCCCACGATTTCCTCGAGCAGGTCCTCCATGGTGATGATCCCTGCGGTGCCACCGTACTCATCGAGCACCACGGCCATCATCGCCTTGCCGCGCTTCATGTCGGCGAGCACGTCTTCGACCTCCCGGGTACCAGGCACGAAGATGGGCTCACGGACGATGCTGCCGACCGGCTCCCCGCCGCGCGCCGACAGAGCGGCGAGAATGTCCTTGACGTGTACGATCCCCACCATGTCGTCCAGCGACTCCCGGTACACCGGGTAGCGGGAGCGTCCGACCTCCCGGATGCGGTCCGCGGCGTCGGCAATCGTGATCTCCGCCGGAAGGCCGACCACCTCGGTGCGCGGCGTCATCACGTCGCGCGCGTTCTTCTCGGTGAACTCGAGCACGCCCTCGATCATCTCGACGTCCTCATGGTCGAGGTGCCCCGACTTCTGGCTCTGTCGGACGATGGTGACGATCTCCTCAGGTGAGTGCACGGCCTCCAGCTCATCCGCGGTGGCCTTGACGCCGAGGAGGCGCAGCAGCTGGTTGGCGCTCCAGTTGAGCAGATTGGTGAGTGGCAGGGTGATCCAGGTGAAGAGCATGAGCGGCCGCGCCAGCCATCGGGCGGTCGACTCGGGGAAGGTGATGGCCCAGTTCTTTGGCGCCAGCTCTCCCACCACGACGTGCAAGAAGGAAACGATTGACACCGCGACGATGGACGCCACGCCTACCCGTCCCAGAAACGACACCGCTGGGGGCAGGCGCTCGAGCCAGTCCCGAAGCAGCACGGCCACCGTGTCCTCGGCGACGTAGCCCAGCAAGATCGAGGCCAGCGTGATCCCGAGCTGGCACGCCGAGAGCTGGCGCTGCAGGTCTTGTTGCGCCGCCTTGACAGCCTTAGCCTTGCGGTCTCCGCTGTCGATGAGCGCCTGGATGCGCGACCGGCGCGCGGCCACGAGCGCGAACTCGGACGCCACGAAGAACGCGTTGGCGGCGACGAGGAACGCCACCGCGGCTCCGCGGAGCAGGAGGGATGTGAGAGTGAGCTCTTCCATTCGGACCGTTGAGGGATAAGGTACGAAGGTAGCGGGATGCAGGAAACAGCGCACCGAGCCGTGACCGAGGGAGGGCCACGCTGACGAGTCCAACGGACCAGATCCAGCCCACGCGGCGCTCGCTCGACTGCGCGCACCGCACGCCGGCGCTGTCGGGACACCGGCGCTCGCTCCGGCTGGTGCTGGTCATCACCGCCGGCTTCATGGTGGTGGAGTTCGCGGCCGGGTGGCTTGCCAACTCGCTGGCCCTGCTGGCCGACGCCGGGCACATGCTGACGGACACCGCCGCGCTCGCCCTGGCGCTGTTCGCCGCGTGGATCGCGCAGCTGCCCGCTACGCCCGACAAGACGTTCGGCTACCTCCGCTTCGAGATCTTGGCGGCCCTGGTCAACGGAGCCGTGCTGTTCCTGGTCGCCGGGCTCATCGTGTGGGACGCGATCGAGCGCATCGCGAATCCGCCGGAGGTCGAGGCGCGCATCCTGTTCGGCGTCGCGGCCGCCGGCCTGATCGTGAACGTGATCGGGGCCCGGCTGCTGCACGCGGGGCACAAGGAGTCGCTCAACGTGCGCGGGGCCTACCTGCACGTGCTGGGCGACCTGCTCGGGTCGGTCGGCGCCCTGGCCGCGGGCGCCGTCATCCTGCTCACCGGCTGGATGCTGGCCGATCCCATCATCTCGATCGGGATCGCGCTGTTGATTCTCGTGGGAGCCTGGCGCCTGATGCGGGAGAGCGTCGACGTGCTGCTCGAGGCGACGCCGCGGCACATCGCCCTGGGGGAGGTGGAGCGGCAGATCGCCACCGTGCCCGGGGTCAAGGACGTCCACGATCTGCACGTCTGGACGCTCACCAGCGGTGTCGTAGCCATGAGCGGCCACGCGATCGTGCGCGATCCGGCCGACGGGCAGCGGGTGCTCGAGACCGTGCAGCAGCGCCTCGCCGCCATGGGGATCCACCACGTCACCATGCAAATCGAGCGCAACCACCTGGATCCGTGCGAGCCGACCGGCGGCGTGGGCGGCGGCGAGCGCCGCTGACCCGTTGCGCTTC
>Ga0209536_100017831_pt1 | contig 10033 bp, 6 predicted proteins | sample DeeMarSeWOR28_12_FD_187461 | JGI IMG/M metagenome (GOLD analysis project Ga0209536, IMG submission 187461) | Marine sediment microbial communities from White Oak River estuary, North Carolina - WOR-2-8_12 (SPAdes) (version 2) | ecosystem: Environmental > Aquatic > Marine > Intertidal zone >...
AAATTAAAAAATCTGCTTATTTCAATTACTCTTGGCAGATGGTAGGAATCCGAAATAACAATAATATCTTTAATGGATTTCAATCCGGAAAGTTCATTTTTAATAAATTGAATTTGCTCGGCAGTTGAAGTTGTGGATGTTTCAACTGCTACTGAAACTGTATCTATTCCTTTTGCAACCAGGTAATTATATGCAACTTCAGCTTCTGTCATTTCTCCCGGAGCACTGCTCCCGGTAACCAAAATTTTACCTGAAAACCCATTTTTTAACAATTCTACAGCTTTATCAACTCTTCCTGCAAGAGTCGGGCTTGGTAAATTACCAGACCACACTGCTGCTCCCATTACTACTGCTATATTTCTACTGCTTCTGTTTAACTGCCATTTTTCAGAAGTGTAACTCAGGGTATTATTGTAAATGAATGTACTCAGAAGAAAAATTAATAGCATTAATATGCTACCATATATGGATTTAATAATATTTGGTTTACTCTTAGCAAGTAATATGCTAAATGTATAAAGAAGAAAAGAAAATAAACCAATTAAAAATGAAATGAAAAGCAATCCCGTAAAAAGCTTATTTCCTGGTTGTCCGAATAAATAAATTTTATATAAGCCAATCTCTATTTTTATGCTTAAGAATGAAATAAATAGCAGTAACCAGGATAAAATTAAAAAAGTGATTATTGACTTATTTGATATGCTTCTATGTACTTTAATTGAACTGATTAAAAGTGTAAAGATTAAGCAAACATAGACAATTATTAAAAAGAGATTCCCAATAAATCCTACTTTAAACTCTGAGATGGGTAAATTTTGATTTGAATACTTGATGTAAAAAATCGCTACCAGTTGAAGCAATAAAAAGAAAGCATATAACCAAATATTTTTTCGTACTTTTATTTTCAACATTTGTCAGACTAAATATATAAATGTGAATAGGACAGGAGATTATTTTTAATAAGTTGAATCTAAGAATTAAGTTTACTGCATCAAATAATTTGAAAGCTCAGATTAATTATTTAGACCTCGAAAAAATTTTTTCAAGAATTCTCTTGAAATATCCACCAATAATTCTTCTAACCTGCCGAACTACTCCCGGTATATCGTCCAAGGTTGAGTAAATCACCGGAACAATAATAAGAGTTAGTCCTGTTGCAAAAGCCAATCCAAAAATTACAGCAATACCCATCGAGCGCCAGAATTCAGCACTTTCGCCCGATCCCGCAAATGAAAATGTGTAAATGTCAAAACCAATTCCGAATGTCAGGGGAATTAATCCTAAAATAGTCGTAATCGCGGTGAGGGTTACGGGTCTGAATCTCCTTAGACCTGCCCTAACAACTGCTTCCCTCCTAGTAAGTCCTCTTCGTCTTAAAACATTTATATAATCAATTAAAACAATATTATTATTAACTACAACACCTGCCAGACTAATGATACCAATTCCGGTCATAATTATTCCAAATGGCATAGCATAAATTATTAAACCAATAAAAACTCCTATGAGAGAAATTACCACAGCACTCATTATTATCAGCGGCTGGCTTAATGAGTTAAATTGTATAACAAGTATTAAGAAAATCAAAAGTAACGCTACCGAAAATGCTTTACCAAGAAAATCCTGTGCTTCCTGCTGGAATTCAAACTGTCCGGTAAAATCGATTGAATAACCGGGTGGTATAATAAAACCAGATAGTCTTTGTTTAACTTTTTCGAGAACTTCGTTTTCATTATAACCTTCAGCAGCATCTCCCGAAATAGTAATAACTCTTGTTAAGTCTTTTCTTCTTATTGCACCGGGACCTTTTGACTTGTATATACTTGCAACACTTATTAGGGGCAGACTAAGTGTTTCCCCTTTCTTATTGTTATAAATTATTTCCAGCGTTTCTAAAGAATTGATGCTTGAACGCTGATCTTCTTTTAATCTGACTTTAATGTCGTACTCTTCTTCATCTACGCGGTATTTAGATGCTGTGAATCCATTTATTGCTGTTCTCACCGAATTAGCGATTAAGCTTGTGTTTAAGCCGTACAGAGCAGCTTTTTCTCTGTCAATTTCCACCCGCACTTCAGGTCTGCCATCATCAAAATCATCCTTCAGATCAACTAATCCCTCTAAGGTTTTAATTGAATCCTTAACCATTTGTGCAATTGCCCCAAGGACATCATAATCATCACCACTTATTTCAATATTAACAGGCAATCCAACAGGTGGACCGGCTTCTTCTTTTTGAACCAAAACCTCCGTTCCTGCTGTCTGGATTATTGCATCTCTAATTTCGTCTGTACTTTTTAAGGACGATTGATCTCTAAGCTCAAAATCAATGAATTGAATTGTGATTGAACTCTTGTTTGGAGTCGATGTGCCTGCATCAAAAGGATTGTTTGATGAACCGACTACAACAAGCAGATCTTTAATATCATCATTTTGTAATCTTGCAATTCTTTCTTCAATAATTTTGACTATTTTATCTGACATTTCAAGATTAGTCCCACTGGGACTTTCAAGTGAGACATATATTCTTGGTGGTTGAGTCTCAGGAAAAAATTCTATGCCATGCCCGAAAAGGAAATAAACCTGTGAGATTAAAAATAAAAGGAGAAATGTCCCCCACAGTACTTTTAATTTGGTATTTGTAAAAATATATATGATGCCAATTCCGATAAGCAAACTGAAGACTATTGCTAAGCTAGCGGGTAAAAAGGTGGAAACAATTCCATCAACAATAAAAAATGAAAATATCGCAAGAAGTCCAAACAAATTTCGTTTATGTATTTTTTGATTTGGTGAGCGTAAAGGCCCAAGCGCCGTTTTTAGTATCTTCTCATATGTAGAAAGGGTTACTGGTAAAGCTACGTCAATAAAAAAGTGAGTTATTCTGTTTAAGGGATGTATTATTTTTTGAACTAAGGTTTCCGGTTTATCGGAGGGATTTTCCAGCTTCATGAAACGCGAAGCAAAAACCGGATTTATTAATAGTGCCACAAAGAGTGATGATAAAAGAGTTACAATTAATACAAGCGGAATATAAAGCATAAACTCTCCCACAATCCCCGGCCAGAATAAAAGCGGGAAAAATACAGCGACAGTGGTAAAAGTCGAAGTAGTTACAGGCCAGGCAACTTCTGCAGTGCCAAGCTTTGCTGCCTCTCCAAGTTTATGTCCTTCTTCAAGAAACTTGTAAATATTTTCGATTATTACAATTGCGTTATCAACAAGCATTCCTAATGCAAGTATCAGCCCAAACAGCACGACAAAGTTTAACGTAACACCAATTGATTGAAGAACAAAAAACGAAATTAGCATACTAAGCGGAATTGCTATTGCTACAAATATTGCATTTCTGACTCCAAGAAAAAAGAAAAGCACAGCCACAACAAGCACTAAACCTGAGAAAATATTATTCTCAAGTTCCCTTACCATTTTTTCAATATCTACAGATTGATCGGAAGAAATATAAATCTGAACATTAGATGGAAGTTCTTCTCTTTTCTCATCAAGAATCTTTTTAACTTGTTCTGCAATCTGGATTATGTTTTCACCAACACTTTTTGATACACTTATTGAAACTGCATTCTGTCCGTTCAGCCTTGCATAAGTCTGTCGGTCCTCAAATCCATAATTAACTTCTGCAAGATCTTTAATATAGATTGGACGTCCATCTTTAAGTTTTACAATAATATTTTCAATTACGTACGGTTTATCAAATTCACCCGGAACTCTTACCAGGAAGCTCGAGTTATTAACATCAATCGATCCACCGGGAATAGTTTTGTTTTCATCTACTATGGCACCGATTATATCATCAAACCTAACGTTATAGTGGTTAAGCTTGTTGATATCCACTTCTACGGAAACTTCTCTTTCCAGACCGCCGCTGATTTTTACATCCAGCACACCATCCACTTTTTCAATTTCGTCCTTTAAATCTTCTGCAATATCCTTTAATTTAACAAGTGAATATGGACCTGCAATGTTAGCAACAAGAATGGGGAATTCAGAAAAATTAATTTCAATTATTTCAGGTTTTTCAACATCCGGCGGAAGGTCGGGTTCCGCTTTATTTACTTTGTCGCGCACTTTCTGAAGGGCTTCATCAATATCGTATCCGCTTTCAAATTCGACCCGAACCAGTGAGTAACCTTCAAAAGAAGAAGAGGTGATCTCTTTTACTTCACTTATATTATTAATTTCTTTTTCAAGTTTTTGAGTTATAAGCGACTCAATATCTTCAGGTGAAACACCAAAATAAGGTGTAGACACTATAACTAAAGGTATTGAAATATCGGGAGAAGATTCTCTCGGAAGATTAAGATATGCTGATAAGCCAAGAATTAAAACTATAATTACAAGTATAAATACACTTGTTCTGTTATCTATTGCAACATCGGTAATTTTCATAATGGTAAGAGATTAATTAACAACTTTAACTTTTATACCATCAACCAGATTTTGAAAGCCAACATAGATAAGATTTTCTCCCTCACTCAAACCGGATTTTACTGCAACCTTATTATTAGAGCGACTGATAATGTCGACAATCTTCATTTTAGCAATGCCGTCTTTTTCAATAAAAACTGCATATCCTAAATCTGTTTTGGTAATCACTTCTTCAGGAATTATTATCGCCGAACTAAATTTTTCCTTCTGAATAAAGACCTGCGCACTCAGTTCCGGTTTAATTTTGTTCTCCCTATTGTTAATATGGATCTCAATGGGGAAAGTACGGTTATCTGATGATATTGTACTACCGACGTACGAAAGAACAGCTCTGTATTCTGCATTCTGTAAGTCTTTAAAGACAACTTTTACACTATCTCCCCTTTTAATGCTATTAACATAATTTTCGGGCACACCGGCTTCAATATTAATTCTAAACATATTTACAAGTGAAACAATTGGGGCACCAGGCAAGACAAGTTCACCCATTTCAGCAAATTTTCTATCGACTATACCTGAAAAAGGTGCTTTAATAAATGTTCTTTCGAAGCGAGCTTTAATTAACTCGTAGTTAGCCTTTGCAGCATCTCTTTCGTACTTAGCATTTAAATATTGTAGTTCACTTGTAACATTTTCTTTATAAATTTGTTCTTGTTTAAGGAAGTTATTCTCAGCCATATCATATTGTGCTTTTGCAACGTTAAGGTTAGCCCTTAAAACATCATTATCAAGTTCAACGATAACTTCGCCTTCTTTCACATAACTTCCTTTGTCATTTACAAATTTCTTTATTCTTCCTCCCTCGTCAGACGAAAGATTAGCCTGATAAAAGGCTTTTGCAACACCAAGCACGGAAATATAATCCGTAAACTGCTCATTTTTAAGTTCCAGTGTACGTACAAAAACAGAAGGATCATTGCTGGTATTTTTCCCCTGTTCACTGCCCTCTGAATCATCGCAGGAAATATTTAAAGAAGCTATTGCAGCTAATAAAATAAAGCTTAAAACTAAATTTGATTTGGATTTCATTTAATCACCGCATTTATATAAAATTTTTATTCAATTATTACCTGAACTTCGGTTGAAAGCAGCTCTTCTAACTCTGCATGTAAAACATAATAATCGAAGATTGCATTCAAATAATTTACTCTTGCCCTTGTTAATTCAACTAAGGAATCAATTGTCTCCAGCTGTGTTCCTACGCCGGAAGAATATCTTTTTAGAGAAATATCATAACCTGTTTGTGCCTGTTCGATTGTATAGGCATATGCATCAATCTGAAACCGGGTTTCTTTAATTCTCAGAAGAATACTTTCTAGTTGATTTTTTAACGAGTTGTTGGTAAGAGCATATTGTTCTTTTACTTTTTCAAGTTCAATCTCAGCCTGATTAACGCGCGACGTTGTCTGCCATCCATTAAAAATCGGAACTTTTAAATTTAACCCCACGTAAACTGAATTTTTATAACGCCAATCCCAAAATGAACGAGGATCATTCTCCTGTGCAATCGTAGCCCAGTTTCCGAAAAAATATAATTCAGGGAAATGCAGAGAAAACTCGTAGGAAGCAGCTTTGTCCTGTAATTCAATTTGTAATTTAAGCTGCTGGAGAGTGAAATTTTTATCTTCAAGAATGGAAGAAAGAGAAGTATAATCATCGACTATAATTTCATTAAACTGCAACGAATCTTCGATAATTATTTCTTCTTCAATCTTCAAACCTAAAACAACTTTCAGACTGTTTTCAGCAAGCTTAATTGAGTTTTGAGCTTTTTGAACCTCGGGAAGAATATTCTGAACTTGTACTCTTGCTCTAATTAAATCGTACTCAGGCGCAATACCTGCTTTATACATCGCTTCAACATCCAGCAAATTATCTTCAGCTGCTTCAAGGGTTATATTGGAAAGATTCAAAAACTGCTCAGCAAGGATATAAGAATAATAAGCGCTTTTTACATTTTTAATTAACGAAGCTTTAGTTGAATAGTAAGCAGTCTGCGAAATCTCGGCATAAACATTTGCAATACGCGTAGCAAAAAAGACTGCACCTGTAAACAAAGGTTGGTCTAGTGTTACACCAACCGACATAGTATTTTCAGTTCCCTGTGGAAATGAGCCGGAAAAGAAAGGTGTTTCAATAATAAATTCACCGCGTTTAATTGCACGCTGATAATTGACTGAACCTTTAATATCGGGTAGTACGGAAGAGCCAAAAGCTTCGGTCACCTGCTCATCGGCTTTTTTTGTTTCAAGATACGCAATCATTAAATCCTGGTTGTTATCCAAAGCTATTTGAATACATTTTTCAAGATTTAATTTTAAAGCTTGCTGGGCTGGTATAAATTGAATTATTGTAATAAAGAACAGAAGAATTTTTTTCAATGCCATTTATCCTTAAACTATATATTTCACAAACGTAATTTTGACAAAAATAATTCCATTTTAAGTTTATCAGAATGTAAAATAAGTTAATCTGAAAACTATCTATTATTGATTTTATCTACAAAAGTAATTTGTGAAGTTGAATTAAGGAGTGATAATTCTCACATAAATCTTGCTATTTGTTTTAAGACACAATTAAAAAAGGCGCCTTAATGACGCCTTATAAATTACTGAAGTTTGAAAATAATTGGTATTGAAACCTGCACATTCACAGGTTTACCTCTTTGTTTGCCTGGTTTGAATCTTGTTTTAAGAACGGCATCGAGTGCAGCCTCATCACAACCTGCACCAATACCCTTTATCACCTGTGCTTTAGTCACCGTTCCAGTTTGATCAACAAATGCTAAAACATAAACTTTACCTTCAACGCCGGCTCTTTTCGCAATTTCAGGATAAACAATTTTTTCCTGAATTCCTTTAATACCGCCAATTGGTTCTGGCATCTCTTCCACTGCAACAAAATAAGTCGGTTCTTCTTCTACCTTCTTTTCCTCTTTTGGAGGTGGAGGAGGTGCTTCCATCTGTTCGGTTAAATCAATCTCAGTATCACCAATTTCAATATCTTCCAAAACATCATCTGTTGGAGCTTCAATAGGAATTGGGGGCTTTGGAGGTGGAGGCGGTCTGTTTTCCTGCTTAGTTTGTTGAATTTCTTCCACGGTAAATAATTCCTGTGGACCTTCAAGTACAACTTCTCCACCTTTAAGTTGTGGGAAAAACTTGAAAGCGACAATCATTACAGCGAGAGCTATAATAAGAGAAATTTCAAAATATCTACCGTATTTTGATCTCAAATCTGCTAATGGTTTTTTAAGATTCATTTTAGCTCTCCTATTTTAATCTTTTAATTAGTTAAAAGTTAATAAATGCAAATTGCTTTGTCAACTAACATTCTATTCCTTTTACTATATCAACCCGGTAAAGTTCCAAAAATTTCTAGTTGAACCTTGGTATATATTTTAATTTTTTAATTAAATATGAAATTAACAATACACCCAATAAAGTTCCCACAAAATCGGCCAACCAATCAAGAATCTCCGCAAATCTACCCGGAATTAAAATTTGGTGTATTTCATCCAAGGCACCATAAACCGATGCAATTAAAATAGCTACTGAAGGTGCATAGGTAAATAGAGTTTTTGATTTTCGTTGATATATTAAAGTAAGGTATAGTAAAGCGCTTAGTATGAAATACGCTACTAAATGATGTATCTTATCACTGATCGCAAAAGTTGGAACGCTTTCAACAGGTAATGTAGTAGCTGTAAATAGAATAGTCCAATAGATTATTAATGGAGCGTATACAAATAGTATCTTTCTTCCTTCTAAAAATTCAAACAAGAGAGTTTTCCAGGAATTTTATTGTTTTAGGTATATTGTTCATAATATCCGAGGCAAGAATATCGTATTTGCTTCTCGCCTTAACTAAAAGATCGGCAGAAAGACTGTGAAGATAAACAGCTGAAACGATAGCTAATTCAATATCTTTTTGCTGAGATAACAATCCAGCTAAAAATCCAGTTAGAATATCTCCGGTTCCAAACTTTGCAAGCGAAGGATTTCCGGTTGTGTTAATTAATGCTTCCCCGGCGGGTGTAAAAATTATTGTAGGAGCTCCTTTTAAGATTAAATACACACCGGTTTCCTTCACAAAATTTCTTCCATGCTTTAATAAGTCTGTTTTTAATTTTTCTGTACTTATTCCAATTAAATTGGCAAATTCCGCATGGTGTGGAGTAATAACGTAGTTCTTCAAGTTCAGATTTTTGTATTTCACTTTACTTAAAGCATAAATTCCATCTGCATCAATAACCGCTCTTTTAAACTTGTAATTCCTAAATAACGCAAGGATAGCCTTTTGCGTGTTAATTTCTCTTCCTAAACCTGGTCCAATTGTAACAACATCAGCCCAATGAATTTTTTCATCCAATTCTTCTAAATTTTTCTCTCTCAAGAATTCCGACTTATCATCCTCATAACTATTAACAACTACTTCTCCTAATTTTTTATGAACAAATGAACGGATAGATTTTGGGAAAGCTAAAATCGATGCACCCGCACCAATTTTTAACGAAGACGTCGCAGATAGTACAGCCGCACCTGGTAATGATCCGGATCCGGCAATCGTTAATACTTTACCTGCAGAATATTTATGAATATTCTTTGGCTTCGCAGGTAATCCCAGCCATGCATCTTCAGGTTCAATTAAATAATCTTTTGGATGATAATTGTTATATAAGTCATTCGGTATTCCAATCTCCCCTTTTTCTATTTCACCAGAATTAACATATCCATTGGCAATAAATAATCCGCGTTTAAGTTCACCAAGTGTAATTGTAAAATCAGCTTTAAAGGAAATTTTGGCATAACCCGTATCAGCATTTAATCCCGTCGGAATATCCACTGCTACTTTAATCTTTTTAAGTTTATTTAAATAATTTATAATCGAAAGATAAGGCTCGCGAAGGCTCCCTTTTGTCCCGCTACCTAAAAGCGCATCACAAATAACATCGCATTTACCCAAAAGCCTCAACGAAGTTGGCGATTTATATTTTTGCAGCCTTATTTTTTTGTTTAATTTGGAAAGTCTCTTAAGAACAGAAAAGTTGAATTTATTATCTGCGGATATTTCTGAATCCGAGCCCAAGTAAATAACCGCCACATTGTATCCATCGTTAGCAAAGTGCCTTGCTGCAGCTAAGCCATCACCGCCATTATTTCCTTTACCGCAAATAAATCCTATTGATTTGATTGAGAGATTATCAGTCCTTTCTTTTATGAATTCAAATATTTCACGGGATGCATTTTCCATTAAAACAATACCAGGGATTCTGAGATTGTTTATGGCAAACTCATCAATTTTTCTTATTTGATCGGTAGTATAGAGTGGGATCATTTTAACAATTCACTTGGCTAATACAATAATAAAAATTAATATTTTACAGGTATGATGTAATCAGGTTCAAAAGTGAACCAGGGAATATTCCAAGAGCAATAATTAAAATTACTGAAATCATAACACCTAAAAATCCGCTGAAACTTTTTGCAGGAACTTCCTCAATATCACTTTCTTTAAAGTACATCAAAACAACAACTCTTAAATAAAAATATACACTTATCACGCTGGAGATGATACCATGTATTGC
>Ga0209536_100017832_pt1 | contig 10032 bp, 5 predicted proteins | sample DeeMarSeWOR28_12_FD_187461 | JGI IMG/M metagenome (GOLD analysis project Ga0209536, IMG submission 187461) | Marine sediment microbial communities from White Oak River estuary, North Carolina - WOR-2-8_12 (SPAdes) (version 2) | ecosystem: Environmental > Aquatic > Marine > Intertidal zone >...
CATAGTCTTAAAATTGAGCTCTTGCCCTGAATTTTCCTCACTGAATCCAATCCCTGGCAGGCTTACCAGAATAAATGACAAAATTAAGATCAAATTAAGTTGCCTTAACATATGTTTACCCATTTTATCTTCCTTCGTTAAACAGCCAAGATCCTTCATTAATTTTTCGCAATTGTTTTAGTTTGTCCCCTTAAAAATCAAACGTCATACCCAATCGCACTTCCCGCGGTTCATTCAAATAGTCTTCCCGTTGATAGAATTTATCCAGGAACTCAGCCGGGAAGAAATCTTCCTCACTACTGGAAATCGTTTCCCGCAGATTATTGAAGCGGTTGGGATTTGTGGATGATTCCAGGTTTGTCAGGGATCTGCCGGTATTGGTATGTACTAACACATCATTCATCGTGTCAAAGACGTTATTGATCTGCATAAATATGGAGAATCTAAATGTCCTGGCTTTGAAAAATTTTTCCAATTTCATATCCACATTCTTATAATACGGTCTGCGAGCACTGTTCACTTCATATCTGATGGGTGAAACCGATGACGGGAGGCTCGGGGTGTAGGGTGTACCAGTTCTTAAGTTCCCGATGGCACTCAGTAACCAGTTGTTGGTTTTACCCACCGTAATCGTACCATTCAGCACATGGGTCCGATCAAATTCCAGCGGTACCAGTTTCTGGGGAGAATCCCGGTCAGTACGGGTATCGACTGCCAGATCAAGCGGATCGGTATAAGCACCCTTCCCATCCATGAAAGTATAGTCCAGGGTGGCCGAGAATAGACTCCGCGTGGATCGGCGCTTTAGCAGAGAAGCCGTAAAACCTTTTACCTTTGCATAGCTTATATTCGTATACACATTAAATTCTTTGTCTATAGCCACATCTCCTGCAATCACTCGCCGATCTTCAATCAAGTTCGTCACATCCTTATAAAATACGGTGAGGTCCATTTTCAGATCGGTTGTAAATTGCTGCTGCAATCCGATTTCATACTGGACACTTTTTTCCGGTTCCAGATTGGCGTTTCCAAAGGTCGGCGTAGAAATAAAATCGTAGTCTATAAAACGTGGATTCCGATAAATATTCCTAAGATTGGGGTATTGATAAAAAACACCATAGGAAAACCTGATGATCCCTTCAGCGGTAATGGGAAAGCTCAGGCTCATCCGCGGCATTAAATTATGCTTAGGCTCAGAATATTTCAGGTTTTCAGGATTGGCAACACCTTCATCCACCGTGCTGGCCAGATCTGGATTATAGGGTGCCCGGGAATAAAAATATTCATACCGTAATCCCACATTAAAAATAAACTGCTTGGCCAATTCCATTTTGTCCAGAAAATACGTGGCAAACTGCACCGGCTCACGTTTATAGGTCTGAAACTCCGTAAATTTTGGATTATCTTCCGGATCCGGAATAATGAGCCGTAAAGTGTTGGGACCCGCATCTTCAAACAGATAGGTAAACGACTCGTAATCCAGGTAATGATAGATGTATTCTGCCCCGAACTTTAGTTCATGACTATTCAGTGCCTGACTCACCAGATCAAATTTTGCCAAGTAGGATCGGCTGTTTTCCTCGGTTCTGGCCAAATCCATCCCGCCGGCAACGTAGGTATCGGTGGGAGGAATGATTTGATTTTGGATATCGTTATCCACACTCGGAATATATCCTGGATCAAACTTCTTTTCAAATACCGAAGTCAATGCATTGTTTTCGTTATATCCGACCTTCAGCGTATAGAAAAGTCTTTTGGTTAAAGTATGTGTAATTCCAACCGAGTGGCTATAATTTCGGCTGGTAGCTCGAGGTCGACCATCAGGTGTAAAACGAAAGCGCCGGAATACATTCACATCATGAGCAGTCTTGTTGTAACGGTCACCATCATCAAAAATAAGATCATAGGAGATTTTAAATTCATTGGCCGGTTTCCAGGTCAATTTCCCGGCCAGATTTATGGCCTCACGGGTTACCATGGGCACAATTTCCCGATCTCCGTTCGCGCCTGCCCGGGAGGGATCTGCACCAATGATCAGCGTATTATTCGGTCCGGGGGTAAAAGTAAGTCCAGGCGGATTAATAGAGATGCGATCCGCGTCAAAGAACATCAGATCTTCCGGATTATAGACGCGAATTCCGTACAGATATCCCTTATCATTCTGATAGACCCCCGAGGCAAAGAAGGTCAGTTTATTTCCAAACAGTGGAATGGGTCCGCTTAGCGTCGCTTCCAAACGATGATTATTAAAGGGATCCTGATCATCAATATTATAGAATACATCAGTGTGGTTACTCACATGATCACCGGTCCAGGCGCGCAGGCTTCCATTATATTTATTCCCCCCGTCCTTGGTCACAAAATTAATTACCCCACTCAGGGCATTTCCATACTCGGCACTGAAAGTCCCGGCGGAGACCGATACCTCTTCCACAGCATTGGTGGCAATGCCCACACCCTGTTCGTTTCCGTAAGGATTATTGATCGAGAGACCGTTTACCTGATAGGAGATTTCATTTGCACGACCACCCCGGATATGAAGGGCACCGCTATTATCTACCGTAATACCGGCCTGCAGGGCAATTACCTGGCTCACCTGATCCACCGGTAAGTCCAGAATGGTCTCTGAAGTCACAGCCACCTGGGTATTGGTCAAATCCTGCCGGACCAGGGGATTTCTTTCGCCAAAGACTTCTACGGTTTCTCCTTCCAGAACGGTGGCCTGCATGTTCTGATCCAGCCGGGCAGTAAAATCCACATTAATCCGCACATCCTTAACGATGATGGTCTGATATCCGATATAGTTGAATACCACATTGTAGAGTCCTGGTGGGACATTAAGAATGACATAGGCGCCATCTACATCAGTTCCGGCACCCAGGGTTGTCCCCTCCACTACAATATTTACTCCAATCAATCCTTCACCAGTTTCAGCATCTTTGACTACGCCGGCAATTTTTCCGGTGGTTCCCGAATACAATCCTGTACTCAGTAAGACAATACTAAATAATATGCAAGTGATTGATTTAAACATCTCGAAGGATCCTCTGAATTTTGACAAATTTTTTGAAAATATGATTAATGATAGTTCTCAGTAAATCAATAAATTCTACAGAAGATGTACAACTCTTTAGGCTAAAATTGTATTCACATATTTGGGCCATTCTGAAATGTGAGGACCCGGACATGAGAAATTTTTAGAAATGAACAGGCACCATTGAGAAATAATATGATTCCGAAATAAGGCATCGTGTGAAGCGAATTTAGAACAGTAAAACGGTTGAATAATTTATAATAAAGAACATTTCAAAATATTTTTTATTCACCCAGAATATCTACATTTATTTTAACAAAGTTTGATACTATTTTTACTTAAATTAATGATGATCTCAATAATAACTGTTAATATTTCAGATGACTAAAATTCTTCAACTCACATTATCATGCTGTCGTTAAGATTGGTTATGAACTTTTTTGCTTGGACCTGAATGACAAAATAATATAAAAAGCCGTTTTCATTCTTGCAAGCGACTTCATCAATTTTTATATTTTCTCTTAAAAAATGGTGGCTTTTATTTAAAAAAAGTTGTATTCTAATATTTAAATTGAGACAATAGGCCTGTGATCAGATTTGTCAAGATAGTATTAATTTTGGTAAAAATAGGTGTAGATTAAAATACTCCTATTCATCAAAATTCTATATTATCAATTGTCTCATAGAATATCATTATAAATAAATTTTAATCCAAAATCAGGAGGAACATAGATGATGAAATTTTTTCGTATTTTATTTTTTCTGGCAATCGTCAGTTTGTTAATGACTAGTTTAGCGTACAGTCAACCTGCAAATGGTGAGAATGAGTATCGTCTCGCGGCCGTCAATCCAAGATTCACCCCCAGTGATACTATCACCTCCGATGCGGGTCGTGGTGTGTGGGTGGTGCCTGCACCTAATGACCTGGATCAGGATGGGAAACCGGAAATTATTGTAACAGAATACACCAAAGGTGGGCGAGTTTTTGTTTATGAAGTAGTCGGCGACGACAAGATTGAATTTATCTGGGCTTCTAAAATTCTCAGTGATACCAGCAGCGGCGGCGCTTCCACACCCAGAATGGTAACCACCGGTGACTTTGATAACAATGGGAAACAGGAAATTATTTTTCCAGTAGGACATTTCTATAACCAGTCTCCTGACAGTATCAACCGCGGACTTTATTTCTATGAATGGACCGGTAATGATAATGATTTTGGCACTGAACCCGTTTATAAAATGGATTATGAGTTCATCGATCCGGCATTTGCCACATCGAATATGGGATATATTGAAAATGGGATCAGGGTTCAGGATATTGATGGTGACGGGAAAAGTGAATTACTCTTTCCGCCAAAGCAGGCGCTCGTTTTTGATTCAAAACTTTATATTTTGGAGGTAGAATCCGGTACTTTTGAAAATGGAGACGCAGTTATTGATCACGAATATACCTATACAGCCATGGTTCAGCCAGCGGTGATCGCACCAGACAGTTACACTCCTTGTGGAACCGAAATTGGAGATGTAGATAATGATGGATTGGACGAAATTATTGTAGCGGGCTGGACTTCTATTGCATCTGGAGCAGGTATCGGTTTTATTCAGATCAATGGCCCCGATTCCTATACTGATGGCAGTGTCTTACAGCTAACGACGTATAGCGGGTTTGTTGTTAAAGGGAAACCTATTTTTGCGGAAGTGAATGGGGAACCGGTAATCTATCTGCACACCTCCAATGCCGGAACCGGCTTACGGGAAATGTGGGTCATGGCCGGTATCGTGTCAGATCAATTTGTCCTCCCCTCTAATATTTACCCATTGTTCACTAATCTGGGGTGGTGGAGTGCCTGGGCACTGGGTGATCAGGATCATCCCACCAATGATCCCGGTGATGGATTAGACCTTTACATTACCGGAGGAGCTAGGTTTTTTGATATTGAACACGACGGCAGCGGCTCAGTTACGAACACCAACAGTTATTCTGTAAGCACGGTATATAATTTGGCCGCAGTTTATGATACTGTTGACGGATTATTTAATGATTTTTATACCTATCCCGGGATGGATCTTGATAATGACGGAAATAGGGATCTGGTTGCTTCCTGGAAAGGTTCGGAAATTGATACCTTGAGCGGTAATCCAATGGATAAAAATGGATTTCACATTTTTTTATTTGAATGGGGCGATTCTCTCCAGTCTCTCAACCTCGATTCTGCTTATGTGGGATTTAAAGTCAAACCATTCAGTGTGATTACCCCGGAAGATTATCAGCTGGCGCAAAATTATCCCAATCCTTTTAACCCGGAAACAACCATAGATTTTACATTGCCCATAAGGAAGGCCATCAGTTTAAAAATTTATAATACCCTGGGTCAGGAAGTAAGAACCCTGATCAATAACCAGGAATATCTTGAAGGATCGCATTCAATGAAATGGGATGGCAAAGATAATAACGGAATTCCAGTTGCCAGTGGTATTTACGTCTACAAGTTGATCTACGGAAATTTCACACAATCCAAAAAGATGACGCTGGTGCGTTAGAATATCTGAACTGAAAACATGAGTATGATCAATATAGTCCAAGATAGGGGAATCATAAGCGTTCCCCTATCCCCATAAAACCTTAAATTCAGTAAAATCCGAGGAGGTCTCCATGGTCAGATATGCTATACTAACTTTTTGTCTCATCTCCCTTCTCACTCTGGGTGCTTTTTCCCAAACCGATGAGTGGGGAACCGATTACATTACACTTGATGCCAACGCCAACGGAACAGGTTTTCAGACTGCCAGTGTCGCAGCTGTAGGTCCGGATAATTTTGTAGCACTGGTAAATGAGGAATTGGATCCTGCTGGATTTACCATCGCCACCCTGTTCGAAGTCCAGGGCAACTATCTGGTGGGATACTGGGCAGCGGATTCGGTGCAGGGAAGGGTTCTCTCCCCCATTAACGGTCAACAAACCTCTCCTCAATATGCTGTCACCGCTCAATTCACAGATTGGGAATATATACTCGATCAAGTACGTTTAAAGGGTGCTTGGCAGCTGGCTGGAGATGGCAGTGACCGGATCTATGTGGCCAACAATGATGCGGCCCATAATATTCTGGTTTTCACCCTAAATGCCCTGGGACTGTTTTCCAGTGAGTTCCGTATGGAAACGGGTACTGAAAACATCTACGGAATCGACATTGATGATGCCGGAAATGTTTATGTGGCTGATTTTGAGGGGACTGCCGCCAAGACCAATGAAGTCAAAGTTTTTGCCGGGATCGGAGCTTCAGGAACCACCTGGGGAACGGCCGGTGCTCACAATGATACCCCGATCTCCACGGTTGATCTCCCTGATGGATACTATCAGGGATTGACCGTCAGCAGTGATGGTACAGAGCTTTTCATGAGTCAGACTTCAGAAAGAAAAATCCTGAAATACGTGGGAGATCCGACCAGCGGTTATACTCTGGATCCTTCCTTCGATTTTACTTTGGCTGCCGATGATACCATCGGTAATGGGGGATTCGGTACTCCCAGCGTACAGGGACTGGCCTATATGCCCGATCCGCCACTACTGGTAGCTGCCGTAGATACTGTCGTAACGAATGGGTCTACTTTTGGTGAAACTACCGGATACCCCTATGGGAGAATTTATTTCATTCATACCGGTGATGCAACCATACTCGATACTATCGATGTGGCTGAATGGAATTTCGCCATTACCGGGGCCTACGGAGCCGGTTCCGGCTCCTATGGAAGAGCTGGCGGATATACCTCAATTTTAGATGTGGATGTTGAGGCCAGCGAACAGGCTATCTACTCTCAATCATATTATGGATGGACCGCTGAAAAATGGCTGTTTGATGGCGATTTGAATGCTTTTGTCAGTATTAATCAAGTTTCCCTACAGGTTCCTGAGGGATATAATCTGAAGCAGAATTATCCCAATCCTTTCAATCCGCTGACCACCATAGAATTTGCGATTGAAAAGGCCAGTCAGGTTCAGCTGGATATTATTAATGTGATGGGGCAGAGAGTTGCCACAGTGGTTAACGAACAGATGAATGTAGGAACCTATCGGGTAACGTTTGATGCCAAGCACTTACCTTCAGGCATTTATTTCTATCGTATTCATGCGGGAGATTATACGTCCATCAAAAAAATGACCCTGATGAAGTAAAGCAAATGGTTGTGAGATTTAATGGTATTATTTGATTTCATCCCCCTCTTTCCCCTTGAAAAAGGGGAGATTGGGGGATTTGTATTTTGGACTTGAATTAAGTTGAAAAACTTTTTACGTCATCGGTCATCTTGAGCGATCCCTCACTCAATACTTTAAGAAATTAAAATTTTATATTAAAAGTTCAATTGAGTGCGGGAGAGTCGAAAGATCTTACTTTTTGTGAATTGGGATGTAAATAAGATCTCTCCGCTCTCGAGCACCCATAACTAAAAATACACTGAAGAACTAAAATTGCAAGTAGGTGCTCGGTCGGTCGAGATGACTGGGCACGCTTATTGAGATAACGAGATCCGACCACAAGCGGTTTCTAGCTTTTAAGTAATTAGAATTGAATTTAAAATTTTATTTTTTTGATCTATGAAATAATCAACTAAATTATTTATTATCGATCATAAATTAATCACAAAAAAATGGCCATTATTATGACATATCTAAGAAATACAGTTATTGTTTTCTTGCTCATATTTTCATCCCTTTCTGCCCAGCCGGATTCTGTTTTTTATAATCCCCAGGTGGATTCTCTGCTCAATCAGGTGAATCCTGCCAATATTTCGCAATATATTGCCGACCTGGCCAATGCCAACGGTTACAGCAGCCGGGTAACATTTACACCGGGCAATTTGTGGTCGGCTGCTTATATTAAGCAGGTATTTGATACCTTCCCGGGTCTGACTTCGGTGGAATTCGATACCTTTTATGTCCTGACCGCCCCTTTCCCCTGGAACGTATACCCGCTGGTCAACGTGGTGGCCACTCTGCAAGGCACCGGTCCGGTCACACGTTATTATATTGTGGGAGGCCATTTTGATACCTCGGCCAGCCTGGATCCCAATATTAATTGGTCTTCGCAGTGGTCTACGGCTGTTGCTCCCGGAGCTGATGATAATGCCAGTGGCGTGGCAGCAGTCCTCGAAATCGCCCGTATCCTGAGTGATCCCGCCAACCAGTTTCAGCCGGATATCACCATAAAATTCGTCGCTTTCGGGGCGGAAGAGAGCAGTCCGGCCTCAGGTCAAAATCACCGTGGAAGTAATCATTTTGCCACTGCTGCCGCCTCTCAAACCGACGATATTCTGGGCGTTTTTAATATTGATATGATTGGATACAACAACACCGGTCACCACTACTACAATATCGTTTCCAATACCAATTCCCTGGAATTGGGAGACGACCTGGTTCAGGCAAATCAAACCTATCAGATTGGTATAAATTCAAACAGTAATCCGTTCGTCTATGCCACTTACTCAGACCATGAACAGTTCTGGCAATACGGGTATAAAGCCATTCTGCTCATTGAAAATGCCCCGCCCTGGAATAATAATCCCCCCTGGTATAATGCCAATCCCTACTATCATAAGGCAACCGATACGCCGGATAAAGTCAACATCGATCAGGTGACTAAGATTACCAAGGCCACTCTTGCCGCTGTGGCCTGCCGGACCATGCCCGCCACCTCCCTCGCACAGGATCAGTCATCGGAAATTTTGCCCGAAGATTACATCTTACAACCGAATTTTCCTAACCCATTTAACGCACATACCGTTTTTAATTATGTATTACATTCTGCTGCTCAGGTCAAAATCAGAATTTATAATGCCGCCGGACAAAAAGTGGCAGATATTCAGGATGCCTGGCAAACCGCAGGAGAACACCGGGTGAACTGGCAAGCAGCGGATCAGAACGGAAAAGCCCTGCCCAGTGGTTTATATTTTGCCCATTTCATTTTTAATCATAATGTGAAAACTCAAAAAGTAATGTTAATCCGCTAAATCGAATACAATCGATTAATTTTATGAGGTATGCTATGAAGTACTTATTATTTGCATGTCTTTTGTTATTTAGTTCACTTTATAGCCAGAGTGCTCAAGATGAACTGGTGAATGTCAAGGAATTTATCCACGATATTGTACTCGATCTGAAGTATAATACGGAAGATAATTTTTTGGATCAGAAATGTTACACCACAGATGAATGCTATGTTTCCCGGAATCTGCTTGAGAGATTAATTCTAATCCAGGACAGCCTTCGGAATATCACCTTTCATGATGGGTACAGTTATCCCCAAGGACTCGGCCTTAAGATCTGGGATGGCTACCGCCCCCGGGCGGTACAATTCCTGATGTGGGAGATACTTCCCGATCCCACTTTTGTGGCAAATCCAGTTAGCGGCTCGCGCCATAACCGGGGTGAAGCGGTTGATGTTACTCTGGTAGACCGGGCTACTGGAGCAGAGCTGCAAATGCCTACCTACTTTGATGATTTTACGCCAGCTGCAGCCCATGGATACATGAACCTTCCTGCCAATGTAATTGCCAATCGGGAACTATTAAAAAATATGATGACCCTGGTTGGTGGGCTCGCTCTGTATAGCAATGAATGGTGGCATTACAATACCGTTATCGGTTACCCCTTATTAGACTTCCAATTGAAATGAGGTGGATCATGAAAAAGAAGATTCTTTATGTTAACCTTTTGTTCCTATTTTGTAGTCTTGCTTTTGGACAGTCCGAATTTATTATTAATACCTATCAGGATTCCACCCAGAGGGAACCGGTTATTGCCCGGGATGCCAGCGGCAACTATGTGGTCATCTGGAGTTCTGTACTGCAGGAAGGTCCCGATAAAGAACGTGATCTGTATTTGCAGTGTTTCGATGCCCAGGACCAACTGGTCGGCTCTGAAATCCGAATTAATACGATTACCGACGGAAATCAGGAAAAGCCTGCCGTGGCTATGGCCGCCAATGGTGATTTTGTGGTGGTCT
>Ga0209536_100017833_pt1 | contig 10032 bp, 7 predicted proteins | sample DeeMarSeWOR28_12_FD_187461 | JGI IMG/M metagenome (GOLD analysis project Ga0209536, IMG submission 187461) | Marine sediment microbial communities from White Oak River estuary, North Carolina - WOR-2-8_12 (SPAdes) (version 2) | ecosystem: Environmental > Aquatic > Marine > Intertidal zone >...
AATTTTATTTTATTTTTTTGAAAAGGTTAAGTATTTATCGCTGATTCTTAAAATTTTTTATATCGTGACAGGATTTGCAGGAAAGTCCCTGATGTTTGCCACTCAAAGGGAAATTAGTACTGGAATGATCAAAGGCTATCTGTAACCAATCCTGGGCATTATGACAGGTTTGACAATCCATATCTATTTGTTCATGTGGAATATCCTGACCAAATAAGTTAATTAGACCACTAAAGAGAGTAAAGTAAATGAGTACTCTAAACATGATATTTCCTATTCTTCCCCGGTGGGATGACAATTATAACATGCCTGACTATTGTATTGATAACCTTGAACACCTTGGTGTTTGCCGGCGAGATCTACTGGATCATTATGTTCATGGCAAAGAATACATTCAAAGCTCAGATAATTATTAGGATCTATATGACAATCAGTACAGAGGTTCCATTCTCCCCGATGCCTTCCGGAATATATCGGAAAATATTGGGTGTCATGGTTCCAGCTGGTTTGATTCCAATTGGTGGTGTTGTGGCAGGACTCACACTGGATAGGAAATCCGGCCGCAGCATGATTTGGATTTTGAGTATTCTGATAGTCATCCTGATGACAGGAATAACAGTCCGTGGGCGTATTAGTGTAACCCTGTGAATGACAATCGATGCAATTTAAATTGGCGTGGGCTCCGGTTAAAGGGAAATTTGAATTGGAATGGTCAAAAGTTGCTGGTGACCATGCCACGGTATTATGGCAGATGGTGCAATCATGACTGAAGCTGTTCTGGGCATGGTTCGGATCAGAAGTAGCGCTAAAATCATCCTGGTGACAAGAGAAGCAATCTGTCGGGGTGTTCACATATCCATTCTCATGACAATCAATGCAGAGAATGTTATTATGGGCACCGGTTAATGGAAAAGCTGTGTTGGCATGATTAAAGGTCGCAGGAGACCAGGTTAGATTATTATGACAGAAGAGACAATCCCGGTCAAAATTATTCACAAAATGGTTTGGATCGGATACAGCTACGTAGTCCTTTTCATGACAACCAAAGCATTCTCTCGGTAAACCACTTGTCTGATTATTGATATGGCATGAATTACAGGTTATGGTTTGATGTGCTCCTGTCAAAGCAAAACCAGACGCCTCAATGTGGTCAAAAATAGCATCTTCCCATCGGGTAGTATTGTGGCACAGTTCACAGGTGGTTAAGAAACCAAATAGGGTGTGGTTGGGATTGGTAGCTTGTTGATAATCCTGGGAATGGCAGGCGTAACACTCCGACGGTGTACCGCCATATACCTGAGAATGACAATCAATGCATTCTATTCTTTTATGGGCCCCCTCTAATTTAAAATCCAATGAATGTTGATAAACGGTTTTTTGCCAGCTTAATGACTGAATGGGATGGCATTCCTCACATTGAGGTGTAAACGAAGCTGCACGGTGATCGGGATTTATACTGGCCAGATAAATTTCCATATGGCAACCTTCACATTCGATGGGCAGACGTGCAATATCCTTTTTTTCCGGACTATAATGACAGGCCTCACAATCAACGATAGCGTGAACGCCTACGAGAGGAAAGTTGGTACCCTGGTGGGCCTCCAGCAATTCCCGCCGGTTCTCCCAACTAAATGGCGTATGGCAATTATCACAACGCAAGCCCAATTCTCCCTGGTGAATATCGACATGACAATCAACACAGGAGGTACCCACATGGAAAAATGTCAGGCTTTCGTGGCAAATTCGGCATTGAACATTTTTATGACCGCCTAAAAGTGGAAATCCGCTTTTGGAATGGTCAAATGAAATATTATTCGGTTTAACGGTCCAGTCTGCTGTAGAATGACACAATACACAATCCAAGGACATATTTTTATGGGGCATTTCTTTTTCCTGTTGAAAAGCAGAACTGTATACCAGAAAAATAATTATTCCGGAGGCGATGAAAACTCTAGTTAATTTTTGCATCACCCATTTTCTCCTGTTTTAAGGATTTACCATGGCAATCAATGCAATTAGAGGGAATCGGTTTATAACGGACAAAGGTTAGATTGGATTTTGTTTCGGTGTGATGACACTTGTTACAACTGACTCTTTCATGTGCACCTTCTAGTTTAAATGAAGCATGAATATCATGATTAAATTTTTCAGCTTTCCAATCCCGGGGGGTATGGCATTTTTCACACGATTGTGATTTCATATTTCCGCTCGAACTGATCGCAAACTGTTTAAAATGAGGATCCTGGTGGCAATTCTCACAATTCTTTTTCAATTGAGTGAAAAGCATCAAATTGTCATCTGTTTTTTTATGACAAGATTGGCAGGTAATTGAGGCATGCTTGAATTCGAGTGCAAATCCAGTTAGTGCGTGATCAAATGTGATAAGTTTCCAGCTCTGAATGCTGTGGCAATCGGAACAACCCCTTTCACTCATATATTTTGTTACCGCCCCCTTATGCGGATTCAAATGGCAATCGATACAATTGGTTGAAGGAAAGTTAAATTTCACCGACTCCATTGATGTACCTGCATTTAATTTATAATGGCAACGATTGCAGGGGATGGCCAGATGTCCACCTTCAAGTTTAAATGTTATCTGGTTATGTTGTTCAATGGTAAATAAAACAGGTTTGTATCCGTATACTGTATGGCATTCCTGGCAATCGCCTCTCTCTGGTCGATTAGTAAATTGTCCCTGATGGTAATCTCTATGGCAGTTTAAACAACGGTTAAATCGAAGACTTGCCAGAGATTTTCCCGGTAAATGACATTTTTTGCAGGTGACCTCCCGGTGTTTCCCGTTCAAAGGGAAACGGGTCATTGAATGGTCGAAACTCTCACTTTCATAATTTTTCCAACCGCTGGTGTTGTGGCATTTCGTGCAATTCTGACCGAATTTATTATTGTGGACATCAGTATGACACCCCGTGCAATTATGAAATGTTAATCCCTGCATTTTTAAATATGTTCTGTCTTGATCAGATTTGTCATCGATAAGAGCGGGATGGCATTTTACACATGGTACCAGGGTATGTTTGCCAGTTAGTGGATATTTTGTATTCGCATGAGTGAAGAATTCTGCAGGCTTCCATTTCTGAAATGTGTGACAATTCTGACAGAACTGGGAAAGTTGACCCCGATGTTCGTCAAAATGGCAGGAATTGCATCGTGATTCCAGCCCAAGGAAGGTATAATTTGGATCTTTTTTTGCCTGTTTGATAATCTCTATTTGAACGATATTTTTTAATTGATGGCATTCCCGGCATTTTAATTGCTCATGTTTACCCTGCAGGGCAAAGCTGGTGAGTTGATGATTAAAGTTTTCCTGACCCTTTTCCCAATAGATCAGGTCAAAATCCCTTCCATGATGTTCCACATGGCATTTTTCGCATTCACGGTAGGCTGAATTTGCATGCAAACCTAATTTTTCATCAATTCTTTTTTTGAGGACTTGATGACACTTGAGACAATTTTCTGCCGCTATTTTCTGCCCGACTCCATGACACTCGGAACAATTTTTCAAACCCTCCAGATGTGCATGTGATTGATGCAAATCTCCCGGTGAGAGTTGGGTGAAACCAATCTGACAGAAAATTAGAAGAGCGAAAAGACTGTATTTTAAGATCATAAATGATAATTTAGTGCAATTTAAGAATAAATTTAATGGATAAATTATTCAATTATTACGTGATGAACACTGTAAAAATTAATTAATCTGCAAAAATATTGCCAACTAAATATTGTCATAAATTAAGTATTTTGGAATAATAATCGGTGAGTTGTGAAAATAATTTACATATTTTTGTTTAAAAATGTGTACTAATATGAAAATAGCATTTTTTGGTTTATTCAATGTTCAAAAGATCCAGGCATATCCTACATAGATTGCCACCAGGATGTGAATTAGCATGATGATATACATGATTATTGCGAAGGGTTTATGAATAACATGCCAGTAGTGAAAAAGTTGGTGGATGGCGTTCCACATGGAGATTCTTCTCTGCAACATGGCCTTGTGTTTAATCGTTTTTAACATCTGAGTCACTGCATGGGAAGAAAGGTTCAATTTTTTTACAAGATGTTTTCTTAATCGGTAAGATCGGAAAGGTTTGAGAGCATCATTAAAAAGCATGGAAAAAAATGCAATGATTAATCCTTTTTCTGGCCGAATAGGGGGGAAAATAGAAGCTTCGATAGATTCTAGTTGCTTTGGTTCTATTCGAAATTTATTGTAGATTTCCTGTGCCAGATTTTGATTCATCTGTTCCAGTTCTTTAAAATCGATCTCCTGTCCTGCAATAGTTCTGGGAATCTGTTTATAAAGATATCTTCCCAAAATACCACTTAGAGCCACAGCAATCATCGACCAGAAGCTTACTGCAATAAGCCCCTGCACTTTAAATGATGAATGCAGAATGATCAGGAGCGGTCCAATTATTCCAAAATAAATATGGACCCGGAGCCAGCTGCTCAAATACCCTAGTTTCTGAAAACGCCGGACTCTTTTGCGAATTGTATAGAGTAACATAAAGATCATCATCGCACTGCCAATGACGCCAAAAGCGTGTCCCGTCATTCCCGCCGGACGAAGACTGCGATAATCAGTATGATGGGGCTGCTCCCGGAAAGAGGTTAAATAAAAATCCGCACCGGAGATCAGAAAATAGGTGTAAAGAATGAATGAAGTGACATACAGAATAATTAATATTGTGTTCAGGAATGTGGTTTTGTTTGCGTCAGATACACCTGGTTGTTTTAGCATCTTTTTTCTCAAGAATTTATAATTAAGGTGATTTTATACTGTGGAATTATAAAAATCAATTTAATTTTTTAACTTTTGACAGTTAAACCAGATTAATAATCGAAAGGGGTAATATATACATTTTTTTAAGTAACAATTTGAGAATGAATATAATATATAGAGATACAAAAATTGCTCCAAAAGGTCGTTACATAATGTAATATGATTCTGGCGAATATTGGTGCTGTGCCTGCGAAAGATCCGCTGAACAATCCTTTTGTGATGGATCCCATAAAGGAACCGGATATCAACACCTGCCGTTGAAGATTGAAAAGTTAAATTTGGTCACCTGCTGTGGCTGTAAGTAGTCAGCCAATATACGATTTTGGGATGGGACACACTGGAATTTATAGAACTGTTTATTCCGAATTTGAAGCAAAAACAACCAAAATCTGTTGATCTGGGGATTCGATCTGTATTCCTTTTTGACCTGCAAGCTCAATATTTTCAAATATAATGCCGGCGTCTTTCAATTTTCTAATGAGAGATTCTTCAATGCCAGATTCATTTTTATAAACCAGTGCTGGTTTCTGAAGAACACTATCTTGACTAAAAATCAACCGCAATCCTGCATGAGATAAATATTCAGCGTCTGAATCGGTCTCATTCTTATGATGGTTCGAAAATCCGAGTTGATTCCAAAAGGCAATGGACTGGTGGATGTCCGAGGTTGGAATTCTTAAATGATCAAAATTTCCCAGGAAAAATTCTGTATGTCTCTGTGGTTTGGATATCAACTTGGAATCGAAATTAATGAGGGTAATGTTTATTTCTGCAGGATTTGTGAGGACAGCTGATTTAATTCCTCCTTCTGCATCGAAGATTGCTTCCAAGTCAATTCCCTGAGCTTGCATTTTTTCTATTCTTTCCGGAAGAGACTCCCCGTAAAAAGTTAAAGCCGGGGAGGGAAATGCATTTTCACTCAACATATAAAGTTGGGAGCCATCGGATATTAAGGCCCAAGGTACAGACGCATTGGATTGAACACTCAGGGTGGTAAAATGTAATTTTTCGTAAAAAGACACAGATTTTTCCAGTTCTCTACATGAAAGTGAGATTTGACTTAAATCTCCAATCAAAGCAGGATTTGATGATTCCTGGATATCTCCATCTCCTGTACATCCCTGAACAACAACAATCATGATTAAACAGAAAATAAGCTTTCTCTGCATGGATTTACTCCCCTGTGATTTGTAAATAACAACTGATAAGTTAAAAAATATTAGATTGATATCCATCAAAACTTTTTATTGAAATGATTTTAAATACTGAAATTTAAGGGATGGAAGCGATTATTTTCTTGAGCATCCTAAATTTTAGCTCTATATTAGACAAAAGAGTAGAAAAATTATCTATATTCACCGAGGTTTTCATTCATTTGAGAAAATCTATCAAATCCCTGATTGTTATCATCAGTTTATTCGTATTGCTGTTATTTTTCATTTTTGTGATTAATCAAACTGTTCAAATTGTAAATCTGGCAGGATCATTTCATCCTTTCCTAGGCACTTTCATCGCCTGGACCTTGCTCATTCTTTATCTCATTTTATTAATAATCCCCCTTTATCTTTACTTCCGGCTTCCTAAAACTCTACTGCCCCCTGACGACATTAACTCACCTGAATTTACATTATACCTTGAAAAACTGGGTAAAAGACTCGCAGCAAATATTCATCTCCAGGGCAGGCAATTGGACAACAGAAGAGATATTGAAGAGGCATTGAAAGTTCTCAATAATCGATCGATGGATATCATCAGGAAGAATGCCACCACCGTTTTTATCACGACTGCAATTTCCCAATCCGGGAGATTGGATGCCTTTACGGTTCTTCTAACTCAGATCAGAATGGTCTGGCAGATTGCACATGTTTATTCTCAAAGACCGACACTACGGGAAATGCTGCATTTATATGCTAATGTAGCTGCAACGGCTTTTATTGCGAGTGAGCTCAACGAGATAGATGTCAGTCAGCAAATCGAGCCTATTGTTTCCAGTGTTTTAGGTGCCTCTCTCACCGGATCGATTCCCGGAATAAATATTGTGGCCGGTATTGTTACCAATTCTCTGATTAGTGGCTCGGCAAATGCATTTCTTACGCTCCGGGTAGGAATCATTACCCGTAAATATTCTGGAAGCATGATCATGAAAGAGCGAAGTATCATCCGGAAATCCGCCAGCCTGGAAGCTGCCAAATATTTGAGTATTATTGTAATGAGTTCTGCCGGAAATATAAGTCGCTCCATCGTAAATGCCGCTGTAAAAAGCCCAGGAAAAATTTCCAGGAACGTCATTCGCAGCACTTGGGGAAAACTTACCGGGAAGGAAAAACCGGCTTCAGAACTTTTTGAGGAACTTTAATTTTACGACTCAGCCAAAACATAAAGAGGGATTTATCTATGCAAAAAATAATAGAGTTGTATGTCGTAATTGAAAATCGGCCCAATTCCGCGGGAGAATTATTCCGGATTCTGAAGAAGAAAAATATTTCTATCTATGCCATCGGTCTCTTTCAGGACGTGGCGCGACTCTATGTATCGGATTCTAAGAAAGCTTTCGCTCTCTTACAGGATAATAACTACGTCGTGGATGAACGGGAGGTTCTGGCGATCAATTTACCGAATCATCCCGGTGCTCTGATGGAACTGACCATGAAAATGGGGAATGCCGGAATCAATATTGATTACCTCTATGGAGCTCTGGAACCAAAACAAAAAAAGGGAATGTTAATTCTTGAGGTAGATAAACCTGATCTTGCCATTGATATATTTCGAAGCGGTCCGTATTAAAGCGTAGTTTATGCTGTATACGTCCATTTTGCATAAAACCTCAAATGAGGACAAAATTACCTCTTTTGAGGTTTATTTATTGTGTATAGAAATTAGCAAACTATTGTATTCATTACACTTAATTAGTTGGCATGTTTTCTGATACTATGGAAACTGAATCCATCGTTAAGAAAGGAGAAAACATGCAACGTCATTTTATGTTCAGAGTTTTAGTGGCATCTATATTTGTGTTCAATGTCCTGCAGGCTGCAGATTTACAAGAGGAGAAACATGTAAAGATTGTCAAAGAGAGATCGCACTTCCGTCTGGGTGTTGTGATAAAAACACTCGATTCAGAAAAACTAAAGCAATATCAATTGAAAGGGGGTGTAGAGGTTATCAAGGTATTACCGCACAGCGCTGCCGCTGAAGCTGGTTTGAAAAAGGGGGATGTCATTGTCAGCTCCGATGGAAAGACGATTGATGAAGCATCTACTCTTCGCGAAATCATCACTGCTTCCGAAGAGCAGCAGGAAGTCAAACTGAATGTACTCAGGGATGGCAAAAACATTGAATTAAAGGCTACTCTGAAAAGTCATGAGGGTGGCGACGAAGATTATCGGGTCCAAATTGACCCCGAGGATTTAGACTTCCATTTGGAAGAACTCAAAGACATTCCCAAAATCATTCAAAAATCACTTAAAATGATTCCTCAAAAAGGTGGTTATCTGGGGATCAGAGGGCGCACGCTATCCGATCAATTGAAAGCTTATTTTGAAGTGGAAAATGGAGTACTTATTGAGGAAATTATTGAGGATTCTCCTGCGGACAGTGTTGGATTGAAAGCCGGTGATGTAATTATTGAAATTGAAAATAAAAAGATTGAAGATTATAGTGATTTAGTTAGGACTCTGAATTACCATGACGCCGGTGAGGTGGTAAAGATTACCCATGTTCGTAAGGGAAAAGAAAAAGAAATCCGCGTCAAGTTGCAGAATAAAACATTTCCTCACCACGGTTTTAAATGGATAGGAGAGGGGGAGGAGAAAATGATTATTAAGGATTTCGAGAAATTTCATTTCGATTATGAAAAAATGCTCGACCTAGAGGAGGATCTAAAGGAAATGGAGGAAGAACTGCAGGATATTAAGGTAGACATTGACATCTACTTTATTTAATGTGTAGAATAGAGCAATAAAGAATGGTGTAAGCTGTATGAAACAATCTTTCTTCATGAGTATCAAGACTAAACTTTTCCTGGTACTGTCTGCTCTAATGGCTTTAATCTTAGCGGTTCAGTTTTTTATGGCTTATCAGGCCCAACAGGATCTGTTGAATGAATTGAACCTTCTTTCAAATAATATCAATATGGCGATAGATTCGCATTATTTGAATGTATTAAAAGATATTCAACGGGAAGAGAGATTCAGTTTTGAGACTCCCCAATTAAATGATGATAGTTTCGCTTTCAGCAGCCGGTATGAAGCTTTTCCGGAAAGCCTTTATGTTCAGATTATCACTGAGTTAAAAAATCTAAAGGTTGCAGAGAAAAAGCTGAAGGTTACCGAAGAATTGATGGAAAAATCTTACCCAAAGTTTCCTTATGGTGGTGGAAACTACCAAATGAAAATTGAAACCGATGTGCCTCTAAATTCAGAAGAAATTCCTGAAAAGAGAATTCATGAGAATCAGCATGACATCGTTATTTGGGAAAGAGAATTAGATGAAATCCAGAAACAGATGGAAAACCTTCAAACGGAAAAAATGTTAGCAGTGTTAGATCATGATAGCCTCCGTAAGGAGCTGGAGACAACAACTATTCCGCATATTGAAACGATCGATATTGACATTAATCGGAGTACTAAAGCTCCCCAGGCATTAACAAAGGTGGCGCCACATGACATAGGATCAGAAATTTCAAAAGGTGAAGAGAGAATTATTTTTCGAATTCCCGATTTTTCGGTACCTGATAAACCGAAACTGATTCGGTACAATTATCATTCCGCAGAGTTTGAGGCAGCGCTCGCAGCTTCATTTAAACGAAATATCCTGATAACAATTATACTTTTTGGCTTTTCAATACTGGCAATTCTCTACATCTCGAGAAAATTTTTAAAACCCATCGGTGCCCTGCAACATTCATTCGACCAAGTGATCAATGGAAACTTAGAGGTTACCGCAGTGGTAAAAACCCGGGATGAAATGGCTTATCTTACCGGAGCTTTCAACCATATGGTAGGAGAGTTGCGGAAGAATCGCGAAAAGGAAAAATTATTGCAGCAAAAAGAGCGCCTGGCATCCATGGGGCAGCTTGCCGCTGGTATTGCGCATGAAATAAAAAATCCACTTAATGCCATAACTCTAACCATTGAACATTTACGGGATAAATTTACCAAAAGGGATAAAACTGCTCAAAAATATATTCACACGATTCAGAGTGAAATTACCCGACTCGACAGTATCGT
>Ga0209536_100017834_pt1 | contig 10032 bp, 6 predicted proteins | sample DeeMarSeWOR28_12_FD_187461 | JGI IMG/M metagenome (GOLD analysis project Ga0209536, IMG submission 187461) | Marine sediment microbial communities from White Oak River estuary, North Carolina - WOR-2-8_12 (SPAdes) (version 2) | ecosystem: Environmental > Aquatic > Marine > Intertidal zone >...
TGGGGAACCGTGTCGCCCCCATGCATCTGGTCGGGATCCATGCCGGCCCAGAGCAGCGCGGCGAGCCAGGCGATCCCCGTCCATCCCAGGAGCAGGTTCAGCCCCAGGATCGGTCCGGCATGCTCGTGCTTGCGGACCACGGCGACGATCGTTGGGAGCACGTACATCAGTGCCGTCGTCGACAGCACGAAGACCGACCAGAGCGTCTCGACGGTTTCACCCACGACTCTCCTCCTTCCAGGATCGAAGCGGCAGCGACTCGCCTGCAGCCCCTCTTATCGTCCGAACGGAGGTCCCTCCTTAGGTGCTCGCCACTCGCGACGGCAGCGATGCGAGGATCGATCAGCGCGAGTGCGCCTTGGGGTCGACGCGATGGCCCTGGACCACTTCCAGGTGCCTGCGGTCGAACGCGCAGAAGTGCTGGCCTTCGTCGACAGTACGAAGGCCCGACATCGTCGAGCAGCCCCCACGCGCCGATCCCTGAGGTCTACGATCCCCGAGGGTCCGATGAAGCGGCGGGCTCCAGGGCGTTCGATAGACGTCCTGGCGCGTGCCCCTCTCTACGCAAGCGCCGGCTCTCGCCTCCCGCCCAGCGCGACGAGTGCGAGGGCGAGCAGGCCCAGGAGCGCCCCCCCGTAGAACGGTGCAGACGCACCGAGCTGATCCCACAAGAGTCCGGCCAGTGCGCTCGCAACGAGTAGCGCCAGCCCGCATAGGAGATTGAAGAACCCGAACGCCGTGCCGCGCAGCTCGGGCGGTGCCGTATTCGCGACCATCGTCGCCAACAGCCCCTGGGTGATCCCCAGGTGCAGTCCCCAGAGCGCGATTCCCGGGGCGAGGGCCTGCCAGGACTCGCCCCAGGCCAGGACGCAGTCCGCAGCGATGAGGGCGGTCAGACCCACCCGCAGCAGCCGCCCGTGACTCACGGCGTCCGCAAGGCGTCCGAAGGGGTAGGCCGAAACGGCGTAGACGAGGTTCATCGCGACGAGCACCAGCGGCACCCCGGCCAGGGGTAGGCCTGCCTGCTGTGCGCGGAGCACCAGGAAGGCCTCGCTGAAGCGTGCCAGGGAGAACGCGGTGCCTACGCCGACGACCCACCAGTACGCCCGGCTCAGGCGACCGACGTTTCGCCAGTGGATGGGCTTCTCCCGGTGCTCCTGGGGCGCGCGCGGCGGGTCTCGGACGCCCACCACCAGGAGCGCCACGGAGAGGCCCCCGGGAATGACCGCCATCCAGAACACGGCGCGGAAGTCGTTTGCGGTGAGCAGCATCAGACCCATCGCCAGCAGCGGACCGAGGAACGCCCCGAGGGTGTCGAGGGCCTGGCGCAGCCCGTATGCAGAGCCTCGGGCTTCTCGCGGCGAGAGGTCGGCGATCAAAGCATCCCGCGGCGCACCGCGGATACCCTTGCCCATGCGATCGACGAGGCGCGCCATGAAGACCATGCCGCCACTGCCGGCAATGGCGAAGAGCGGCTTGCTGAGCGCGCCCAGGCCGTAGCCGACGACGGCCAGCGCCTTGCGCCTGCCCAGGTAGTCACTGAGCGTACCGGAGAACATCTTGACGATCAGCGCCGTCGACTCGGCCACGCCCTCGATCAATCCGATCGTGAGGGCGCTGGTGCCGAGTCCCACCCACAGGAAGACGGGCAGCAGGCTGTGGATGAGCTCCGAGGAGACGTCCATCAACAGGCTCACGAAGCCCAGGACCCAGATACCCGGGGCGATCCGCCTCGCGCCGTGATTCGAGCTCGAGCCCATCGCAACGCATTCTGGCTCATTCGGGCGGGCAACGCGGCTCCGGGGCCGACGACGCCGAGCGCCGGAAGTTGGCTCTTCGATCACGATGCCAATATCATCCGCCCGCACGCGAAAGGATCGGCTGAAGCGTGGATCATTGGTCGACGATCACCGGCTTCCTGACGTTCGATCCGGCGATGCTGATGGCGCCAGAGATGATCGCGCGCATGGCGTTGCAGGTCGTCCTGCTGTGCGGATCCGCCTTCTTCTCCGGATCGGAGACTGCGCTCTTCTCTCTGTCGCACCTGGACCTCCAGCGACTCGCCCGCGAGCGGCATCCGCAGGCCGCCGTCCTGCAAGGGCTCCTCGATGAGCCGCGTCGTCTGATCGTCTCCATCCTGTGCGGAAACGAGCTCGTCAACATCGCCGCGGTGGCCAACATGACGGGCATCCTGGTCGCGCTCTACGGAGAGGCGAAGGCGGGCTGGATCGCCGTGATCGTGATGCTTCCGCTGCTCCTCCTCGTGGGAGAAGTCACGCCGAAGACGATCGCGGTCTCGAATCCCCGACGCGTGAGCTCCCAGGTCGTGGCGCGTCCCATGGACATCTGGGTGAGAATCGTGGCGCCCCTGCGCTGGGCGATTCGCAGCGTCGCCGATCGGATCACGACATGGTTCGTCGGATCGGAGCGCTCGCCGGAGCATCTCCTCCAGATCGACGAGTTCCAGGGCCTGATCGAGGAGTACGCCGAAGCCGGCCGCCTCGAGTCGAGCTCGCGGCTGCTGATCAACAATCTCCTGGCAGCGGGCACGAGCGAGATCGTCGCGATCATGACCCCGCGGAGCAGTACTGCGTTCCTGAACGCGGATCTGGGCTGCCCCGCGATGGTCGATCGCTTCAGGGAGTATCGCCACTGGCGCGTCCCCGTCTACCGCGAGCACCGTGACAACCTGATCGGCTTCCTTCACGCCGAGGACGTCCTCCGGCTGCATCTCGACGGGACGGATCCGGCCGGGATCAACCCGGAGCAGATCCTCCGCCCGCCCGTCGTCGTTCCGCTGACCAAGAAGGTGGACGAGATGTTCGACTTCTTCCTCCGCAACGACGCTCGAGCCGCCGCAGTGCTGAACGAATTCGGCGGGGTGGCCGGATTCATCACGGTGAACGATGTGCTCCGATTCATCTTCGGTCCGCTCACCGCCCGGGCGGAGCCCGAGCCGGGGGTGATGCTGGTCGGCCCGGACGTCTACGAGGCCCGGGGAGACACGCGGCTCACCGACTTCGACCGCACGACGAACTTCGGGATCAAGGACCCGCGCATGACGACCATCGCCGGTGTCGCATTCCGACACATCGATCGACTCCCGGAGGTCGGCGACAAGGTGGTGGTCGAGGGATTCACGATCACGGTGCTCGAGATGGATGCCCATCGGATCGCGCGTGTCCGAGTCGCTCGCGGCTCGGGTATGGGCGTGGCAGCCGGTCCGGATGCCACGTCGCCGGAGGAGGCGGAATGAGCACTCTGGACCTGCTCTGGATCGCACCGGTGTTACTCGTGCTGCTGGCACTGAAGGGCTTCTTCTCGGGCTCCGAGATCGCCCTCGTCAATGCCGACCGGATCAAGCTCGGAAGGGCGGCGAAGCACGGCCAACGCGGAGCCCAGCTCGTCATCGAGCTCTTCCGCAGACCCGAACGCGTGCTCACCACGACGCTCGTGGGCACCAACATCGCGACGGTGACGCTGACGACCCTCGGCACGCTGCTCTCGATCCACTTCCTGGGAAGCGAGGCGGGGGATCTCTATGCGTTCCTCATCTGCACGCCCATTCTCCTCGTCCTCGGCGAAATCGTCCCCAAAGCGATCTACCAGCAGAAGGCCAACGTGATAGCCCCCATCGTGGTGTTTCCGCTGCGGGCCTTCTCGTGGCTCTTCGCACCGATCGTGCTGCTCTTCTCGTTCGTGGCGCGGATGGCGGCCCGGCGCGTTGGGGCACCGGCCAGCCCCGATAGCCTGTTCGTCACGCGCGATCAGCTTCGCGCACTGGTCGACATGGCCGACCGAGCGGCGGGCCCGCAACTCTTCGACCGCTTTCGCATCGAACGCGCCATACGCTTTCCCGAGACGACGGTCGGCGAGGTCATGCTCCCCGCCGCGGAGATGGTCGCCGTGGAGCGCGAAACGAGTGTCGAGCAGGCAGCGGACCTCGTCAGGAAGAAGGGTCATACATGTCTTCCGGTCTACGAGGGGCACGGAACCAACGTCATCGGTCACGTGACCCTTGCGCCATGGGATCTGCTCGATCCCGAGACGATGGCTCGTTCCCTGGCAGATCTCACGCGGCCGGCGCTCTACGTGTCTCCGAACGAATCGCTCGAGAATCTCGCTCTGCTGCTGAGAGAGCAGGGGGATCGCATGGCGGTGGTGGTCGACGAGTACGGCTCTGCGATCGGCATCGCCACGATGGACGACATCGCTCGAGCCGTCGTCGGGGACCTCGAGGTGGGTACGGCATCCGATGCTTTCGCCGAGCGGGAGCAGCGGGGGTACGAGCTGCTCGACGACGGAAGCTACAGGATGGATGCGCGGCTCCCGATCTCGGAAATGAACGACCTCCTCGGTCTCGACCTGCCTCTCAGCGACTTCCATACGGTCGCGGGGATGTTGACCTCGCGTCTTCGCCATCTCCCGCGGGAGGGCGAGTCCGTGGTCGTGAGTGGCCATCGTTTCGTCGTCGAGAAGGCTACGGAGCGCCGCGTCGACCAGGTCCGCGTCGAGCTGGATCGACCAGAGCAGACCGCGAAGGGCTGAGACGAGATGGCCTCGGTCTTCGTGCTGCTGTTATCGATTGCGATTTCCTTCACGGTCGTGCGGGTAGGTGCCGTGGCGCTCGAGCTCACCGGGATGTCCTGGGAGCATGCGAAGTTCGAGGCCCTTTCGGCCTTCACGAACTCGGGCTTCACCACCCGCGACTCGGAGGCCATCACCCGTCACCCCGCACGGAGACGGATCGCCTCGATCCTGATCGTCCTGGGGAACGCGGGACTCGTCGCGGTGATCGGGAGCTTTGCCAGTTCGTTGGTGACGCCGCAGCCGCTGGAGCGATTGGTCAACATCGGCATGATCATCGGAGGGATCGCGCTGCTGGTCTGGGTCGGTCATGCGCGCTGGGTCGGGCGTCGTTTGAAGCGAACCGTGAAGCAGTGGCTCGATGCTCGCTACAACCTCTCGGAGTGGAGCCCGCACGACCTGCTCCACCTCGACGAGGGGTTCGCGCTGACCCGAATCGTCATCCCGGCGGACTCACCGGCTCTCGGCCGCAGGCTGGCCGAGCTGCGCCTGAAGGATCATCTCGTCCAGATCCTCGCGGTGGAGCGCGGAGAGGAGTTTCGACCGATTCCGCGTGGCGAGGATCGCCTCATGGCCAACGACAGCCTCGTGGTGTTCGGCCGCGCGAGTGCCATCGAGCACCTCTTCGAGCCCGACGAGACGGAGGTGCTCGAGGTAAGCGAGACCTCGCAGCCGATCGAGAGGGACCCGTTGCAGGGCGAATGGTGAGTCCGATGGGCGACGACCGCCCGGGCGCGCCGGGCGCGGCCATCGGGCTGCGAATGGTGAAGCCGTGACGTGATGGCACGAAAGCATCCCTTGGAGCAGCTCGAGCTGGCCTCGCTACAGAGATTGAGTGGTTCACTCGAGCGGCTGGTCGAGACGCAGCTCTGGGCTCGCGTGCTGATCGGTCTGATTGCGGGCATCGGAGTTGGCGGGGCGCTGGGGCCGTCGGCCGGTCTGCTGGACCCGAAGGTCGCGATCACGATCGCCAGCTGGCTTGCATTGCCCGGGTCGCTCTTTCTCGCGTTGGTGCAGATGATCGTCGTGCCGCTCGTCTTCTCCTCGGTCGTCCGGGGTCTGGCGGCAGGTGAGAATGTCCAGCAGCTGCGCCGTCTCGGCCTTGCGGGCGCCGGCTTCTTCATCGTAACGACGGCAGCCGCCACGGCGCTTGGGCTGGTTCTCGGGCTTCTGGTCCGGCCCGGACGCTTCCTCGATGCGGCCATGATCCGCGCCGCGATGGCGAGCGAGGTCGCGATCCCGAACGAGGTACCCGCGACGCCGGCGATCGACCAGCTTCCCGAGCTGGTGATCGACCTGCTGCCGAGCAATCCGCTGGCCTCGATGGTGGGTGGCGAGATGCTGCAGGTGATCCTCTTTGCCTTCATCGTCGGGGTCGCGCTGGTGAATCTCGCCACCGAGAAGTCGGCCCCCCTCTTCGACCTGCTGGGTTCGGTGCAGGACGTCTGCATGAGCGTCGTATCCTGGGCGATGCGGCTCGCGCCGATCGCGGTCTTCGGCCTCGTGGCGCGACTGACGGCCACCGTGGGCGTCGATGTGTTGGGCGGCATGGCGGTGTACGTGCTCACGGTGCTGGCGGGGCTCTCGATCATCATGGGATCGTTCGTCGTGATGGCCGCAGTGGCTGGTGGAACGGGGCCATTCCGCTTCCTGGCCTCCATCCGCGAGGTGGTGCTGCTTGCCTTCTCGACCTCGAGCTCGGCAGCCGTCATGCCGCTCTCGATCCAGACGGCAGAGGAGAAGCTGGGCGTCCGAGGCTCCATCGCTCGCTTCCTGGTGCCCTTGGGTGCAACCGTCAACATGAACGGCACCGCGCTCTACCAGGGCGTGGCCACCGTCTTCCTGGCCCAGGTGTTCGAAGTTCCGCTCAGCTCGCTCGCGCTTCTCCTGATCGTGGTAACGGCGGTCTCCGCCTCGATCGGATCTCCCGCGACCCCAGGCGCCGGGATCGTCATCCTGGCCATGGTGCTCGAGAGCGCGGGGATCCCGGCGGCCGGGCTCGCCCTCATCCTGGGCGTGGATCGCATTCTCGACATGAGCCGGACGGCCGTGAACGTGACCGGGGATCTCACCGCCTGCGTCGTGCTGAATCGCTGGGCCGGGGTCCAGGAGGCGCAGCGCCCAGCGGTGTAGGCCGCGTGCCCCTCGGGGAATTTCTGCTAGCGCATTGACGTGCATCTCTCGGTTATGAGAGGTTGGCGCTGCGGACGATTACCCATCCGCCCAATCCAGGGAGAAGCTCCATGCGCCTACGATTCCCGACGCTGCGAAAGTTCGCGCTGATCAGTGTCGTGTTGTTCTCGACCCTCGGCATGGCCAAGGAGTGCGGCCTCAGCACCCAGGCCTTCCTCGAGCTGAGCGACGCCGGCGTCGACAAGTACATCGGACAGTTCACGCCAATCTCGTCGAGCGACGTCGGCGATGGCTGGACCAAGCACACCTTCGACCCGGATGGAGGAAATGGTCCCATCTGCATCGCGGGCACCCCGTTCTCGGTGTTCACCCGCGCGGGCAACCCCTCGAAGCTGCTGATCTTCGAGCAGGGTGGCGGGGCCTGCTGGCAGGACTTCTACAACTGCAACGTGTTGGCCGAGGGTCAGGAGCCGCCCAGCCCTCGGGTCGGTATCTGGGACTTCGACTCGCCCGACAACCCCTTCGCAGACTACTCGATCGTCTACATGCCGTACTGCGACGGGTCGGTCTTCTCCGGCGACAACGACGTCGTCGACCCGAACTTTCCCTTCGGCCCGGTTCGCTACCACCGCGGCCTGCGCAACCAGACGGCCGGCATGGACGTGGCGAAGGCCACGTTCCCGCACGCGAGCCGGATCACGGTCGCGGGCTCGAGCGCGGGCGGTGTCGGCGTCGCGGGCTTTGCCCCGTTCCTGGTCCGCTTCGTCTACGGGAACATGCCCAAGCTCACGGTCTTCAACGACGCGGGACCGGTGGCGATCAACCTGGACGCGGTGGGCGATATCGCGGCGCGCCAGGCCGACTGGCAGTTGGATCAGTTCTATCCCGCGAGCTGCGCCGACTGCGATGCCTTCGGCCAGGGCACTGCCATCATCGAATGGCGGCTCGACAACGACTCCACCATCCGCGAGGCGTTCTACGAGACCGACGCAGATGCGACCAATCGCTTCTTCCTCGATCTGCTGCCGCCCAATGGCACCCAGCAGGACTACCGCGACCTGATCCTCACGGAGCACGGGATGCTCAACGCGAATCACCCGCTTCGCTACAAGCGGTTCATCGTCAGTGGTGACAACTCGCACACCGCGCTCCAGACGCCGCTGTTCTACACCCAGGAGGTGGACGGCGTAGTGCTCAACGAGTGGACCGACGACTTCCTGGTTCCGCGGCCGTTCTGGGTCGACCTCGTCCAGGATTTCATTCCCGCTCCGTTCTAGGCGCTCGCTCGCGGGCCCTGGCTTCGCGACGTTTCGGGACGCCCCTGGCGCGGTCATTGCCGCGCCAGGGGCGTTCGCGTACTACGCGGGCTCCCCGGGGCGCAGCCACGGATCGCCGGCTCGTTCCTGGCCTCGCCGACCGCCCTGTGCGGCGTGCTTGTGGCACCTCCGCGCCTGCTACAGAATGAGCGCCCGGAGGTGCCATGTCCGAGGATCAGACCCTGCCCGAGGGGACGGTGACGGTGTTGTTCACCGACCTCGTCGGCTCGACGCAGCTCAACCAGACGCTGGGCGACGAGGCCGCCGGGGCCCTGGAGCGCGAGATCGAGACGGCCGCCCTCGAGCGCGTGGGCCAACACCGGGGCGTCGTGGTCAAGGACACGGGCGATGGCCTGATGGTGGCCTTTCAGTCGGCGCGCCGAGCCGTCGCGTGCGCGCAGGAGATCCAGCGGGCGGTGGCCCGGCGCAACCGCGAGCTGCCGGATCAGCCCGTGAGCATGCGCATCGGCCTGCACACGGGCGAGGTGGTCGACGACCACGGGGGCATGAGCGGCGAGACGGTAATCGTCGCCAAGCGCATCGAGGGGCTGGCGCCGCCAGGGGGCATCTTCGCCTCCGATACCACCCACGGCGTGCTCGGCACGGCGCGAGCGGAGCTGCAGGATCGCGGGGAGTTCGAGCTCAAGGGGATCGAGACGCCGTGGCGCCTGTACGAGGTGCCCTGGGCCGACGAGGCGTCGAGCGGCGTGCTGCCGGCGAACGAGCGCACGCCCTACGTCGGCCGCAGCGCCGATCGGGAGCGGCTCGCACAGCAGCTGGAGCGCGCGAAGGAGGGGCGCGGCTGCGTCGTGCTGATCGCCGGTGAATCGGGGGTGGGCAAGACCCGGCTCGCCGAGGAGGTCGCCGAGCGCGCCCGCGGCGCCGGCTTCCTGCCGCTCTGGGGACGTTGCGACGCGGAAGGGGCGGAGTCGTATCTCCCCCTCATCCAGCAGATCGAGCAGGCCGCGCGCAGCGTCTCTCCCGAGACATTCCGCGAGCTGCTCGGCGAGAACGCGCCGGAGGTCGCCAAGCTGATGCCGGAGCTGCGTCAGCGCTTCGACGACATTCCGGAGCCGGTAGAGCTGCCACCGGAGCAGGAGAGGCGCTATCTGCTGCACGGGGTGTCGGCGTTCGTCGAACGCACGACGGCTGCGCGGCCACAGGTGCTCGTCTTCGAGGACCTGCACCTGGCCGACGACTCGACGCTGCTGCTCCTCCGACATCTGGCGCAACGGGTCGGTGAGATGCCGATCCTGGTGCTCGGCACCTATCGCCACACCGAGCTCGAGTCGGGTCGCTCGCTCGGCGCGGCGCTGCCCGATCTGCTGCGCGAACGCAGCGTCGAAGAGATGGTGCTGAGCCGGCTCGACGAGGCGGGGGTCTCGGCCCTGATCGAGGCCCGCGCCGGCAAGCGACCCCCGCCCGAGCTGGTGAAGCTCGTCTTCTTCGAGACGGAGGGCAACCCGTACTTCGTCGAGGAGGTCTTCCGCCATCTGCACGAGGCCGAAAAGCTCTTCGACGATGCCGGCGAGTTCCGCTCGGGCATCGAGATCGCCGACACCGAGGTGCCACGCAGCGTGGGTCTCGTGCTCGGGCATCGCCTGGACCGCGTTGGCGACACCTGCCGCAGCGCGCTGACCGCCGCGGCCATCCTCGGCCGCAGCTTCCGCTTCGACCTGGTCGGGCTGCTGCGCGGCGACGAGGAGGAGGCGCTGCTCGACGCGATGGAGGAGGCGGAGAAGGCCACGCTGATCGAGGACGCTTCCGAAGGCCGCGAGGCGCGCTACCGCTTCGTGCACGAGCAGATCCGCCAGACCCTGCTCAGCCGGCTCTCGACCCCGCGCCGACAGCGCCTGCACCTGCGCGCGGCCGCGGGCCTGGAGAAGCTCTACGGGGCGCGCGTCCAGGAACGCGCCGCCGAGGTCGCTCACCACCTGAGCATGGCCGGTGCCGCTGCCGAGCCGGAGCGGGTCGCGCACTACCTCGAGCTGGCGGG
>Ga0209536_100017835_pt1 | contig 10032 bp, 5 predicted proteins | sample DeeMarSeWOR28_12_FD_187461 | JGI IMG/M metagenome (GOLD analysis project Ga0209536, IMG submission 187461) | Marine sediment microbial communities from White Oak River estuary, North Carolina - WOR-2-8_12 (SPAdes) (version 2) | ecosystem: Environmental > Aquatic > Marine > Intertidal zone >...
AACGGCGCAAGCGCCGTTTGGTACGTCCTTGTGTTCGCTTGGAACGCGGCATCCCTGCCGCGTTACACTTTTGCGCTGATTCCCCCGAGACAGCCACCTACTTCAGGCGGATAACTGTGAGGATCTTTGCATCTCGCCGATAAGCTATTGGTTTTGATGAGTTTGCCCTGTTGAGTGTATATCCCAACTCAGTCTGTACGAGGTAGCCGTCGATATTTAGGGGTTTTCGGGAAACTGAACCCTCGCGAGGGTGTCGAGATGCCGGGTTTTACGGGGCGCACGGACCAGAGGTAGGCACCGGCGTAGTCAGCCTACGTTTAGCCGGCCGGCGGGAGTACGCCCCGTAAAACCCGGTATATCGGCGGCCGCAGCTAGAGCTTGCGCCAGGCCTGGGTGCGGGCGACGACCTTGCGGGTGATGAACAGGTGGATCAGGCGTGCGGCGACGTTGGTATAGAAAATCATCATGCCCATTGCTGCCGCGGGCGCGATGTCGCCGGCGTCGTCCATGTTGAGCACCGCGACCGAGGCCAGCGTGGTGTCCGGCGAGTACAGGAAGATGACCGCCGACACCGTCGTCATCGCGTTGACGAACAGGTAGATCGAGATATCCAGGATGGATGGCAGGCACACCGGCACCGTCACCTTGGCGAACAGCTTGTGAAAGGGTTGCTTGAGCGAGGCGGCCACCGCTTCGAACTCCCGGTCCATCTGCTTGAGCGCGGTCACCGCGGTCAGGTGCGACACCGTGTAAAAGTGCGTCACGGTACAGATCACCAGTATCCCCATGGTGGCGTAGATCGAGTTCAGCGGATTGGCCGGGTCGTTGAAGAAAAAGATGTAGGCAAGTCCCAGCACCATGCCCGGAATCGCCATCGGCATCATCGCCAGAAACTGGAAGGCGGAACGCGTGGTGGCGAAGCCATTGGTTTTCTCGACCATGTAGGAACCGGTAAACACCACCAGGGTGCCGACGATCGCGGTATAAAACGCCAGGCGTATCGAGTTGAAGTAGGAATCCCAGCCGCCACCATCCATGACTTCGAAGTTGTAGTTGGACAGGCCCAGGCTCAGGTTGTATGGCCAGAACTTGATCAGCGCGGCGTACTGGCAGACCGCGATCAGGCCGACGATAAAGATCGCCACCAGCGAGCAATAGGCCAGGCAGATCCAGTCGAATTGTTTATGCGGCTTGGGTTCGTAGGGCACCGAGCGCGCCGACAGTTGCGCCACCTGTTTCTTTTGCACGAAGCGGTCGATGCCGAACGCGAACAGCGCCGGTATCAACAACACCACCGAAACCACCGCGCCCATTTCGAAATTCTGCTGGCCGATGACCTGCTTGTAGATGTCGACGGCGAGCATGTTGTACCCGCCGCCGATCACTTTGGGCAGCCCGAAATCGGTAATCACCAGGTTGAAGACGACGAAGGCGGCGGAAATCAGGCCGTAGCGCGCACCGGGAATGGTTACCGTCCAGAAAGTTTTCCAGCGGCTCGCGCGCAGCGAAATGGCCGCTTCGTAAAGCCGCGCATCGGAGATGCCGAGCGCGGTGGTGATGATGATCAACGCGTGCGGAAAGGTGAAAAACACCGAGCCCAGCACGATGCCGATGGGTCCGTAGATCGATTCGCCCAGCAACAGTCCCCTGATCATTCCCTGGTTGCCGAACAGGTAAACCAGCGCGATGCCGGGCAACAGCGATGGCACCAGTATCGGGATCATCGCGATCAGGCGGAACACGCCCTTGAAGCGCATGGTGCTGCGATTCAGCGCATAGGCAAAACCGAAGGCGAGGCTGACGGTGATCAGCGTGCTGAGGGTGGCTATCCACAGCGAGTTCTCGATCGAGCGAAACAGCGACGGGGTGGAAAAATAGGTGCGGTAGTTTTCCAGCCCGGTAGACGACACCGGTCGCAGCACGACACGCCTGAAGTCGTTCGAACTGTACTCATGCCATTCGGTGTCGGCGACGCGTTCGCTGCCGAACAGGAATGACGATTCCAGCTTTACCTGGCGGATCTTGTACAGCGTCGGGCTGCGAAAGCTGAAGTCGGGAAACAGGTCGACCACGCCGAGCCGGCCGTCGGAACTGGTGGCGAGGTCCTCGGCGCTGAATTTACCGAGCTGCTGGTTCAGGCTGGCGGCGCTCACCGGTTCGCTCCAGCCTTCCCCGCTGTTGACCTGGAATTCGAAATTTTGCAGGTCGAAGGCAAAGGTCGAAAACGATTTCGACAGCATGGCGTAGAGCGGAAAGGCCAGGGTGATCAGCAGGTACAGGCAGATTACCAGGATAAAACCGACCATGACGCGGTCGTCCCGGCTGGTTCTCGGCTTTATCAGTGGCGCCGCGGGGCGCGCGCTCAGGCTGGCCGTGCTCATCGTTACCTGCGCTGGGTCGACTCGAACACCCACAACCGGTCGGCGGGCAGTTCGACCTGGATCGACGATGCCGTCTCGATAGCGAGGCGTCGAACCGCGTTGATCGACATGTCCGCACGCAGGGCGTGTTCACCGAGATCGGGGTGGGTCAGCGATACACGCCAGAAAGAACCGAGAAACTCCATGTCCTCGATCTGCATATCGAGACAATTCGCTTGATTCGCGTTCGCATCGGCCACGTCCGCGGAGCTGACGCCATGCGGAATGATGTCTTCGGGGCGGATCGCGATGACCGCGGGATCGCCCGCCGCCAGGCGGTGGGTGCGCGAGGCGAGTTTCAGATTGCCGATGGCAACGCTGTTCGCGGATTCGACCAGGCCTTCGACCTGGTTCATTTCGCCGACGAAATCGGCGACGAACAGGGTGTCCGGTTCGCGGTAAATCTCGGTCGGCGTGCCCACCTGTTCGATCACGCCCTGGTTCATCACCACGATGCGATCGGCCATGGTGAGCGCTTCTTCCTGGTCGTGGGTGACCATAACCGTGGTGACCCCGAGGCGCCGTTGCAGCAGTTTCATTTCGTGGCGCAGGTGCCCGCGCACCTTGGCGTCGAGCGCCGACAACGGCTCGTCGAGCAGCAACAGGCCGGGCGAAGTCGCCAGTGCGCGCGCCAGCGCGATGCGCTGCTGCTGGCCGCCGGACAGCTGTGCCGGGTACTTGTTGCCCTGGTCGGGGAGTCCTACCAGTTCGAGCAGTTCCCGGACGCGCGCGTCGATCCTGGATTTCTCCAGTTTCTGGTTTTCCAGGCCGAAAGCGATGTTGCGCTGCGCGGTCAGGTTGGGGAATAGCGCATAGGACTGAAACACGATGCCGAAGTCGCGTTCCGCCGGCGGCAGGGCGGAGATATCCTTGCCGTCCTGCTCGACCGTGCCCGAAGTCTGGATGTCGAGTCCGGCAATCGCGCGCAGAAATGTGGTCTTGCCGCAACCGGAGGGCCCGAGGAAACAGATGAATTCGCCTTCGTAGACGTCGAGCGAGACGCTGTCGAGGGCGACGAACTGACCGAACTTCTTGGTTAGCCGGTCGATGCGCAGGTAAACCCTGGCAGGTGATGATGCAGACGCGGTGGATTCAGTCATGGGTTACGGCCAGCGGGTTACAGCATGGAACACGGCGTCCCATGTTAAACGGCCCGGCCTTTTCAGGCCAGGCCGCAATCTACCCCTCGGGGCGGGTTACTTGGCCTCGGACTTCGAATCGTAGCGCTTCAACCACTCGGCGAGAATCGCCTTGCGGTTGTTCGCCGCCCATTCGAAATCGTTGTCGATCATCTTTTCCAGCAGGTTGGGCGGAAAGAACTCGACTGGCTTGGCGACACCGGGCATGGCGACCACGGCATAACCGGTGTTGTACATTTCGTTGGCCTTGCGCGTGATCGACCAGTCGACCAGGGTTTGCGCGGCTTCCAGCTTGCTGGTGCCGGCGACGATCGCGGTCGCTTCCATGTCCCAGCCCACGCCTTCCGCGGGAACGATGATATCGATCGGCGCGCCCTGGGCCTTGGACTTGGCGCCACGGAAGGCAAACGAGATACCGATTGGAATTTCACCGGCCGCGGCGAGTTTGCAGGGCTTGGAGCCGGAATGGGTATAGCGCGCAATGTTCTTGTGCAGGCGGTCCATGTAATCCCAGCCGCCCTGTTTCTTGCCGAACATCTGCAGCCAGCTGGAAACGTCGAGGAAGCCGGTGCCCGATGAGTTCGGGTTCGGCATGATCAGGTGGCCCTGGTACATCGGCTTGAGCAGGTCGCGCCAGGTCTTGGGCGGTTCGAGGCCATACTTGGCGGCTTCGACGGTGTTGTAGCACACCGAGGCTACCCATGCGTCCATGCCGACCCAGGTCGGTACCGCACCCTTGTCGACGAACTTCTTGTCGAGTTTTTCGACACCCTTCGGCTTGTAGGGTTCGAGCATGCCCTCGCTCTTCATCAACAGCAGCGAGGTGGCGGCGAGGCCCCAGATCACGTCGGCCTGCGGGTTGTTCTTCTCGGCCAGCAGCTTGGCGGTGACGATGCCGGTGGAATCGCGCACCCACTTGATCTTGATGTCGGGATGATCCTGGTTAAAGGTTTCGGCGTAGCGCGCCAGGTCCTCGGCTTCGACCGCGGTGTAGACGGTCAGCTCAGTGGCCGCCAGCAGCGATTGTGCGGGTACCAGCATCGACAGCGCGGCGATGCAGGCGGTCAGCAGACTCCTGCAGGTTATTTTTTTCAGCATGTCAAACCTCCTTCGATGGTTGTGGTGGACACTGGGTCCGGTCAGTTTATTGTATTGACGCATTGTTATTGTATTGTTTCAATTCGACCGTCACTCGAATCTCCCATCGCTCTCGCGGTGGGCACGGGATGACGGTAAAACTCGATGTACTCTACCCGATAAACCCCCGGTAAGGAATGGGTTAATTTGTATATCGAATATAGGTTGCTTCGATATACTCGGCGCATCGGCAGGGCGATTTACCCTCACGCTTTGCGTGTCGAGCCGCCCGCTCGGGGTAAATCGATCTCTCGGGATCGATGTGCTGTCCCGCTCGCCGGGAGGAGAATACATGGCTATATCAACCACCTGTATAGGCGCTTACCCGAAACCGGATTTCGTCAGGTTGCCGGACTGGTTCAACCACCCCGACGGGACGGATACCGCCGACCCCACCGCGTTGTGGGAGAAGGCGATGGCGGATCTTGGGCCCGAAGCGTCGCAAATCATCGCGCGCGGCGTAAAGCAGGCGATCGACGATCAGCTCGAATGTGGCATCGACATTCCCACCGATGGCGAGATTTCGCGCGAAAACTACATTCACTACCATTGCCGGCACCTGCTCGGCTTCGATTTCGAGCATCTCACGCGCAAGGAAGTGCGCGGCGGCACCTACGAGGCAAGTTTGCCGACCATCAATGGCCCGGTATCGGTTCGCGATCAGTTCCTGGTCGCCGACTGGCAGCGCGCGCAAGCCTTTTGCCGGCGACCGGTGAAAATCACCCTGCCCGGACCCATGACCATCTCCGATACCAACCACGATGCCTGGTACAACGACCCGCAAAAGCTCGGGCGCGATATTGCCAGCGCGTTGAATGTCGAAGTGCGCGCGCTGGCCGATGCCGGTTGCGTGCACATACAGATCGACGAACCGTTGTTCGCGCGCAAACCGGCTGCGGCGCTAGACTATGGTTTCGAAAACCTGGAACGCGCCTTTCACGGCGTGCCCGGATCGGTGCAACGTACCGTGCACATGTGCTGCGGTTATCCAGACAAGCTCGACCGCGACGACTATCCCAAGGCGGACCCGGATTCCTACCTGCAGATTGTCGATACTGTAGAAGATTCGTGTATCGACGCGGTATCGTTCGAAGATGCCCATCGGCACAATGACCTTTCCCTGTTGGAGCGTCTGCCGACGACAACGGTGATCCTTGGTGTGGTGGCCATCGCGCGCAGCGAAGTCGAAAGCGTGGAGGCGATACGCGAGCGGCTGCTGCAGGCGCTGCAGCACATCGACGCCGAACGTTTGCTTGCCGCCCCCGATTGCGGGCTTGGGCTGCTCGGGCGCGATCTCGCCATAGCCAAGCTTAGAAACCTGTGCAGCGCAGCAGCTTCGTTGTAAATCGGGTGTTTTTGTCCTGTTTTAGCGCATACCTGGTAATTGTCAGCTAAATCCTTGTTTTTCAGCGATAAATATGCTGTGTCGCTGGTCACATATCGGTGCATCTTCGATTGAATTGCGCTGAAACTAAACTAGGCTTCGGTAGATTGAGGTGATCTGGAAGGGCCGTGCCGATCATGCATGGCACTACGGGTTTATGGATATCGGTAGCCGAGGGCTATATTTACACCAGGGGGTAGTCGCAAAACCAATGCAGCCGAATCAACATTCCGGTTCGACCCTTATAGCTGAGGCCGTACAGGCCCGGGTAGCAAATTGCTGCTGGGCTGCCGAAAACCAGTCAGCGCTGGTAAACAGCTGAAGGCTGACGGATGATCAAGAGCTACACCAGTATTCATTTCGGCCAGTACCTGGCCCTGCTGAACGCCCTGTACCCGGCTGTAGACGGTTTGATCGCCTTCGATCGCTCCGGTAAACAGATCTGGCAGCAATGCCCTGTTGCGCCAGACGACGAACAGATACACGCGCTGATAGGGGAGTTGTTGAGCGCTGCGGAAGACTCGCACACCCACGATCTGAACAATGGCCATTTTGCCGAACTGGTAAAACTCAGCGATTCAAAGGGCGCCCCGGCCCTGCTGCTGTGCCTGCTCAGTCCTCAAGGCGACCCGGCGGCGATCCCGCAGCTCACCGGCCAACTGGCTTTCACCCAGTTGAGCGCCATGCTGCTGGCTGACTACTGTCAGAATATAGAGCTTTGCAGGCGCCAGGAAGAACTCGACCTGATCTACAAGGCGGAAGACGAGGCCGTCAACACTTGTCACGGGCGGGAGCTGCTGCGTCAGCTGGTGCAGAATACTTCTCGCTTCCTGAACGTTGACGTCAGTTATCTGTACATCGTCAACCAGAACATCTCGATGCATCGGTATCGTAACGACAAAGAGCTGTTAGATGCCGGTCTGTTGTTCGACTGTATGCGCGATACCATTTATCCGCTGCTGCAGAAAGAGGCTCGGCCATTGTTGGTGAATGATGCGGAAGGAAGGCGGAAACTCGGCATCAAGCATGAAGTGCCGTTCAAATTCCTGGTCTGCCCGATAGTCAACAGCGACGGCGAGACAACCGGGCTGCTGGCGACCGCCAGCCAGGTGTTTGCCGCCGACGACTTTACCAGTAGCGATTGCAATCTGCTTGAAATCATGGCGAAGAAAGCATCCCGGATTGCTCAATCGCATTTCGACCCGCTCACCGGGCTTGAAAACAGCCACAGTTTCGAGTTGATTCTGCGCGACCTGTTGCGCCAGTCATATGATCGCGGCGTGCATCACGCCATCGCCAACATCGATATCGACCGGCTCGCCGTGGTCAACGACATCAGCGGCCGTGTCGCGGGTGATCACCTGATCAAGATGATTGGTCATAAGCTGGTCGACATGGTGCGCTCGTATGACCTGGTGGCCCGGCTCGGCAGTGACAAGTTCGGCATACTGTTGAAAAACTGTGACCTGAAAACGGCTGCAGTCATCATGAAAAAGGTGTCGCATGCCGTATCCAGTCTCGACGTGGAGTGGGAGGGCAAGCGCCATGAACCGAGCATCAGCATCGGTGTTGCGCCGATCACCGACCAGACCCTTTCGGTGACCGGGTTGCTGGAAGCCGCCGAAACCGCGCGCAACGTCAGCAAGCAGCGCGGGCGCAACAATATTCACGTGCTCGACATGGAGGACCGCAACCTGTTGCGGCGCAAGGAACAGATTCGCTGGGTCGGACGCATCCAGGAAGCCATGCGTGACAATCGTTTTCGCCTGTATGCGCAGTTGATCGAGCCGATAGGGTCGCGCAGTACTCGTCAGCATTACGAAATCCTGCTGCGCCTGCAGGAAAAGGATGGCCAGATTATCGATCCCGGCCAGTTCCTCGCCGCCGCGGAAAGTTTTTACCTGATGGCCAGCATCGACCTGTGGGTGATCAACCAGGCTTTTCACGAGCTCACGCTGATGCGGCGGGATCCAGGCCAGCAGCAATGCCAGCTGTCGATAAACCTGTCCGGACAATCATTGAACGACCCCTATACCCTGGCCAGCTATATCGAAAACAAGCTGGAAGAATACGAACTCGATGGCGACAGTATCTGTTTCGAGATCACCGAATCGGCGGCGATTGCGAACCTCGACGAAGCGTCGCTGTTCATCGAACATATCCGGGAACTCGGCTGCAAGTTTTCGCTCGATGATTTCGGCACCGGCCTGAGTTCATTCTCTTACCTGAAGAACCTGAACGTCGATTACCTCAAGATCGATGGGTCCTTCGTGCGCGATATCATGCGCGATCCGGTGAGCGAGAGCATGGTGGCGGCGATCAACCAGGTCGGCCAGGCGATGCACCTGGAAACGGTGGCCGAATACGTCGAGGACGACGAGATCAGGTGCAAGCTGGTGAGCATGGGGGTCGACTATGGCCAGGGCTTCGGCATCGGCAGGCCGGCCCTGTTCAGTCAAATCCAGGAAGAACTGGCGAAGTCAGCCTAGCCTGCAGTCGGACTCGAGCCTGCAGGCAACTGTCTGAATCGAATCACGAAGAATGACAAGCCCCCGACGATCGGGGGCTTGCCGTATTGGCCTAGACGTAGTCCTTGTACTTGTCGAGGAAACGAATCGGCTTGGAGAGGGCGTCGCGGCGGAAGGGATCGCCCAGTTCACGCGTACACATGATTTCTATAACCGTGGTCTTACCGTTGTTCATCTGCTGATCGACGGCCTGCTGCAGTGCGGGTCCGACGTCTTCCAGCTGATCGATGGTCACGCCCTCGGCGCCCATCGCGCGCGCGATACCAGCCCAGGACTCGCTTTCCAGCTCGCCCGCGACAAAGCGACGGTTGTAGAAATCAACCTGGTTCTTCTTCTCCGCGCCCCACTGACGGTTGTGGAATACGACCGCGGTCACCGGAATGTCGTGACGCACCGCCGTCATGGTTTCCATCATGCTCATGCCCCAGGCGCCGTCACCGGCGTAGGCGATCGCAGGACGATCCGGGCAGGCAACCTTCGCGCCCATCACGGTCGGCAGCGCGTAACCGCAGTTACCGAAACTCATCGGCGCGAGGAAGCTACGCGGCTCGTCGAAGCGCAGGTAGGAATTGGCGACCGAGTTGATGTTACCGATGTCGGTGGAAACCATCTTGCTCGGCGGCATCGCCTTTTCCAGCTCGCGCAACACCTGGCGTGGGTGCAGCCAGTTGCCCGGCTCTTTCTTCTGCTCTTCGATCATGTCGAGGCTGTAGGCGTCCTTTTCGTGGGTCCAGTTGTCGAGCTCCTCTTCCCAGGCCGCCTTTTCCGCGGCAATTTCTTTCGCGCGGGCTTCCTTCGATCCGTCGCAGGCGAGCGGCTTGTCGGCAATGCGCGCCATCAGCGCGCGCGCCGAGGCGCCGGCGTCGCCGCAGATGCCGACTGAAATCTTCTTTACCAGCCCGAGCATCTTGTGATCGGCGTCGACCTGGATGATCTGCGCGTCTTTCGGCCAGTAGTCCATGCCGTGTTGCGGCAGCGTGCCGAACGGCCCGAGGCGGCTGCCGAGCGCAAGCACGACGTCGGCCTTGGAAATCAGCTTCATCGCTGCCTTCGAACCCTGGTAACCCAGCGGGCCACACCACAGCGGGTGGCTAGCCGGGAAAGAGTCGTTGTGCAGATACGAGTTGACCACCGGCGCTCCGAGGCGTTCGGCCAGCTCCTGACATTCCGCGAGGGCGTCGGCCATGACCACGCCGCCACCCGAGAGTATTACCGGGAATTTCGCTTTCGCCAGCAGCTCGGCCGCCTGGTTGAGACTGCTGTCGCCACCGGGGCCGCGATCGAGGCGCATCGGCTGCGGAATTTCGACGTCGATTTCGCCGTAGAAGTAGTCGCGCGGAATGTTGAGCTGGGTCGGGCCCATCTCGGACATCGCGCGATCGAAGCAGCGCGCGGTGAATTCGGCCATGCGCTTCGGGTTGTTG
>Ga0209536_100017836_pt1 | contig 10032 bp, 12 predicted proteins | sample DeeMarSeWOR28_12_FD_187461 | JGI IMG/M metagenome (GOLD analysis project Ga0209536, IMG submission 187461) | Marine sediment microbial communities from White Oak River estuary, North Carolina - WOR-2-8_12 (SPAdes) (version 2) | ecosystem: Environmental > Aquatic > Marine > Intertidal zone >...
CAAATCAAAATATCACCCAAAATCAAATGCTCAACAATCTTTAAATTCCTCTTCTTGGCAATTGGTCCCAGAATTGTATCATGATTTCCTTTGACCAAGATCAACTCCTCGCAATATTTACCTAAATAATCCAGCAGTTTCAAAGAATCCCGCCACTCCTGCTCAGAGATATGACCAAACTCATGCTTCAGGTCGCCGTTGACAATAATTTTTTTATACTTTTTCTTCAAGATTCTCCCTAATCTGTCAATTATATCTTTAAATTGAAACCTTGGCACCAAAACACCTTTCTTGTTCAGCATTTCCTCATAACCAACATGAAAATCAGCAAAAACCAAAGTATCAAAATCCTTCAAATACAAGCCCAAATCCATTATTTCAATCCCTTTAACAATTTTCATTATATCCTGCAATACCAAAAGATTTTTAAAAGTTGACCTGTAATCACCTTTCCATGTCTTATAATACAACAGAAAGCACAGGGCAAATGCCTAATTTTTGCCTGTTTGGCCAAATCGCTGGAGGCTCAGATTCTTATGCCATGGCTGAATGTTATATTTTAAATCCAGATTCAGATAAGCCTTATGCTGAAATTGGCAGCATCACTCCTTTCTTAGACCGGTCTGCTGCCCAAAAAGAAGCTAGAATTGCTGCTTCTATCACCCAAGTTTTTTTTGATGACAATGTTCTTTTTACAAAAAAAACAGGAAAGGATAAAAAAGGCAAACTAATTGAACACATTGATTTAACCCAAAATATTTGGGAAGCATTGGGCAAATGCCTAGAAAAATTAAAATCTACTTCACTGGATTCAAAAGTTTACCATTTGCAAAACCTTTAATATTCTCAATTGTTGTTTCCAGAATTCTCATCAGGGCTTCCTGGGAATTAAAGGCATTGTGTGGTGTAATTATTACCTTGGGATTTTCAATTAAAATATGCTGCTCCAAAACTTTTTTCAAGTCACAGGTCTTGGCAAATTCAGAAGTCAATAATTCCCTTTCTTCTTTCATGGCGCACTCTTCTTCAAGAACATCCAGGCCAGCATAAGAAATAATTCCTTCATCCAAACCCTTGATCAAAGCTTCTGTTTCAATCAAACCGCCCCGGGCAGTATTAATCAAAACAGCTCCTTTCTTGATCTTGGAAAGATTATCTGAATTGATCATGTGCTTGGTTGCTGGTATCAAAGGCACATGCAAAGTAATAATATCTGAGTTTCCCAACAAAGTATCAACATCAGCAAACTTAAATCCCATCTCCTTGGCAAACTGTTCATCTTTCTTGACATCAAAAACCAAAATATTCATTTCAAAACCATGGGCAATACGAACCACATGCCGGCCAATATTGCCGCAGCCCCCAACCACGCCAATGGTTTTTCCTTTCAAATCAAAACCTCTTAATCCTTTCAAATCAAAACCGCCTTTTCTTGTTCTGTCCACACTTTCAACTATTTTCCTGCTGATTGCCAGAATCATGGCAAAAGCATGCTCAGCCACTGTATTGGCGCCATAAGTTGGCACATTGCAGACATTGATTTTCCTTGCCTGGCAGGCTTTCAAATCAATGTGGTCAAAGCCAGTGCTTCTGGTTGTAATTAATTTCAAATTTGGCATGGCTTTCAAAACACTCTCATCAACCCTTGAATAAATAAAAACAGAAACCGCATCAAAATCAGCCACTTCTTTGACATTCTCAGCATTTAATTTTTCTTTAAAAAATTTTAAACTATAACCAGCCAGTAATTCGCGAATTATAGGAACTTCCCAATCCTCCACTTCAAAAAAAGCTATTTTCATTTCATCACTCTCTTTTTGTGGAATTAAATAAAAGAGATTTATTAATCTTTTCAAAAAACATATAAACCACCCTTAACCCAAATTTCTATATGAAAGTTTGCATCAAGACCGCCGGCTGCTCATTAAATCACGCAGACAGCGAGCAAATGGCCGGTTTGCTAAAACAAGCTGAATTTGAAATAGTCAATACCATAGAAGAAGCTGATATCATCATTCTCAACACCTGCACTGTCAAGACACCGACCGAGAATAAATTTTTTAATTATTTGGAAAAAATTAAACAACTTAACAAATACATCATCATTGCTGGCTGCATTCCCCAGACAGACAGAAAAAAACTCAAAGGCTTGTCCATGATTGGCACCCATCAGATTGACAATATTGTTCAAATTGTTGAAGAGACCATCAATGACAACCCAGTCACAGAAGTTTCTTATCAAGACAATCCTTTGCTTTCTTTAAAAAGAATCAGAAAAAGCCCCATTGTTGAAATTATTCCTATTGCTAGGGGATGCTTAGGCAACTGCACTTACTGCAAAGTCAGATTAGCACGGGGAAAATTAAAATCCTACACTATAGAAGAAATAAAAGCCAGATTTAAATTAGCTCTAAGACAAAATGCCAAGGAAATCTGGCTCACTGCCCAGGACACTGGCTGCTATGGTCTTGATATCAACACTAATTTACCGAATTTATTAAAAGAACTAGTCCAAATTCCCGGCAACTACAAAATCAGAATCGGCATGATGAATCCTAATCATGTTTTAACTTTTTTAGATGATTTAATCAAAATCTATCAAAATGAAAAAATATTCAAATTCCTTCACCTTCCGGTCCAGTCAGGCAGTGATGAAATCCTAAAATCAATGAACAGAAAATACACTAGTGCAGAATTTAAAAGAATTGTCAAAACCTTCAGAAGAGTAATTCCCGAAATCACCATTGCCACTGATATCATTGCCGGTTTTCCTGGAGAAACAGAAGAGCAGTTTGACAATACCTTAGAATTAATCAAAGAAACAACTCCAGCAGTCATCAATATCTCCAGATTCTGGCCCAGGGAAAAAACCAAGGCTGCTCAGATGGAAAACCAGATTCATGGCCAGGAAACCAAAAAACGCTCCCAACTTCTCACTGACATCTACCACAACATCGCCCGGATGCAGAACGAGCGCTGGCTTAATTGGGAAGGAACAGCTATTGTCCACGAAATCGGCAAAGACAATTCCTTTGTTGCCAGGAACTATGCTTACAAACCAGTTATTCTTCAAGGTGACTATAATTTAGGAGAAACAGTTCAGGTTAAAATTAAAAAAGCCACTTCTTTTGATTTAAGAGCTTAATTTAATAAACTTTTTAAATAAAAAAATAACTTCTTTGTTTATGTATCCAAAAACAGCCATTATTTTGGCCGGAGGCTTAGGAGAACGATTAAGGCCCTTAACAGACACTACACCCAAACCCTTGCTTCCAATCCAGGGCAAACCCATTCTCCAGATTCACATTGAAAACCTAAGAAAACACAATATCAAAAACATTATCCTTTCTATTGGCTACAAAGCAGACAAAATCAGGGAATACTTTGGCAACGGAGAAAAATTTGGAGTTAATATCCAATACTGTGTTGAAGACGAACCTCTAGGCACAGGTGGTGCAATTAAACTGGCCTCAAAAAGCATTAAAGAAACTTTTCTTGCATTAAACGGCGACAATGTTGCAGATTATAATTTTGAAGAAATCTACCAATCCCATCAAAAAAACCAGGCCAAAGTCACTTTAACTTTATTTCCTGTAGAAGATGTCACTAAATTTGGCATTGCTGAACTTGATGGAGATAAAATCATCAGATTCATAGAAAAACCAACTGTTGAACAGGCGCCAACCAATCTCAACAATGCCGGCGCTTATTTTATTGAGCCTGGTGTTCTTGACATCCTGCCAGAAGGCAAATCTTCAATTGAAAGAGACTGTTTTGAAAAACTCAAGGAAGGAATTTATGCTCACAAGCATGATTCTCAATGGTTTCCCACTGACGACCTGGAAAAATACCAAACTGCCCAAAGGCAATGGAAAGGTTTAAAATAATTTAAACTAATCTAATCTAAAAATGGGTGAAATTTTCAAGGCTTATGATATCAGGGGCATCTACCCTGATGAACTCAATGAAGCAATAGTTGAAAAGATTGCCAAAGCCTTTATTCAAAAAACAAAAGCTAAAAAAATTGTTGTGGGCCATGACAAAAGACCCCATTCTCCAAAACTTCTTAAGATTTTAATTAAAAGCCTTATTGAATCAGGCGCTGATGTTACTGACATCGGTCTTTCTACCACGCCCATGTTTTATTTTGCTGTGGCTCATCTCAAAGCAGAATCTGGTTTAATGGTTACTGCTTCTCATAATCCAGCCAAATACAACGGCCTTAAAATGACCCTGCATGAGGCTATCCCTGTGGGTGATCAAGATATCCAGGAAATAAAACATTTAGTTGAAAAAAACAAGTTTCCCAAAGCGCCCAAGCAAGGAAAAGTAATCAAAAAAGATATTTTTAACGACTATCAAAATAAAATTTTGTCCTTTTCCAAAATTAAAAAATCTCTGAAAATAGTTATTGACACCGGCAATGGCATGTGCGGCCTGACCATACCTAAAATTTTCAAAGAACTGCCAATTAAAACAACCTATCTTTTTCAGGAAATTGATCTCAGCTTTCCTAATCATGAAGCCAATCCTCTGAAAATAGAAACTCTCAAAGACCTTCAAGCTGAAGTCAAAAAACAAAAAGCAGATATTGGTCTGGCTTTTGACGGTGATGGCGACCGGGTCGGCTTTGTTGATGAAAAAGGAAACATTATTCCTATGGATTTGGTTACTGCTTTAATTGCTGAACAGTTTCCCAAACAAAAAATTGTTTATGATGTCCGCTCCAGTAAGATTGTCAAGGAAACTATTGAAAAAATTAAAGGAAAACCAATCCCCAGCAGAGTCGGCCATTACTTCATTAAAAAACTGATGCGTCAAAAAGATGTTATTTTTGGCGGTGAAGTCAGCGGCCATTATTATTTTAAAGAACTGGCTTATACTGACTCAGCTGTTCTCGCAGCCATCAAGGTTATGAATATTCTTTCTCAATCCAGCAAGACTTTTTCAGAAATCATGAAAAAATACCAGAAATATCATAAAATCAACGAAACCAACTTTGAAGTTGCAGACAAAGACGCCAAAATCAAAGAAATAGAAAAACTTTACAAAAACGGCAAAATCTCTTATCTTGACGGACTTACTGTTGAATTTGATGGCTGGTGGTTCAATCTCAGGAAAAGCAACACCGAACCCCTGCTCAGATTAAATCTGGAAGCTGATTCTGAAGCGCTTATGAAAGAAAAAACCAAAGAGCTTTCTCGACTAATAAAACAATAACATTTAAATATAATTTTAGTTTATTTAAGTAAACCATGGCAAAAAAAGGATTGATTTTATCACTATTTGTTCTAGCTTTGTTTTTATTTTCTTGCGCAGCTCCTGAGTCAACCACTGAAGATTCTACAGTTGTTGTTGAACCGACCACAACTTCAGACAGCAGCAGAATTACTGCCCCAGAAACCAAGCCAACAACCACAACACCAACACAAGAAATGACTAAAGAAGTTAAAGAACTGCTTGAAAAACACAAAACAATCGAATCAGTCCAATATACCCAGGACAGCGGCACTTATGATACGCAGGATGTTTTTATCAAGGGCAGCAAAATTAAAAAAACAGTTAAACTGCCCAAAAGATATGATGACCCTGCAGAAAATTTTGACACTGTTTATATTGACCGCAGCCAGCAAAAAGCTTATGGTTATTGCACTTCTTTGGATGCCGCCAAATGCGACCCGGAATATCGCAATTTTGCTTATGAATTAGACTATAACGAACAAAATATTTTAACTCCTTTTGAAATCTTCAAAAACATTGATTATGCAGAAAAAACAGGCACCAGCACTGTTGATAACCGCAAATGCACCATTGTCCAATATACTAACCAAGATGGCGATAAAGAGAAACTCTTTATCGACAACTATTTTGGTTTTATTTTAAAACAGGAAATTTATGATAATAATGACGAGTTAATTGAAAAGCACACCTTTACCCAGGTTGCTTTTGATAATCTCAAAGATCAAGACGTCAACCTTCCGGAAGGCGTTGAAATACAATAATAGGAGGTCATGAAAAATGAGAAAAACATTATTTGCTTTGTTGGCAATTGCCTTGATGGTTCTGGCTGTTGCTTGTATGGCTCCTGAAGGAGAAGAAGGACCAATTGGTGAAGTTCCTCCAGCAGAGCCTGTTGTGCCAGTAGAACCAGTAACAGTCCCTGTTGCTGAATTAGAACTTCTAACTGATGTTGTTTGCGCTAATGGAATGATTAGCGGTGTAATCACCAACAATGGAGAAGAAGCTTGGACTTTAAATGAAGACATTAAAGTTATTTTAAACGGCGGCTGGGATAAAGAGCCAGGTTGTGACAAAACCACAATTGAACCAGGCGAAAGCATGGTTTGTGATGGCATTGATTTCCCAATTGTCCAAAAACCAGGCAAGAAAAACGTTGTTGTCGTTGTTGCTGACGGCAGTAGGGCTACAGAAGAAGTTTATTGCCCAGAAGCACCAGCAGCTGAAGAATAAATTTAGATTTCTTTTTTTCTTTTTTCTTAAAACCAAAAAGCTTATAAACCCCCCATTCATTTTTACACTCTGAGAGAGAAGAAAAGACGAAAAAGGCAATTACGTCTTCTCCATATATAGAAAATGCCTTTATTACCAAGTTTAAAAGAAAAGAAACGTTATGTGGCTTTTGAAGTCATTTCAAAAGAGAAATTAAGCTTCAACCAAGTCAAAAAAGAGATAGACGAAGCTCTCTTGAAGTATATCGGTTTGCTGGGCACCAGCAAGGCCGGCATGCAGGTCCTGCCTGAAAAATACAAGCAAAATAAAGGCTTGATCAGAATCAACCACAAATTTACAGATTATTTAAAAGCTTCTTTTGCTTTAATCAACAAAATAAACAGCCAAAAAGCTGTTGTCCGCTCTTTAGGAACCAGCGGCATTTTAAAAAAAGCTGAACATAAATATTTGAGGTGAATAAAAAAATGAAAGGATTGCAACAAAGAATGGGATATGACCGCTCGATTACTATGTTTTCTCCAGACGGTCGTCTGCTGCAAGTTGAATATGCTAAAAAAACCGTCAGACAAGGCTCAACAGCTATTGGCATTGTCTGCAAAGACGGCATTGTTTTGGTCTCAGACAAAAGAATTGTCGGCAAACTGGTTGTGCCTGAAGCAGTTGAAAAAACCTTTCAGATTGACGACCATATTGCTGCCACAGCCTCTGGAATTATTTCAGATGCCCGTGTTCTGATTGAAAGAGCCCAGGTCAAGGCCCAGCAGCACCGCGTCACTTATGATTCCAAGATTGATATTCTTGATATTGTCAAGGACATGTGCTCCTTAAAGCAGATTTGCACTCAAAGCGCCGGCTTAAGGCCTTTTGGTGTTTCTTTACTGGTTGCCGGGGTTGACAGCGACAATGAACCCAAGCTTTTCATGACTGACCCCACAGGAATTTTTTTCCGCTACAAAGCTGCAGTCATTGGTGAAGGCGAAGTTGAAATAGAAAAAACACTTCAGAAAAAATACAAGCCCACTATGACTATCGAAGAGGGCATTGCTGCTGCTATTGAATCTCTTAAGGAATTTTTAAATGCTGATTTCAGTTTGGAAAGACTGGATATTGCTTATATCACAGTTAAGGACAAGAAATTCAGAAAAGCCAGCAAAGAAAATCTCAAAAATGTCCTGGCGAGGTTAAAATAAAATGGAAATGGATTTTGGCAGCAAGGAAAGAGTCCATCTTAACCTAGCCATCTTTAAAAAAGGCGGCGAACGTTTTGAAATTGCTGTTGAACCAGAATTGGCTCTCAAATTCAAGCGCGGAGAAAAAATTGACATCAGGGAAGTTGTTCATTCAGACAAAATCTTCTCAGATGTTCAAAAAGGACTCTTGGCTTCTGAACATCGTTTAAAAGATGTTTTCAAGACCACTGATCCTTACCAAATCGCAGAAATCATGATTAAGGAAGGAGAGATTCAGTTAACTGCTGAATACCGGGCCAAGTTAAGGGAGCAAAAAAGAAAAAAAATTATCAACCTCATCCAAAAATATGGTGTTGATCCCCGAACTAAAGCTCCGCACACTCTTCAAAGAATAGAAGCTGCTTTTGAAGAAGCTAAAATCAAGGTTGACGAGCATCAAAGGGCAGAAGACCAGGTCAAGGAAATCTTAGACAAATTAAAACCAATTCTGCCCATCAGCTTTGAAAAAAAGCAGATTATATTGAATATTCCAGCCCAGACAGCTGCCAAATGTTATTCAACTGTCAAGAATCTTGGCACTATTCTCAAAGAAGAATGGAAAAATGATGGCAGCTGGGAAGTTCTTGTTGAAATTCCTGGCGGCTTGGAAACAGAACTTTATGATAAACTAAATTCAATAACTCACGGTCAGATGACTGCAGAAGTTATGAAATCATAGAAATCGTTAACGATTTCTAGGATGTCAGAAATCGCAATGCGATTTCTAAACACAATAGGTGAAAAAAATGAGTAATGTATTAGTAAAAGAAAAGGAAATTGTTGTTCCTGGAGAAGCCTTGGCAGAAGGCATGGATTATTTGCCGGGCTCAGGAACCTACAGACTCAATGATAAAATCATTGCAAAAAAACTTGGTCTTGTCAATATTAGCGGACGGGCCATCAAATTAGTTCCTTTATCAGGACGCTATTTGCCAAAATACGGCGATAAAATCATTGCCCAGGTGACTGACATCACTATGAACGGCTGGATTGTTGATATTAATTCAGCTTACTCAGCTTTCCTGAGCATGCGTGACGCCTCTGCCCGCTTTATCAGAAAAGGCGAAGACTTGACTAAAATCTATGATGTTGGCGACTATATCAGGGCCAAGGTCATTAAAGTCACTTCCCAAAATCTGGTTGACCTGACCATGAAAGAGCCGGGCCTCAACAAACTTAGAAGCGGCCGGATTATTGAAATAAATCCTCACAAAGTTCCGAGAGTTATCGGCAAAGAAGGCAGCATGGTTTCTTTGATTAAAACCAAGACCAACTGCAATATTATTGTCGGACAAAACGGAAGGGTCTGGATTAACTCTGAAAATCTTGACAGCGAATTAATTGCTGAAAAGGCCATCAAGAAAATTGAACAGGAAGCCCATCTAGAGGGCTTGACAGAGCGCATTGAAAAATTCCTAGACAAAATTATAGGTGGTAAAAAATGACTTACAAGAAAAGATTCGACGGAAGAAAATGGGAAGAAACCCGCCCGATAAAAGCTCAAGCCGGTGTTATTCCTAATGCTGATGGCTCAGCCTTTTTTCAAATTGGCCAGACCACTGCTTATGCAGCTGTTTATGGTCCTCGGGAACTGCATCCAAAATTCCTGCAGAATCCTAAAAAAGGGCTTTTGCGCTGTTTTTACAACATGATGCCTTTTTCAGGCATGGGCGACCGTGTTCGACCAGGCACCAGCCGGCGTTCAAAAGAAATCTCAATGGTCATGCAAAAAGCATTGGAGCCGGTTGTTGACTTGTCAGAATGGCCTAATGCTGTTGTTGATGTCTTTGTTGAGCTGCCTGAAACAGACGCAGGCTCAAGATGTGCTGCTATTTGCGCTGCTGCCATTGCTTTGGCAGACGCTGGCATTACCATGAAAGATATGGTCAGTGCTGTTGCAGTCGGCATTATTGACGACCAGGTTCTTGCTGATCTGGATTATCAGGAAGAAGCCTATGAAGACGGGCCTGTTGCTGATATTCCTGTAGCTGTTCTTCACAATACCCAGGAAGTTTCTCTTCTCCAGATGGACGGAGAAATTTCACATGAAAATTTGATGAAAGCTCTTGAACTAGCCAAGAAAGTCACTGCTAATATCTATGAACTGCAGAAAAAAGCATTGAAAGAAAGATTCACTCAAGGTGCTGAGAAACAAGTTTCTGGCATCTCTAAAGGAGATGATAAAAATGGATAAAGAACTCAAAGCTCACATTAAAGAATTTCTGGCTCAAGACAAACGCTTGGACAGCAGAAAACTCGATGAGTATAGAGAACCAATCAAAGTAGACTATGGCATTTCCAAAACAGCTGAAGGTTCAGCCCGGGTCCAGAT
>Ga0209536_100017839_pt1 | contig 10030 bp, 11 predicted proteins | sample DeeMarSeWOR28_12_FD_187461 | JGI IMG/M metagenome (GOLD analysis project Ga0209536, IMG submission 187461) | Marine sediment microbial communities from White Oak River estuary, North Carolina - WOR-2-8_12 (SPAdes) (version 2) | ecosystem: Environmental > Aquatic > Marine > Intertidal zone >...
ACGAAGGTAGCCCTCGGGCGTCACTTCGTACTTATCAATGGGCGCAACATCGTAACGGAAAGAAGTTTCGCTCATGACTATAAATTAGCAAGGAATGATAAAGGTGCTACAGTTCTTGTGCCACTTGTGAAACAAAATGCGCTATCTCGTTGCCAGCAAGGTAAATGCCTTGTCTATGCCCCATCGCCAAAGGCGAATTATTGTCGCCCAGCGCATGAAAGAGGCACGCTTAAATAGCGCCCTTTCTCAGCGAGACGTAGCTAAAACTCTTCATATTGGTGCCTCTACATATTGTCGCATGGAGAAAGGCGAAACTGAGCCCTCTGCCGTGCAGATTGCCACGCTTAGTGGTCTTTATGGGCTGTCCGTGCTATGGCTGCTTGGCATGCCTAACTTCGTAGTGCATGCTGCTCATTCATCGTCATCATCATCTTGAAGCTCAGAAAGCTGACTTTCAATGCCTTCCATCACATAGGCCTTGGCAATAGCTTCTGCTTCAAACACCAACATTTTTACGGGATCAAAATGCTCATGAGGCTTTTCATAATGGTTCTCCACAAAAATATGGCTTTCGTCTAAACGCCCATTCTTAAAATGCTGGCGCTCAACAAGGCGCCAATGGGGAGTTTCGCGATGCTCATGTGCCGAAAGAATGGACAAGGCTTTCATAATGCCGATGCCATCTTCTTCCTCCTCAATGGTCTTAACGTATTCGCTCACTTGGACTCCTTACGATTTTCTACCATCTTAATAATTCGATTTGCCCACGCACTGCCAGAATCTCCACCCCAGAGAAGCCAGGCAATATATCCTGCGTCATTCTCTCCGCCTGTCTTGTTTTTGCGATGGCGAGAGAAAAAAGCAGCCATGCGCTTGATCGTTTCAAAGCTCAAGGCTTCTCCGTTAGCAAGGCTTGTTGCTCTGGCCACGCCGCTGCCAATGCCTTGCTTTCCAGCCTCTTGAGTGGTGAGGCCGCCTTTGCCATGTTTTCTGCGGAGTTCAAGGCCACGACGCGCTGCGGCCCGTACTGACGATGGAGGGGAAAATGATTCAGCGTCGCCCCTTAGGTTTTTCCCGAGGAATCCTCCTTCATTTCCTCTTCTTCTTCCATTGCCTCTTCTTCTTGAAGCACTTGGCGAATGAAGGCTCGCATGTATTCTTCACTGGCATCTTTCTTTTTCATGGTCATGCCAGCTTCTGACAGAGCAATTGCTACTGCCTGCTTGTAGTTCTTAACTGGCTCTCCACTGCTGCTTTTCAGGGAACCCGCCTTAAATTCCCGCATGACACGAGCTACTTTGGCCTGTTTTTGCTTCTTGGTCATGGCTAACAGTTTTTCTTTAGGTTAGCAAATTGGTGACAAAGCGCATATACCACTGCTTCCATTTATTCATGGCGCTTTCAATGACCACATGCATGTCCATGTATTTGTACTCTGCTAGTCTGCCGCCGAAGATAATTTTCTTTTCATAACTAGCCAAATCGGCGTATTGCCGATAAATAGCCATATTGTCTTCAGTGTTAATTGGGTAGTAGGGAATATCGCCCTTTGTATATTGTCGAGGGGTTTCTTCTGTGACAATAGTATTTGGAGAATCAAATGAGCCAAAATGGCGATGTTCAATCCGGCGGGTGAAGGGCACGGAATGACAAGTGAAATTGATCACTGCATTGCCCTGGAAATTATCAGTTTCTAAAACGCTATGGGAAAAATCCAACGTGCGATACTCTAATGGACCGTAGCAATAGCCAAAGTATTCGTCAATCTTGCCAGAAAATACAATGCACTTAGCTTGTTCTTGCCAGTATTGACGATTGTCGAAGAAATCAACTCCCAATAGAGTTTCAACACCATCAATCATGCGTTCAATAAGCTTTGTGTAGCCGTCTTCGGGAATTCCTTGATATTGATCGCGAAAATAATTACTATCAAAAGTGAAGCGCAATGGCAAGCGTTTGATAATAAACGATGGAAGTTCAGTAGCCTTCTTTCCCCATTGCTTTTCCGTATAGTCTTTGATCAGTGTGTAATAAACATCCTTGCCGACGAGGGCCAAAGCTTGCTCTTCTAGATTTGTAACTTTGCCCGTCCATCGCTGCTGTTCAATAATTGCTTTTGCATGTTGTGGATCAGTAACTCCCCATAGCTCATAAAACGTATTCATTGAAAACGGAAGGGAATAAAGTTTGTCTCCTCGCAATGCTTTAGGGCTATTACGGAAATTATTAAACTTTCCAAATTGATTTACAAAATTCCACACTTTCTGTTGACTTGTGTGGAAAATGTGGGGACCATACAAATGAATGTCTATTCCTTCTCTTTTCTCCGTGTAGCAATTTCCTCCAATATGCTTTCTCTTGTCAATAATCAAACATTTGAAGCCATGGTCTGCAGCATGTCTGGCAAATACAGCGCCAAATAAGCCAGAGCCAACAATCAAAAAGTCATACTGAGAGTCCATGGATTACTACGGCAGCTTTTTCGTGGGCCGTCTGATAGTCGCCCCATGGACCATAGCCACCAATCCAAGAATAGTCAACATTAAATTCTTTAACAAATTCGTCCCATGCACGAAGCTCTCCATTCTCATCGTCATAGCCTTCATAGTTGATCAGCTCATCAAACACCAGCACTGCATCTTTGATAAGAAAAGGAGCAATGGAGGAAAGAACTGTTTTAGTGGAGCTGTATAAATCTGCGTCTAAATGGACAAAAGAAATTTGCTTGCTTTTATGCTTTTGTAAAAATTCTGGCAGCGTATCGTCAAACCATCCTTTGATTAATTCGACATTACTAGGAACAGGTGGCATGCGGCCTTGCTCGTTAAAGCAACCCTCGCCAAAGCCAGGGCGCCAAAACTCAGGCAACCCTTCAAAACTATCAAAACCATAAATTGTTTGATTAGTAAAGCCAGCAATATATCCAATAGTTTTTCCTTTCCACACACCAAATTCCAGCCAGAGCAAATTATCGCCCTGCTTAGCCAGTTTTTCTTCCATCACCCATTGCAAGGGTTCTTTGGCCAGACAAGGAAGATTTCGTACTTCCTCTAACATTTGTTCGCTAATCATGGACAGTATTGAACTCTTGAAGATTTAATGGGAAAATCAAAAAAACTATCACGACATAAGATTAATGCCGTCATCATTCGCTCCCCTACAAAGCCTACCATTCTCTTGTTGTATCCCTCCATTGCCATAATTTCTTCCTTATACTCGTCCCAGAATGGCCATAGACAATCAAAGGCCAGGTTCATAAAACGACAATAGTATTCCCTGGGGCCGCGAGCCATTTGGCAGCCGTGCAGCACATTATGCTCCCAGACGGCTTTTAGTTGCGATGGAGAAAAAGGAATAAGACCTCGCTCGGCCAAGCCGATGGTGATGCCAGGGGCGTCAAAGCCATCATGGCCGTCGAGAAACTGCTGGGCCATGCTGTAGCCAAAGAAACCAGGATCGCTCACATACAGGACGCCGGGCTCGGAATGCAAAATGTCTTCATCGTGCCATTTGCGGCGATAATGAGCATTGCCAATATATTCTTCTTCAGAATTATTAATGGCCCAGTAAACAGAAGTTAGCTCGCAAAAATATGGATTAAGGGCGGAAATGTTGTAGCCATCGTCATCAAACAAACAGCCTTCTTGTTTTAATGTTTCTCTTTCGTCTGGAAATAAATTGCAAGCTCCTACAACCATCGGCAAAGTAGAAGCTGGGGACGAATAAGTGACGGTCTGATCCTTGAGCTTGGCCGCGTAAATTTTCCAGGATTCAGGCTGCATAAACATCCCTCGCTTGCCACAGTTCGTTGTAATTGTTAACGCCCTTTGCCCCTAATGCCGTCAGATCGCCACCACCAGCAGGCTTGCTCCAGGCCATAATCGTGCCATTAGGCAGAACAAAAGCCCTGTTCTTTTGCTCGTGCGTAGGCGTCAGCTCTAGATAGTCGCCATAGACAAAATCTGTCTGCCCGCGATTCATTGCCAATGCCTGTCCAAGAAGAGTGGGACCAGTGGGACACAATGGCGTGATGCCATAGTATTGTTCGTGGCAATTACGCACAATCAATTCAATGGCAGTGACCAACGCGGGATTTGCTGTTTGAGAATAAAGAACAGTGGTGGCACACGCCCAACTCGTGTAGCTAAAACGCTGGATATCTCTAAAAGCCACCATCTTAATTCGCTCGCCAATCTCCACTGCATTTTGCATCCTCACACCAATATCAAAATACCAACCGCCTAGTTTGTTGAGCAAACAGAATCGACCGAGATCGGCCTTGTAGGAATAAGGCTTGAGACTATCGTAAGCCCAAAGCACATCAGAATCATAGTGATCAGCAATAAACTGGCGGAGCGTTTCCTTCGTGAAAATTTCATGGCATGCATTTGGAAAAGCGTCTTTAACAGTATTAGTGGCATGGCGTAGGAATGGCGACAATTCAGTGCCGGTGTCACTTAGAAAAATTTGAGAAATATTCATGGTCATCAAGCAATCTTTACGGGTTCGCCAAAGCCCTTAAATTCTGCTGGGGCTTCCTTCTGCTTCAACACATTCTTAATAATTTGCAACATTCGCTTTTGAATGAATGGCCAAGTGAAAGGCTTTTCATGAATGCGCTGGTAACACCATTCTCCAGCCATTTGCAGCTCAGCACGATTGTTGTAGTAATAATCGAGAATGGTGGCTAGATCATCAGGAGACGGCTGACCTCGCTCTAGGCCATAATTACGATCGGTCTCCCAGCTTTCAATTTTGATGCGCCTGATTCCATTGAAAATCTCTTTCAAGCTGGTGTGGTCCGGCACCACTTGTGCCGTGCCAGTAGCGGCATGCTCTGTATTGACAAGTCCCCAGCCCTCTCCAGTGCAAGTGTTAATGCCAACATCACAAGCGTTATATACTTTGTTTAACTTTTCAATGGAAAGGCAATTATGCGTGGAAAAATTGGGACTAGTCAAGATGAGCTTGCCGGTGGCGTCATAACCCTCGTCTCTTGCCACGCGCTTCATCAGAGGCACAATGTCCCAGCCCATATCTTTTTTGCCCATATTGAGAAAAAGCCTTGCATCGGGCTTGTCTTTGGCAAATTTGACAAAGCCTTTAATGGTTAAATCAATGCGCTTACGGGGCTGGTTTCTATTGCCATTGAAAACAATAAAAATATCCTCTGGCAGACCCAGTTCTTTGCGGCATTCTTGTTGATCAATGGGGAAGAAGTTGGCAAAGTCCGTACCGTGCCCCACCACTTCAATAGGCTTGTCGTAGCCGATTTTTTTAATCTCTTCTTTTCCAAATTCTGTATAAACAATAAGCTGGTCCCAAAAATTAATTGGCTCTAGCATTTCCCGAAACAAACCATAAGAGTCAACAGGCGTATAGACAATCGTTTTAAAGCCAAGCTTTTCTTTTAACTCCTTAATGGGCTCATAGCAATTTACTACCACCCAAATGTCATTGACAAAGAAAATAATGTCTGGCTTGATTGTTTGTACAAGCTCAGCCATGCGATGGACGCCGAACGGATCGGTGCCATAGGCCATGGCGGGATACATTTTACAGTGCTGCTGCATATCATTCGGGTCACCATGCCAATTGACCGACAATGCGTGAACCTCGTGATGCTGAGCAAGGGCGGGAATTAAATATTCTGCTACTCGCCCAAATCCCGTTTGTGCGCCCACGTCGCCCGCGTAAAGAATTGTCGCCACGGAAAAGCAAAAGAACTTTGCTGATAATAAACGTGGTTTTACATCATGGCATTAGGAAATTGCTGCCTGAAATAGCGCACGCTGCATCTACAGCGTGACCTACAGGCACAACGCTGTCCAGGCGGCGGCACAGAGCCAATGGGAACAATGCCGCGAGCAGCGTAGTCCAGGCAATCCTGACAGTGCTGCGCTCCTGGGTCGAGGATGCGCTTCATTAGGCTGAAGCCTTGCTGCTCTTTCCGAATGGAAGATCCTTCCCAAAAGCTACCGCGAATACTTTGAGCGTAAAGCCCAATACGAGCAAGAGCCATGGGAGCAGAAATGCGAGCACCCAGAAGATCGCTAGCAAAATTCTGTAGAAAAGAATATTCCTGACGAAGCCTTTGACCGACGCGACCATATTCCGCGCTCCCCATGCCTTCTCGTCCGCCATGACCAATAATTGCTGCCTGTAGATGAGCTAGTTTAATCGCCTCGCGAACGCTGCCTTGCCATTGGTCCAAGGTGATGGCACCATCTGCCAGCATGCGCGTGAATCGCCGAAGCTGACCATCTAGTTTGTCAATGCGCTTGTCAATGAGAGCCTGAACAGACTTTTCGCTTAAGAACCGTCCGCGCTCATCGCGGTAACGACCGCTAGCGCGGTCATAAGACCACTCTGCGTCCATTCTGCTAGACAGAACAGTCTCGGAGAAAGAAGCTAAATCATTCAGCATTGTCCGCTTCCAAGATTTCCTTAAACCGTTCAGGCGCCTCTTCTTTCCATTGCTCTAAAGCTTTTGCCACATCTTCATCACTAATCAATGCAGCCTCATCAACGTCTGGCAGGATTAGGCCCTCCACTTTCATGGGCTCAATGGCATCTTCTTTGAAATACTCTGCTGTGGTCTTCTTGCCCTTGAAAGCTTTTTCCGTGGACCCATACTTGCGCTTATACAGCTCCTTATATTTGCGTGTTACATAAGCCCCAGCAACTGCACTAGGCCACGTTGTAAATTTGCTTTTGGCCGCTGCAATTGCTTGTTGATGAAGTTCTTTGTCCGTGAATTCCACATCGCCTCGCTTGTGCTCTAAGTCGCCTTCCAGGAACAGGCCTGCTTCGCTGTCGGCCACTTCCCGGCTTCCGTCCATAGGCAAAGTGCCATTCTCTTCGTTCAGGGGATCGCGCCCACCAGGGGGCACTGCAAAACCACCCCGTCCCTGGGTGGAACCACCCCCTCCTTGAGTGGGAAGTTCGCGGACCACCGATGGATCGAGAGTGAGTTCCATGGACCATTCAGAGCCACCATAGCGAGCATCCGCCACCTCTTTCGGACTCAGTACGCCCAGTTGGATGTAGCGCCCATCCACGGCTGCCACGCGAGCCCTTACGTCAGCTTTCTCGCGCTCATTCAGCTCAAACAAATCATTAAACTTAATGCGCCAAGAATCAGGAAGACGCCCATTTGTTGGACCGTCTTTAGAAAGCATGATCATTTCCATCAGCTTTTGCAGAGGCCGTTTGTAATGTGCGTTTTGATAGTCGCCTAGCATCTTTGCGAAATCCCGCTCTTCGCTCCTGCCAGTGGAGCCAAGGCCGCTGGGGCTTTCGCCAAACAAAATAGTATGGGGAATTTGAGAAGCACCAATGATGTCCATGCGCAGCTTTTCCAGCACTTCTCCAATGCCACCAAAATTACGACTAATAAATTCAAGCTCTTCTTTTTCTGCGTCAGTGGCATAGCCCCGATAGACGCTTTTGCTCATGTCGTTCAGAACAAGACGTTGCCTTACGTCGGCTTCTTTACCAGCAGCCAACATAGTGCTCAAACCGCGTAGTTTATGTACAAAAATGTCAAATTCAGTGAGAAGAGTGGCAGCAGAATTTAAGCCAGTCCAATAGTGCTTAAAACTGTCATAAACACTTTGTAAGCTGCTCATTCCCCATCCATAGTTTCTTTGCCTAATGCGATAGGGGAGCCATTCGCCATCAAAGCGAAGAATTCTATCTTTATGAATGTAAGTGAGTTGCGGCTGGTTAATTAAATCGCCAGAAATAATTTGATAATACGTTGCCTTGGAATAGTCATATAGATTTTCTTCATTAATCACTGGGGCAATCTGCCAACGGTCCAGCACTTCCATTCCTTCAATGGAACGAATGTTGCGCTTATCTACTGGCTCACTGGCAGGGCGACCATCATCAATATAAAGAAGAATGGCGGCGCCTCCATAAAGTCTGGCATTTTTGCTGGCCAGCAAGAAATTTTCAAGGATGTATAAATCCTCAATCACCTGCTCCACGCCACTCACCTCTTCAGCCGCTGCTCCTTCTCCTCCAAACAACACACGGAAGCCCTTGCGCGTGGACTGTTCGGCAACGATGTCCACAATACGCTTAGGAATCCACTCGCCATACAGGGCTTCTAGCTCTTCTTGCGTGAGGAAAACAATGGGCTGAGCAGTGGTATAGCGGCTTTTATCCCGTCCCGTCCCCATGCCAGTGAGGGCATTAGCCAGGCCATCAAGGCGCAGTCCAGCAGCCGTTGCATGCCCTAAGTCAACATTTTCTTCCGCCATTGTCCCCATTATGTGGTTGCTTTCATTCTAGAAGTGTGTAAGATGGCGCTGATGCTTTGGTTTGTATGAGCGACGCCGTGGCTTTTGTCTTCTCCGAAGAAGAGAGGAGGATTGCGATGGAGGAAGGGAAAAGGCGTCAAGCCGTCAATGAGGCAAAGGGACTTCGTGGACGGAATAAAGGGCCGCGCTTTGGCAACAAGGCTCTCGACATCCACCTTTTGGGAGCTGCGGGCGAAATGGCAGTGGCTTCCTATTTGGGGCTCAAGCATTGGCTCTATCAGGAAACAGAAGCACGGCGCGGCTCTGACGATCTGCCGGGCCTTGATGTAAAAACCCGCTCTCGTCACCATTACGATTTAATTGTTCAAAAGAACGAAAGTCCGTCAAAGAAGTTTGTCCTGGTTACCATTGAAGACAAAACCACCCTCATCCATGGCTGGTGCTGGGGAAGGGAGGCAATGGAGGAGAAATTTTGGGCAGACCCCGCTCGTGGCCGTCCTGCTTATTTTGTTCCCAAGCAATATCTTCGCCCCATTGAAGAATTAAAAGAAACGTATGAGCGATCTTCGCTGTTCTGACTTTGCACAGCATGCCCTGGGAGTTGAACTATGGCCTAGGCAAAGGCAAATTCTCAACAACCTTTTTGAAGATAGAGTTAATCATGCCATTTGGGCCATGGGAAGGCGCAGTGGCAAAACTTTTATGGCGGCCATTTGCGCTGTCTATATGTGCTTTGTGCAGGATCAGTTTTTTGCCAAGAAAGTGCGAAAAGGGGAGAAATGGTATGTCATCACGGTGGCCAACGACTTGGGGCAGGCAAAGATTGCTTTAGACAACATTCGTCAGCTCATCATCAATAGTCCTTTTGAGCAGGAAATCACCAGAGAAACTTCTCTGGAAATTGAAATTAGCAATGGCTGCGTCTTCCAGGCCATCCCTGCATCCGCTCGTGCTTCTCGTGGTAAAGCCGTGGTTGCCTGCATTTTTGATGAGCTTGCTTTTGGTATTGAAGGCGATGCCAACCGTGGCGCCAAGGCCATGTACGACGCACTTTCGCCTTCCATTGCCCAGTTTGGCAAACACGGAAAGATTATCGAGCTGTCCTCTCCATGGTTGACAGATGGTCTGTTTTATGACCATTTCAGACAAGGCGAAAGCGGCGATTACCAAGGCATGCAATCCTTGCAAGTGCCCACTTGGGAAATCAACCCCAATCTGCCGTGGGGATGTGCCTTTCTAGAGAATGCTCGCAAGAAAGACGAAGAGTCTTTCATGATTGAATTTGGCGCTCAGTTCGCCAAAAACAATTCCGCCCTACTATCTCCAGAAATTGTAGAAACTTCCGTTAACAAAGAGCGTGGAATATTATTTCCTCAAAAAGAATTTAACGGCACTTATGTATTGGCCTTGGACCCTGCGCGTGGGGGCGTAGGCCGAGACGATTACACGGCTTGTATTGTTCATTATGAAGGGCAAAGGCTAGTTGTGGACAAGTTTCATGCCTTTGAGCCTGACTTTGACATTGGCGGCAAAAAAGAAGTGAACATTGCAAAGGTGGAGGAATGGATTAAAGAGCACCACCGCATTTACGACTTTGCCAGTATTGTGCTTGACCAGTTCAACAGTTCTGCCACCATTCAAAGTCTTTCTAAGGATTTTCCCATTGCAGAATTAGCTTGGTCCGTTAGCACCAAAATGAAAGCTTTTAGCAAGATGAAAGAGCTTTTTAATGCTGGTCTTATTGAAATGTATCCGCATAA
>Ga0209536_100017840_pt1 | contig 10030 bp, 10 predicted proteins | sample DeeMarSeWOR28_12_FD_187461 | JGI IMG/M metagenome (GOLD analysis project Ga0209536, IMG submission 187461) | Marine sediment microbial communities from White Oak River estuary, North Carolina - WOR-2-8_12 (SPAdes) (version 2) | ecosystem: Environmental > Aquatic > Marine > Intertidal zone >...
CTGGATGACCTGCCGACCGGCGGAAACTTGTTTGCCCTTGTCAACAGTGAATTGAGATTTTCGATCGGCAAGGGGTTTGGTCTGGTAACATTTGTTGACGGCGGGAATGTATGGCGGACCAGCGGAGAAATCAACGAGGACCTCAGGTATACAGCGGGCGCGGGATTACGGTATAAAACACCGGTGGGACCCATCAGGATAGATTATGGACACAAAATAAGCAGGAGGGAAGATGAGAGCGCTGGAGAGGTACATTTCAGTTTCGGGCATGCATTTTAAAGACAGGGGTCAGGGGACGACAAAACTGCTCATCACTACTCTGATTCTGGCAATGCTGACTCTTGTATCGATAATCAATAATAGTTACGCTGAACTGCTTGACCGGGTGGTGGCAGTCGTAAACAAAGAGGTCATTTTGTATTCAGAGCTTCAGCATGCCGCTGAAAGATCAAAGGCGGCCGGTGAGGTAAAGTCAGACAGTGAGATTCTTGAAGAACTGATCGACCGTACGCTTCTTCTGGATCAGGCAGTAAAGTTCCGGGTAGAAATAGAGACATATATTCATGACGACGAAGAAATCGGAAAAATGATTGATGATTACATAAACAGGAGAATCAAGGCGTTTATCCATGTGCCGTTTGAGGAAATAGAAAGTTACTATATGTCCCACAAAGATGATTTCAGCGGCAGGGATGTGTATGAGGTGTGGGACGAAATAGAGAACCGTTTAAGATTTGACCGGTTAACGGTAAAGCTTGATGAGCATATCTCGCTGCTGAGAAAAGAAGCGTATATAAGAATTCAGCTGGACAATGTAAAATAGTTTATTCATCCAGCCGTTTTATCACGGCAACTTCATCGCAGTCCGGGAACTTCGGGCATTTCAGGCAGTCTCCCCAGACCTTGTGCGGCAGATCATTTTTATCGATAGCCTCAAACCCGATTTTTTTGAAATAGCCGGGTTGATATGTGAGAGCAAAGACGTTTTTTATGCCAAGGGTTTTTGCTTCTCTCAAGAGCTTTCTGATCAACTTTCGTCCTATATCTTTTCCACGGTATTTTTTTGATACTGCCACAGAGCGGATTTCGGCCAGGTCGTCCCAGACTATGTGCATTGCACAGACCGCAATGATCGATCCATCTTCCTCTGACAGGAGATAGTCACGTAAATGATCGTAAATTTCATTCAGTGAGCGCGGGAGCATATCGTCTTTCTTTGCGTACTGGTTTATTAATGTATGAATTTCCTTTGCGTCCCGGACTGTCGCTTTCCTTATTTTCATTGTTTATTCTGCCTTTCACTCCCAAGGGGATATCGTGATATGCCCCTACTTTCAAGATTGCGAACTTGCGCGTTTTGCTGCTTACTGCATACTGCTTTCTTCCTTTCACGCCCGTCCAGCTTTTCTCGCCGTCTATCACTGCCTGCTTCTTACTGCTTACTGCTAACTGCTTACTGCTTACTGCTTACTTCTTACTGCTTACTTCTTACTGCTTTTCACGCCCCACTACCGAATTATACAGCTTTATGAGAATTCCTTCTCTCAATCCATAATTACTGACGGTCATCTCATGAAATGAAAACGTCTCCATCAATGTAAGGAGTATAAGAGTTCCCGGCACTATTATGTCAAGTCTTTCCGGTTCAAACGGTATAGAGGCAGCCCGCTCCTGAGAATGTATTCTGGCAATATCTGAAAATATATTATTTACGGTTTCTATCGGGAGTTTGTAATTATGAATCCTCGTGTGATCAAATGATGAAAGGCCCTGTGCAACAGCTGCGAGCGTTGTAACGGTACCTGCTGTTCCGATCAGAATTGTTTCTGCAGAGAGTAATTCTTTGAATGATGCAGCGACAGAAGCAATTTGCTGCGCAATTTCCTCTCCCATCCTGTTTAAGTCTTTCTCTAACGGCGGGTCATGCTTCATATAAACACCTGCAAGGTACACAACCCCGAGATGCAGGCTCTGTTTTAGTAACGGCTGATTATTTCTGAGAACAATCAACTCTGTACTGCCCCCGCCTATATCGATCATCAACGCGCTGTGCGGTTTAACCATATCAATGAGCATGCCGGATGCTGTTATTTCCGCTTCCTGGTCTCCTGATATTATCTCTATTTCAAATCCTGTTTTTTCTTTTATCTCCTTCAGGAAAGATGCGCTGTTTTGCGCCTCTCTCAGCGCGCTTGTCGCGAGTGCGGATGTTCTGTACACGTTATGGCGGGAAATGATGTCACGGAATTTCTGAAGGGTTTCAATGCTTCGTTCTATGGCGGTTCTTGTGAGTGTGCCGCTTTCCTGTAATCCTTCGCCTATCCTTGTGATGATTCTTTCAGAATAGATTTCGCGGATTGAGTAGTTATCGGTCGAATCCTGACGGTGTATCTCTGCAATAAGGAGCCTGAATGTGTTTGTGCCTATGTCAATAGAAGCGAAGGTTCTGTTTTCCACGTGATGATTATAAGAAAAAACTAAAAAATTTACGACCATAAATTTACGTTATTGGTGAGTGTAGTACAGTCAGGTTTATGAACCCGCGTTATGTCGATATTCATTACATATGTAACATTAATTTACATAATTATAGAATAGGGAATTATATAATCTATTTGAAAAACAAAGAATTGCCTCCTGGCATTTTATTTGCGTAATAATTTCATAATGTCTTTTTATGGATGAATTAAATAGTAATATCATGGTTATGGATTTTGAAAAGCGACGCTCAGACCGAAAAGAGTTAAATCCGAGAGACGTGAAAATTACATGCCATGATTTATTGTATAAAGGCGTGATAGAAAACATGAGCGCTCACGGACTCTTCATTATAACTGTTTCATGGGAGCATGTTGCAGAATTCATTCCGGAGGCTGTATTCGAAATAGAAATTCATACAGGAAGCAAAGAGAAGTCAAAACTGCATTGCGAGGTCCGGTGGGTGCATATAAACAGGACGCCTTTTTATGGTTTTACCTATCGCATGGGAGTAGACATACTTCCACAGTCTCCCGGATACGATGATTACCTGTTTAATCTGTCCAGAACAACCAGTATGACCGGCAATGGGTGAAGGCAGGGGGAATGCGGGACAGGCGGGAAAGGTAGTAAGAAGTAAGCAGTAAGAAGCAGGCAGTAAAATACAGCGAGTAACATTCAAATCTGACAAACCATTGCCTGTTTGCGCAAAAACGCACATACATTCCTTATAAAAAATACAAGAACATTTTTGTTGACAGGTAATGTGATCTGCTATAAAATTTGAATGACGACATATTTATCACGCGTATTGTCAAGTATATCTTATTTCTTTATTCAGGTTCGAATTTTGATCATAAACAAAGCTGTATTGCATAGATTTCAGTAAAGAGGGAGGGTAACATGGGAGTAAGAAAGTGCAGAAAAAGCATCATTTTGATACTGGCAGTTTTATTCGTCTCTTTTATTCCAGCAATTAGCAGCGCTCAGATACCGCAGACATCGAGTTATCAGGGCTATCTGACAGATTCTTCTACCGGGAATCCGATAGATACTGCAGGGGGAACGATTGATGTGCAGTTTGCCATTTATGATGTTTTAAGCGGTGGATCGGCTTTATGGTCAGACATACAGGCAGTGATGGTGAACCAGGGAGTATACAGTGTTACGTTTTCAGGCCTTGGAGGCCTTCCATTCAGCACGCAATACTATCTGCAGATAGCGGTCGATGAAGACTCATCCGGGACCATTGATCCAGCGGAAATTCTGTTACCGAGACAGCCGTTTACGGCGGTGCCGTATGCTTTGAACGCGGACAGGGTTGATGGCGTTGATTCTGCGAACCTGCAGAATCGCGTTACCGGCACGTGTGGTGCAGGAAGCAGTATCCGCGTCATCAATGCAAACGGTACGGTAGTGTGTGAACCTGACGATGACTCAGGTGGTGACATTACCGGCGTTACGGCTGGAACCGGGCTGACAGGAGGCGGAAGCACAGGTACGGTAACACTCAACGTAAATCCTGCGGCGGTGCAGACCAGAGTAAGCGGCACCTGCCCGGCTGGCCAAAGCATCCGGGTCGTCAATCAGAATGGAACGGTGACGTGTGAAGTTGACAGCGGAATACTCAGTGAAACTGATCCTCAGGTCGGAGCCAATACCACGAATCGTGTACCGAGATGGGACGGAACCGCTTTGGTAACTGGGGGGATCTACGATAATGGTACGAATATCGGTATCGGGACAACGCTTCCGAATCACAGACTGGATATTGCAGGACGTATCAGAATATCAGATATTGACGCGCTTATGCATTTTAATGAGACATCCGGGGGCACAGCTGAATGGCTTGTAGGTGGTGCAGGAGGCGATTTTAGAATAGGACATGGTGACATAACTACGAACAACAGATTTTATATCGATGGCACTTCCGGTAATGTTGGAATTGGGACGTTCAGTCCAACAGCGAGGCTTCACGTAGATAACGGGGAATTCGGTGTTGGGACTAACACTCTTTTTACAAACGGTTCAGTGGTTGGAATTGGAACTGCAACTCCCCTGGACAATACTGGAGGTACATCGCGTGGTGCTTTAGACATCGAATCCGGAGTGAATCCTTCTATTATCCTGAAGCAGACAATTTCCTCTCCTATAGAATGGGAAATTTTTCCTTCAGCAGGTGACGGCGCGTTAGTCTTCAGGAATGAAACGGCAGGTCAATACCTGATGGACATAGAAACAAACGGCAACATCGGCATCGGGACACTATCACCTGCCGAGAAGCTCCATGTAGCAGGTAACTACATAAGGGTTGACGGGGCAGGCAGTGAGATGGCGTACATCGGAGGAGATGGTGCGGGCGGAGATGTGCAGGTAGGCAGCATGAATGCTGCTGTGACAGCGGTTGCACTCTGGAATTCGGCCACAGCCTCCCGCATGGATCTCTACCTCGGGGCACTCCACGTTATGGGAGGGGCTGATCTTGCTGAACCATTCGATGTGCTGGACACTGAGAACCTCAAGCCCGGTATGCTCGTGGCGATAGACCCGGACAACCCCGGGAAGCTTCGCGTTACGGACAAGGCCTATGACAAAACGGTGGCCGGCATCGTGAGCGGCGCAAACGGTATCCAGGCCGGCCTCACCATGCACCAGGAGGGAACAGAAACAGAAGGGGAGGTCCCGGTAGCACTGACCGGCCGTGCCTATGCCTGGGCAGACGCCTCGTACGGCCCTATCGAGCCCGGTGATATGCTTACGACGTCTGATACTGCCGGGCATGCCATGAAGGTCGGGGATTCTGACAGGGCACATGGCACAATCATCGGCAAGGCTATGACATCATTAAATAAAGGGAAGGGGCTTGTCCTCGTTCTCGTCACTCTGCAGTAACTGAACCGGAATGACAGAAGGAGGTATAAGTTAAAATGAAAAAATCAGCCATGTATAAATCAATGATTGCCGTCATCATTTCTCTGGTCTTTGTAGCACAGTCTGCATTTGCTTATGTTCCTGTAAGGATATCGATCAAATGGATCGTCAATGCCTCGGGGGACCGTTCCACAACCGGAAATCTGAACACGGATGATGAAATCAACACGGAGGTTGACGAGGGCAACAGCATACTGGCATCGAATTTCAGCGAGTTCAGGCTTGACCTTCTGGAGTTGTATGATCTTGCAGGAGTCAGCCAGTACTATTCTACCAATGCGACCACGAGTAATTGTGTGAATCTCGGAAATCTCCGGTCGGATGCAATTGCGAATCCGGCCACGTACGGATGGAGAAACGATGCCATCAATATCTATATCAACGCAGGTCCAAGTTCTGCCTGCAGTAACTTTCCCCCGAATAATGACATTATCTTTATGAATCAGTGGTGAAGTAATACTCCTTCATGCATTTTGCATGAACTGGGGCACAGTCTCAATCTTATGCATACACACGAGCCGTGCTGCACGAACCAGGATGAGTGTGCCGACACTATTTCTGATAATTCCGGCTGGACCAAGGACCAGGTTGCCAGCAATAACTTTGGCTGTTTATATGCAAACTGCACCGCCTCACAGCAGGCACAGGTCGACCTGGTTTTCAATAATGTCATGTCCTATCATGTGAGTGAGCCGCAGGTGCTGTTATCCGGCTGTCAGCGTGACAGGGTCAGCACACAGGGTGACAGCGACAGAAACTGGTTGCTTACGAGGATCCCGGTATATGTGGACGCCTCTTATGGAGGAAGTTTCAATCTTGGCCGGTTCGTATTGCCGTACGATAATCTCCAGTCCGCTGTGAACGCCGGCGTCACCAATCGTGTCATCGTGCTGCAGACCGGTTACTACCTTCTGCCGAATCCCATAAGTACAAACACAACGATCGTAACGAGGGACGGTCCTTCTACCGTGGACCAGGGTGTCCAATTGTGGTCACTGCCTGCTGATCTCGAAAATTCTGCCGATGTGAATGTCAGTACTTCAATGCGGTCGGTACAGGGGGAAGATAAAGCTGCGAGGGAAGCACTGAAAGACGCTGAAAAGGCCGCAAAAAAGGTCTTGAAGGCATCTGATAGAGTCGCTATCATGACTGACGCAAAGGCGAAGGAGAAACAGCACAAGGTTAATGCCTTTGGACATTTACACAATGCTGAGAAGTATGCCCGGGGCAAAGAGAAAATCGCCATTCAGCTCGAGCTTGCTCAGCGATATCGTGACGAGGGTAATTGTGAACAGGCCATCATCTATTTTAATCTCGTTGCTGACAACACCGTTCAGGAACATTTGAGAACCAGGGCGCTGAACGAAGTGAAATGGTGTCAGGAAAAGATTACCGTTGAAGCACCGGTATCGCAGGATTCTTCGTCAGACCCACAACAGCCATAAGAGCAATACATTACTGGTTAAGCCTCAATAAAAGCCGTGCGTTCTGTCGGGTCATTTCAGGATAGACTATTCATTATTTTCATTACACAATGTTTTTAAAGACAGTAACCCTGGAGGCCCCCTTGGCACGGTGATAATCGGACAATGAAGTTCGTTGAAAACTATTTTTATAATCAATATTAGCGTGAGGAGGGTAACAGCGGTTAATAAGGCCCCAAAATGCTACTAAAAATTTCATAGGTAATTGATTTGAAGTGGTAAAAAATACCTTGCATTCCGAACAAATATTTAGTATTGTTTGAATATAGGTTTTTTCACATTTTTTTCTGAGTTTATTTTCAGGAAAAGTTATAATAAATAATCTATCCTGAGGAGGTCCATCATGAATGCAAATAATTTAAAGAAGGGGATTTGCATTTTAGTAATTTTAATGGCGATAGTTTTGATATCCGGCATGGCACGTGCTGCCGGTCAGTCCAGCGCTAATTATACTGTAGAAAGTGATGTTGTAAGTGCAGGGGGAGGAGAAGCGAGTTCAACCAACTACACTGCAGAGCACACAACAGGCCAGCCGAGTATCGGTGAATCAGGCAGTGCCAATTATTTAAACTATGCCGGATTCTGGCATACGGTCTCTGCAGGGCCTTCAGGTCTGGATAGTGATGGAGACGGTATCCCGGACTCTATTGATAATTGCGACAATACCCAAAATCCTGGACAGCAGGACACAGATGGCGACGGATACGGGAACAGGTGTGACTGTGACCTGGATAATGACGGTGTTGTAGGTTTCAATGATTATAATTTGTTTGGAGGAGCGTGGGGATCCAGCAGCTCATCAGCAAATTGGAATCCGGATGCTGATTTTGATTCAGATGGTGTTGTAGGATTTAATGATTACAATATTTTTGGAACATGGTGGGGAACGAGCGCACCATGGTAAAGAAGCTTAGCCTGTAATCGGGCATATCTTAAAAGAAGCAAGAGCAGTCATAGAATGTGTTAAAGACAACCAGATTTTATCTGGTTGTCTTTTTTTCTGCATAAAAAGGGACAAGATGGATTTGATTAATGTTGTACCCATTGGTCATGTCCCTGCAGCAATAATTTAATACCAATACAGGGAGATATCCGCCTTTCCTTTGAATACAGACGGTTGTGTCATTGCACATCTCTGTCACAAGTGATTTCGCCCAATGTCCCAGTTTTCGTCAGTTTTGCCGGGAGAATAGATTCTCAATTATCATCCAAGATATTGAATTAATGCAATAAATTAATATCTTAACTTATTCAGGATTCTGGCATGAAACTTGATATTATCGTTGAAGTAAAAATATTCGATTCAGTCATATAAATTTCATTAAATTATAAAATGGAGGAAAAAAATGAAAAAAATAGTGGTCTTACTCCTGATTGCACTCATGGCGGTATTGGGGGCGTCACAAGCAACTGCATTTAATGTGGAAATCGTACCTCAGGGAAATATTGATTTGACCGGTCAGACAACATTTATGGTTGACGTTCTGTTTAATGCTGATACAGGTGGAAATACTTTTGGTAACTGGCAATTCAGCCTCTTTTATGATACTTCAGAGTTGATCTGGAATTCGTCAAATACAGTGTACGGTGCAATGCCTTCACCATTATTAACTGGATTGTTTCCGGGACCTACGGAAACAACACTGGGTCATATTACAAACTTTAATGCTGGCAAGTTTCCACCGACAGCTGTAGATGCAAATGTAACCGGATCTTTGCTCCTGGCAACTGTAGCATTTGATGTAGCTTCGGGTATAAACAGTGCTTATGATGGATTATTAGATGTACGGTTTGATACAACGTCAACTTCAGCAGGGGGGTTTACTATTGATAGCACTGCTTACTTTATGGATCCAACTCATCCCTCGGGCAATATCATGCCGGTTGCTGCAAATAGTCTTGATGTAGCTGTTGTTCCCGAGCCTATCAGCTCCACACTGTTTCTCATTGGCGGTGCAACACTGGGCTTCAGACGTTTTGTAAGAAGAAAAAAATAAGTACTTTATAAATAATTAATTTTCGGAGGAGTGAATCTGCGAGGTTTACTCCTCTTTTTTTGTTAACAAACTGACGAAGAACATGATAAAATCACTTGGTGGAAATGATATGAAGAAATTGATTTTATTGTTAATGATAATGCTGTTCTCAATAGCAGGTATCCCTGATGTACATTCATATAGCCTGATCATTATCCCCCACCGGGACTCACTGGATGTAAGCGGAAGTCCGGCGACTGTTTCCTTTGATATCGTGTTCCATGGTCTATTGTCTCCTCCGAATGCAACAGCGCCAAATATTAGCAATGATATTACGCTTGCAACTGTTGTGTTTGATATAAACACTGCGGCTGCAGACGGAAATGATGACGTGTTGCTCGATAAAAATAATAAAATACATTTTCTCTTAAATGGCACTCCTGTTCCAACATCTGCAATCACTGTCGTAGCGGGAGTGGATTATGATGGCGATGGCATTTTTGATGATGGTGATGGTAGTGGTAATGCGGGAGATAACCGCTGCACGGGTGGGAATGCAAACAGTTGTGATGACAATTATTATTTATCTTCAAATGCAGGGCAACCGGATAAAGACAATGACGGATATGGAAATGTATGCGACTGTGACCTGGACAATGATGGTGTTGTAGGTTTCAATGATTATTCTATCCTTGGAAATGCCTGGGGGTCTAACAGCACAACATCCAATTGGAATCCGGATGCTGATTTTGATTCAGACGGTGTTGTTGGGTTTCATGATTAAAATATCTTTGGTTACGCTGTGGGACAAATGCGCCGTGGTATTAAAAAGATCATTTCTATAAGAACTCAACGGATGACTGATTGAATTAATTTAAGCAAAAGGGGAAAGAATATCTATGCTCCCTTTTTTTTCGAGTATATTTTAATTGCGTTGAGCACTATGCTCTAATGAGCTGTGGCACTGCGAAACTGTTAAAGAAATACAGGCCGGTCTGACGCCGGGATGATCCCGGCATCTTCTGCACGGGACAGCAGTTCAGTGATTGCCTTCTCTCCTTCTTTGCCAATATCAATGGAAAAATCATTCACGTAGAGGTCAATATGCTTGTTAATAACGTCCTCGGATAACTCCTGTGAATGTTGTTTTATATACCTCAT
>Ga0209536_100017841_pt1 | contig 10030 bp, 9 predicted proteins | sample DeeMarSeWOR28_12_FD_187461 | JGI IMG/M metagenome (GOLD analysis project Ga0209536, IMG submission 187461) | Marine sediment microbial communities from White Oak River estuary, North Carolina - WOR-2-8_12 (SPAdes) (version 2) | ecosystem: Environmental > Aquatic > Marine > Intertidal zone >...
GTGAAAAAGAAGAACTTCGACGAAGTTGAGTTCCAAAAATGGTATAGAGGACACGCATCTAAGCGCCGCATAAACATGGACCCGGACGACCCAAAGCAGTACTATGATTATCGCGGAGCTTACAGGGCTGGAGCCAAACCAGACAAGAGTGGGCATTGGCCTTCTAAATTTAAGCGCAGGGGCCATCCGCGTGAAATTGTCGATGGTGTTAATACCAGAACTGGAAAACGGGTGAAATAGGGGCCAACTTAATGCCACTGGCCAAAGGCAAATCACAAAAGGCCGTCTCCTCGAATATTCGAGAACTCAAACGCTCCGGAAAACCCCACAAACAAGCCGTTGCCATAGCCCTCCAAAAAGCGGGCAAATCCAAAGGAGGAAAAAATGCCAAAAAATAAAGACTCTTTGACCGTTTCCGCTCCAGGAGAAACAGAAGCCGATATAATCAACTACTTCTACCCAGGACAAAGAAAAGCTAAATTCGTCCCAGATGCAGGAGGAGGAACAGAGGGCCTAAAAAAAGTCACCTACGGCAAAACCCGCAAATCCAAAGGAGGAAAAAATGCCAAAAGATGAAGACCGACTGAAATTCTCAAAGGAGAGAACGACGAAGTTTCCGGTGAATGACGCCAGGCTGTTGTCGCACGCGTATCCCCCGCTGTTCGCGTCGCATGATGTTCCGGCCGGGGCGCTTCCTGGCCAACCACCACCCGTTTTTTGCCTGATTCACAATGATGGCCCCGATACCGCTCAAGCCGGGGCAAATACCTGGTCTGATGATTTCAACCATGGACTTTCCTTCGCTAATTTTGATCAAACCCAATACCGGACCTTCGACAACATCGGCGCCTGGCGGACGATTCAATGGCGACATGCCGATCATTGGATGATCGACCTGGCGCCGCATCCACCAAATGTTGGTTGTTGTTACACTTATGGTTATGCGATGCTTAGCCCCAACCAATCCTTTACCTTTGCAGAGGGTAAACTTGTGGTCGAGACCACTGTAGCAGCGGGGATGCAAGCTTACGGAATGGCAGCCTGGCCGGAAATCGTTGTTTCTACTGCTCCTGCGCCCGTGCAATCACCAATCTCACATTATGCCTTTGATCTGTTTCCCGAAGGATGGACGCTTGGTTGTCGCCTTCAGGCCAGCCGTTATCCGGTTTGTGCGTTGAAGGCCAATGACGGCACACCCACACAGGGAAGCACCAGAATATGGGAGATGTCGGCCTGGCAATTGGTGGGAACGGAAAGTTTTGGGGGTTACCCATTTCAGGGTCTGGAAAATTATTGGCGTGAATGTGCCCTTGATGAGCCAGACATCAATTGCCGGGATCATTTCCGCCTGGAATTAACGGAGACCAGCCTAAAATTGTTTGTGAATGATGGTCTCTATTTTTCTCAAACCGGCATCCCACCTCTTCCTGATGGCCTGCTAAATGGCAATATATATGTCTATCTGGCTTCGTCGCAAGTGGACCATCCAGCTGATACCATTCGCTTTCATTGGGACAATCTCCTTGTAAACCCGGATCTGGTAAACAATACACTTAAATGGCGTTCAATTATTAACGAGTCAGCCCGCCTACCTACCTCCTTGACCCCCGAGTTTGAGTAGACCAAATGATTAACCATCATTTGCAGAAACAACGATAAATTAGTTGTGTGGGATTGCTGCGGGTTTAAAATCCGCAGTAATCCCTCTGTTTTGCCCACGATAACCGATACAACAGGGATAATATTCCCAAGATGTTGTTTCCTCGCCAATATCTCAAAAATTAGATTGACTTCAATTTCATAACTTTTCCTTCGTTTTGAAGGACTTCTCAAAGGTATTGCCTGATGATTATGCGTCTGCAGAAGGTAGTTTTTGCCCATGATTCAAATGAATTTGGGGGTATGGAACTATATCTGTTGAGATTAATAAAAAATCTTAACCAAAAACGTTATTCGCCGGCCCTGCTCGTTCCCGGTTATATAGGAAAAAATTATGCTAGCCCCGAACAATTGATTCAAGAAGCGCAAGCACTAGGCGTACCTATTCTAAAGACTGATAAACCGAGTAATAAATTTAAGCTTCACAGCGCAAAAGAGCTTTTAGCGGTGACCCGTTTACTTAAACAGTATCAGGCTGATGTGTTGCACATTCATACTTGCCGGCCGGAAGGCGCGCGAAAAGTGACCTTGGCCGCAAAATTAGCGGGTGTTCAGGCAATCATCCGCACAGAACACATGCCTCCCGAGGTCTATATGACTTCCACGTCGAGGATTGGTGTTAAACCTTTTGATTGGATGACCGACAAAATTGTCACTGGTTCAGACGGCGATCGTAAGGGCCAAATTCAGACCTTAGGACGGGCAGCGAATAAAGTAGTCTGCTCCCATAATAGTGTTGAGTGGGAGCAGTTGGATCCGTGTCATGATGTCCGAGCAGCAAAAGATCATCTTGGGCTTGATCCTAATCTTCCAGTTGTGGGCACAATTGGGCGGTTTGTGGAACAGAAAGGGCAAATTTATTTAATTCAATCTATCGCGAGCGTCATCGATCAATTTGGTCCGGTAAATTTATTATTGATTGGAGGTGGTGAACTCCGGCCGGAATTACAATCGCAAGCGGACCATTTAGGGATCAGTCAGTATGTGCATTTTTACGGCTTTCAGAAAGATGTCCGCCCATTTATTTATGCCATGGATATAGCCACCATGCCTTCATTGTATGAGGTCTTTTCATTGTCTATGCTTGAATTTATGGCTTCGGGAAAAGCAATTATCGCATCGGATCATTCCAGCTTTCAAGAAGGACTGATTCATGGACAAAGCGGATTACTGGTCCAAAGAAAGAACAGTGAAGCCCTATTTGACGCACTCTACTTCTTACTCATGAATCCGGAGGAAAGGATACGCCTGGGTAAAAATGCTTTGGAACGCGTGCGGACCCATTTCGGTTTTGACCGTCTGGCCAACGATATGATGAATCTTTATGATTCAATTCTTTCCTAGAAGAGGACCAAGTGCTCAGTTAAAAGATAATATGACAGAAAAAATTTTCGACATTCCCAATGATAAGATTCAAAAGCGACTAAAGAATGCACGCTTGATCGTGTTAGTTGGTGGTTTTATTCATCCCGACCGTCGTGCTGAGACTCAACGTGCTGAAAAACCGCGGATGGATGTTCTTGAAATGGAAAGGTGTTATGGGGCAGAAGTACTGGATTTCCATTGGCAAGAACGTTTCAACAAGGAAAATAGATTTTGGGGATTAATATCTTTGTTGCTACAGTCTATTCTCGGTTGGAGTTCGATGCTGGCTCTGGCCGTTTCAACCAAGTTGAAACCGGGTGATGTGGTATACGTTACCGGTGAAGATATTGGACTGCCATTGGCCGCCTTTTCCCGATTGATTCAGCGTAAATGGCCGCCCATCATCATGCGTATGGAGCAGCCCATTTACGGGCGCACACCATTACGACGCCGTCTTTTCACTAATTATTTCAAATTTGCCGCAAAACGAATTGACCTGATATTGTGCCGCACCCAGGCCCATGTGGACTTGTTGGTGTCTGAGCTCGGTGTGCCTCCCCAAAAGGCTACCTTCATACCGGAAATGACGGATTCTCATTTCTTCGATCCAGCTGTGCCAATTGACGAGGATGATGCTACCGTGATCCCGAACGTTCCTTACATCTTGAGTGCCGGCTTGGAACTTCGCGACTACGAAACGCTGATCGCCGCGGTAAAGGAGATGCCCATACAGTTAGTTATTGCTGCCGGAAGTCCATGGTCAAAGTTTGTGTTTAATGGAGAACAAGTGTCCTTGCCGGAAAATGTATTGGTTGACAAATTCTCGGCATCGCAAATGCGAGAATTGTATCGAGCAGCTAGTTTAATAGTCGTGCCAGTTAAGCCCACCAATCGCGCCTGTGGCATGAATGTGATACTAGAGGCCTGGTCAATGGCCCGGCCGGTAGTTGCTTCGCATACGCTTGGCTTAAATAGCTATATTTTGGATAAACAGACTGGACGCTTAGTTCCCCCGGAAGATAGCGGGGCACTCCAGATGATGATATCGGAGGTTTTGACCCGGCCGGAAGAATCAAGGCAGCTAGCGATAAGCGGCCGTCAACGTGTGGTTGAAGAACTCCATATAGAGAATTATGTTGAAATCGTTGGGTCAAAATTGGTTATGATACTGGATAAAAGAATATGAGTTTTAGTTTGAAAAAGGGACTTATCTCAGAATTTACGGGTTGGAATGCCCGGCTGGTTTTAATTCGTGCGCTTTCAATTCCATTTCCGGAATATTCAGGCGGTAGATATCGTTCTGAGTTATTTCGCCTGACCGGTTTTAAAATTGGGGAAAAAACTTCGATATTGGGCATGCCTTATATAGCTGGTGTCGGTAACTTTCATGAAAAGTTGGTTGTCGGGAAAAATTGTATCATCAGTCTGCACTGCTATTTTGACCTTGCTGACAAAGTGGAATTAGAGGATTATGTCAATATATCTCCCCAGTGTATGTTTTTAACAGCAACTCATGAAATTGGATCAGAATATTATCGCCTGGGACAGTTGCAAACGGCACCCATTGTAATTGGCAGTGGTTCGTGGCTCGGTGCCCGTTGTACCATTTTACCTGGAGTTACAATTGGACGGGGATGCATCATTGCCGCTGGTGCGGTGGTAACAAAAGATGTGCCGGAGAATAGCATTGCGGGTGGCGTACCGGCAAAAATCATTCGCTCAATTGACCGTGTTGATATGAAGGATAGGAATCCCCAAAAGTGAATAAAATGTTCATGCAGAGCGGCAAAACCTCAGAATATGGGGATTATGGATGGTTATGAACAGACGCAATTTCTGGCGCTCAGCAAATTTTTTGGTGGCCACCACCATCTTTCTTCTGGGCTGGCTGATCACCGGGTGTCGCCAAAATGTGGTACTAGAAAGTGGTGTAGCGCCTACTGTCTCCCCCTTGATGGGCTCAAGGGAAACCGAAGATGAATCGGGTATGGATTCAACGGATGCACCTGATCCCGTACCGACACTTCAGGATAAATCTGCCCTCTCCGATTCCCAAGTAAATGAATTGGAGAATTTCCAGGTCGCTGTAGATGTTAATAAGGATGTGCATCCAATAAGCCCATTAATTTATGGATTGTCCGGAGGGTTTAAAGAACATGAAGAACAATTACGCTTTACCCTCAACAGTTGGGGTGGAAACCCAAGTACCCGGTTTAACTGGCAGCTGGGCAATGCCTGGAATGCCGGTTCTGATTGGTACTATATCAATGGGAATTATGGGTATACAGGTCAATCGGCTAGCGATGACTTCATATCCGATGCCAATCAGGCTGGAATTGCGGTGCGTTTAGCCATTCCGACATTAGGGTGGGTAGCTAAAAACGATGATAATAATACCTGTTCTTTCCCCATGCCAGATGGAACTTGTGGCGATGCTGATGGGGCGAACTGCCAGAATCCTGGTGAAATTGCCGACCCAACACTGGCCAATGTACCCAGTGACCCTGAATTTATCCGCGGATGGTTGGAACATTTATTCCTGGAAAAGGAATTCGATATTCGTTTTATTGCCATGGATAATGAGCCCATGTTATGGGGGTCTACCCATTATGATGTTCATCCAGACTGCACCACCTATGAAGAAGTTTTAGAAAAATTTCTAACTTATGCGGAAGTTGTCCGCGAGGTAGCCCCGGAAGTGGAAATCACCGGTCCGAATTCCTGTTGTTGGTATTATTATTGGAACTCCGCTGCCGGTCAGGGGGATGTGTTGCGGCATAAAAACCAGCCTTTTCTTGCCTGGTTTTTGGAACAGGTACGTGAGCATGATCAGGTCACCGGGCAAAGAACATTAGATGTACTGGATATCCATTACTATCCGGATGGTCTATACAATAATGTTGTTGATGAAGAGACGGCAAGTCATCGATTGCGCAGCACTCGTTCCCTGTGGGATCCTCAATATTTAGATGAGTCCTGGATCGATGAACCGGTGGAACTAATACCCAAAATGAAGGGTTTAATTGATCGCTTTTATCCGGGTACGAAACTGGGGATCAGTGAATGGAATTGGGGCGCAGACGGAACCATGAATGGTGCCCTGGCCATTGCCGACGTTTTGGGGATATTCGGCCGGGAAGAACTTTATTTTGCCGCTTATTGGCGTGAACCCCCCATAAACAGCCCCGGATTCTATGCTTTTAAAATGTTCACAAATGTGGACAACGAAGGCCAGCGATTTGGGGACACGTCTGTCTGGAGTGAAACGACAAATTACGATCAGGTTAGCAGCTATGCTGCTCTGGATAGTGAAACCGGCAATTTACACCTGATGCTGGTAAATAAAGTGCCGGAGGATTCTTTTCCGATTGAGGTCAATCTGAATGGATTGGAAATCAAGCCAGATGTGACTCTTCATCAATATTCTGAAAATAATTTGACCGACATTGTCAAAGACGCGCTTGAAGTTAGCCAAACAGGGAATTTTACCCTTTCTTTGCCTCCTAATTCGATCACCTTATTGATAATCACCCCCAATTCCTGATATATTCAATTACCTGAGCCAGTTTTTTATGGATTTGCGCATCTACTCGCTTTTTATTATTCATCCACCCCTTGCAAACCAGACTCTTGAAACCGATAAACCTAATCTTTTCCTGCGGAAAAATAATTCATGCCTAAAATAAATGTCCTTTTCATGCAATCCCAGTCCTATTTTGGGGCGGATTCCATGATACATGGATTGCTGATGCGTTATTTTGATCGCCAACGCTTAAATGTTCATGTGGCCTGCAACCCCGGAAGCAATGGTGAACCTTCTGCATCCATTGAGACCTTATCAAACATTCCTGAACTACATCTCCTACCCACACGGTTTGGTGTCTCCATAAACTCGCAATTAAAGAAAGAAATCGTAGGACAAATTGCGTCGGAGGGAATCCCAATGGTGCATGATTTGGGCCGCCTGGTTCGCTATGCGAGAAAGAATCGCATTGACATCATCCATGCAACCGAGAAACCACGAGATGCATTTTATGGTGTGCTCCTGGCAAAGTTAAGCGGTGCGCGTTGTTTAATTCATCTCCATGTGAAAGTAGAGGATTGGATTAGCCCCATGACCCAGTGGGCAATGAAACAAGCGGATGCATTATTAGGCGTTTCAGCATTTGTCGCCGAATCAGCGGTTGAATTTGGTTATCCGGCAGAGAAAACATTCTCTGTGCTAAATAGCCTCGATGCATCTGGATGGGATCCTGCACTAGATGGTAGCCAAGTACGTAATGAATTCGGGATTGGGAATGATGTTCCTATGTTGGTTGTCATTTCCCGCCTGTTTCCCTGGAAAGGGCATACAGAACTTCTGAAAGCTCTGGCACTGGTCAAACAATCAACAACCAAATTTAAGTTACTTATTGTTGGGGAGGATGATCCACGAGCGACCCCAGGTGGGGGCAGCTATATGGCACAGCTTAAAGAACTAACCTGCGAATTTGATTTAGCCGATAATGTTATTTTCACTGGTTTTCGACGAGACATTTCACATATTCTTGCTGCATCAGATATTTTTGCCATGCCTACATATGAAGAACCGTTTGGAATCGTGTTTTTGGAAGCGATGGCCATGAAAAAGCCAATCATCGCCATTGAGAGTGGTGGGGTGCCTGAGCTGGTTGAGCATGGGAAAGTGGGTCTTTTATCTGCCTACCAGGATGATGCCCAACTGGCAATGAACATTATAAAACTCATCAATGACCAGCGACTGCGTCAGGAAATGGGGGAAAGTGGACGGAGAAAATTGGATCAATATTTTACCCCTCAGCGCATGGCCGATGAAGTGGAGCAGGTATATTTATCTGTGATCAATCCTCATACCCGGCTAAGAACAATCAATCCTCCAACTTGAATCGTTCTATATTTATATTGATCCTCGACAGTAAGAAATCTGGGTGAGACAATGAAGTAGATTTCGCAAAATTGAATATTAAACGAAATGCCCAGCAAAAATGCAGACCTTCAAGGTGTGAAAGAAACGATAAAAATAACATCCGAATAAATTGCTGCTTTCGAACAAGATAGATATATGGTACTATTGTAATGGGAACTTCCAGGGTTTCACAAATAAATGTTGGGAGATGAGGTTCAATATAATGTGACCAAATCTCATCTTTTGAAGCGTTATTCTCTAGTCGGGAAAATATGAAGAATAATCACCAAAATCGGTCAGAGCTTATTAGTACTACCTACAAAATTTTCGCATTTCTGCTAATTACATTTGCGGTTGGGGCTTGTGCAAACAGGCTAGATCCAACTACCAATCAACAACCTGATAACACCGATGTCCCCGCAGCCACAGCGTTGCAGCCGGTTGCTACGGGTGAAAACAGTACCGCTACTCCGCAACAAGAGGAGATCTCCCCAACAGAAATCACTATGGGGAGAACTCAATTTGACGGCGTCACATTTTCTTATCCGCTAAACTTGATTAAGGATGTTCGTGTGGAGCGCATTCCTGTAACTATCGATGATTCAGTTTCAAGTGAGATTCCCCAACCAGTACAGTTTACGCTGGAGACGAATAGAAGTACGAAAACATCAACTATTTTGATCCAGCCTATTCGTGAGAAAAATGGTCAATTCTATGAAGCCTTGCCCATTGCTAAACGTGATCAGGTTAGCGGATTAGAATCCCTTTTTCAAACACAGGATATTGAAGACCCATATGCAAAACTAATCCAATTCGTTAATGGCCAAGGGCTTCGGTCAGTTATGTTCGAAGATGACGACTATACCTATAATTTTAGCGGGCTAACAATTGATGGTCGTTATAGGGTGGATTTCACTTATCCTGTTGAAGTGAATGAATCCACTGGGGCCAGTCAACTTACAACCACTTTGTCACAAATAGATGGGATTATTGAAACGATATATATTGACAGCGCAGCCGAGGCACTTAATGTTACCAATTGCATAAATGATGCTGAATTTGTCGAAAATGTCACAATTCCCGATGGTACCGAAATCTTAGCTGGCGAAGTATTCGTTAAGACATGGCGGATGAAGAATACCGGCACCTGTACTTGGACAAGTAGTTACTCCTGGACCTTTAGAGGTGGAGATATTCTGACATTGCTTGATGCGACCATGATTAATGAGGTGAAACCGGCGGAAGAAATTGACATAAGTGTTACTTTGGTGGCTCCAGAAACTCCTGGCACTTATTCTGGACAATGGCAATTTTCTGGTGCTGATCAATTTTTCTCTGGTTTCGGGCATGAAGTTTATTATTTGATCACCGTGTTTGAATCCTAGTATTCCATTAAATAAAGTTTGCCGTAAAATAGAGGCTTACACATCTTACCAGCCATAAAGGAACATTCAACAATTATGCTTAATATAATTAGCATTATGTCGGGTCAAATTTGCACGTGGAGGGTTGAACGTGTTTAAATTAAATAGATCAACATGCTTTGTTCTCATTTTATTGATAACGAATGTATTTTTAATTCAAAGTTCAACCAGCGGTGCGCAGGCAAGTTTTCTAGGAGGAGGGTCTGCTTATTACCAGCAAGATTTTGAGTCATATCTTGTTGGTGCGAACCCAGCGAACTGGCAGGACACAGGCGCCAACAACAGCATGGTTGAGGATGATAGCCTGTTTGCGGTACAAGACGTCAATGGGGAGATGGTATTTGGTACTTCCTCAGGGCTAGATAACATTCATTCTCATTATCAGGGGACAGGAAGCGCCGGCATCAGCAATTATATCTTCACCGGCCGGATGCTGGTCACCGCGGGGGATAGCGGCATTGGGGTCACGTTTTTTAGCGATTACAGCCAGATGGACAGTTACTACCGCTTAAGGCGCTATGGCAACGGGGGTAGTTTCCACATTAGCCCGCATGGCACGACCATGACCGGCGGCACAACAGACAGCGGGGTGGTGCCGGCGCCGGACACCTGGTATCAATTCAAGGTTGAGGCGGAAGACACGGGGGCACAGACCAAC
>Ga0209536_100017843_pt1 | contig 10029 bp, 11 predicted proteins | sample DeeMarSeWOR28_12_FD_187461 | JGI IMG/M metagenome (GOLD analysis project Ga0209536, IMG submission 187461) | Marine sediment microbial communities from White Oak River estuary, North Carolina - WOR-2-8_12 (SPAdes) (version 2) | ecosystem: Environmental > Aquatic > Marine > Intertidal zone >...
GTCGAGAATTCTTTCTGTTTATTGATTAGTTTGTCATACGCCTCCAAACCACAACACCTAATCAGAAACCAACCACAACCAACTAATCAATATGATGGATGTTAATAGAAAGAGTGAGGAGACAGGAAGACCCGATAGGGCAAGAATTCTGCCCCAAAGATCTCACGAGCCATGACTAGGGTTTGAATCTCTTTGCAATATTCTCCTCGTAAGCACAAACGCCATTAGATAGATGGACAATCAAAGAACTTCGGTTGTGAATGAATGTCGGAAGAAGTTCAGAGTCAGCATATTGAACGTATATTCACTTTTGACTTCATTCGTGGAGGAGCCATAATTGGTATCCTGATATTTCACAGAGTACTCTGGGACTGGTTCTTTCAGACTTTTGATGGTACCACAGACTTACCTCCCGAAATTGCTATTCTTTATCTCTTCATCACAATGGCGGGGATTTTCTATGTGATCTCCGGAGCGGTATACAGCTTCATGATTCACAAACGTCTATCATCAGGGAATCTCAGCGAGAAACAGGTCATTCTGGGTGGCTGGGCTACTGGTTTGATTCTCATTGTCTATAGTTCGATCATGCGTATCTTTCTGATTAGATTCATCGATGACACAATGCCATTAGCGCAAGTAGATCCAACATTGGATAACGGAACTGGTATCCTACCGTATCTGATTCTTCATGGCAGACTTCCAGACCCTCTGGTCCTTCCTGGGCAGTTCATAGGAATTGAAACACTGGCAATGATAGGCTTCACAATAATCTTTGTTTCCACTTTCCTCGGTCTGCTTTATAGATGGAAGGGACTCGAGAATCCTAGATTCTTCTACATTTTATTGGCAATAACTGGAGCAGTAATTCTGATTGTTTCCCCGATTCTGAGAGTAACGATTGGTCTTGCGGCTGAGTCTGCTTTCCAGAATGGTGACTATCTGGTGGCTTTCTTCACTTACCCCTTGACGAACGGGATGATGCCACTCTTTCCACATCTTTCCTACGGTTGTTTTGGTGCAATGCTCGGGCTTGCGATTGCGCGGCGAGAGTCACCGAAGAAGGTTCTAGGTACGATCATTCTTTCTACCGCAATCTTTCTTGTCGTAGGTATTCTATTTTCAGGAAACTACCAAGGATTACCTGGTCAGGAGCCTTTTGATTGGATGTCCAATGTGGAACTCATCGCTCGGAAGTTTTTGCAGCTTGGCTTCTTCTTCTTCCTCTTCTTTCTTGGCCTTGCTCTTATTGACTATCGTAAAAAAGAGTCAAAAGAAGTGGGGGCTGATCCAAGTGCACCATTTATCCTGTTTGGCAAGCTCGCTCTCACAGTCTATATGTTGGAGGGTCTGATGGCAGTGATTATTCAGAGACTTGTGAGTCCAATTTGGTTGGCTTGGAATGCAACATTCTTGAACATCGTACTATTTGGTTTCCTGAATGTGATAGTCTGGTACGGAATATTAAGAGTCTGGAGGCGATACGAGTTCAAAGGGTCTCTTGAATGGGCCTTAGCATGGTTTGTCCGGAAACTATCAGGTAAGACGTCATCACGGTTTCGTGATTAGTTTGAAAATCGTCTGCTCTATAATGAAAGAGTGAGGGAGAGAGGAAAATCCTCTCTCGATTTCAAAAATGAAACTACATCTGCTTCTCTTGGCGATACGGGAGGAATTCTGGACCAAAAATTTCCCGTGCCATGACGATCTTTTGTATGTGACTACCACCCTCAGCACCGACAGTGTAAGAACGGACACCCCTGTAGGAAGCCTCGAGAGGACACTCCTTGGAGTAGCCGAACGCACCGTGCCAGGTCATAGCGCGAGTTATGATGTCAAGAGCATCGTGTGGTGCCTTGTACTTGGCAGCAGCTGTGACCTGCGCAATGTCGAGCTTGCTGTAGTTCGGGTTACCCTTACCATAGAACTCGTCCATCATCCAGGCTGCATGATAGGTGAGATGCTTGTCGCTCTGGAGTGCCATATATGAGTCGACAGCCTCGAACTGGATACCCTCGAAGGCAGCCAGTGGTCGACCGAACTGCTTGCGCTGCTTGACGTAGTCAACACCAATGTCGAAGCAAGCCTGTGCAGCACCAAGACAGGTGGCTGCTATAAGTACACGAGCAGCTGAGAAACCTTCCATGGCATGGTAGAAGCCCTTGCCGTGCTCGCCGATGATGTAGTGCTTTGGAATCTCCACATCCTCAATGTTGAAACCACCGCATGAAACACCCATTCGACCCATGTCCTCGAACAGTGTAGTGGTGATTCCTTTGTGAAGGCCATCGCCCATGTTGAGTGGGAGAATGAAAGCATCGAAGGCCTTGTGGTCACCCTTGGGGTCTGACTTGGCCAGTGTCCAGTAGACACCTCCGTACTTCTCGGACTCTGCAACTCCGCTGATGTAGACCTTCTCCCCGTTGATTACGAAACCGTCACCCTTTGGCTTGATAGTGGTCTTGGTGGAGTTGACAAGGTCAGAACCACCTGTTGGTTCTGTGGTCGCGATACCAAAGAACAGGTCACCCTTACAGACTCGTGGGAGAATCTCCTTCTTTGCCTCCTCAGTGCCGTATTTGTCAAAGATGAACGCCCATGAGGCTTCAACAAGGTACATGACTGGTAATGCAATGGAGAGGTCTGCTTTAGCAAGTTCCTCTGCGGCTATACATGCCATCACCCAGGAGAGTCCGGCGCCGCCGTTCTCTTCCGATACAGTGGGTGCCCAGAGCATCTGGTCAGCCATCTTCTTGATGAGGTCACGAGGGATTTCGTGAGTGTGTTCATCATACTCTTTCCAGACAGGAGCGATGTTCTTCTGAGCGAACTCGCGCACTGCCTCTCGGAACATTTTTTCTTCATCCGACTCTTCAAAATGCATTGTATACAACCTCTTGCATGTAATGAGTCATGCCTGCGAGGGCGTGAGGGCGGAGGGTTGCTTATAGTTCCTTCGTATGAGGCTCGTCATGACCACTATGCTGTTATTTGTGAAAGTCCAGTTTGGTCTGTGGTCGCATTCCTTTTACCATCAAACCACCATGCCGCCAAGGCAAATACTACATACATTAACTCTGCTGTTACGCTCAAGGTCAGCACATCGGGGTACATCATGAATGGAGTGAGTATAGTAAGGGTGACAAGAACGATGATGAAAGTTAACATTCCATACTTGCCAACAAATGATGTTCCTGAAGGTATCGAAATGTGATATATCCAACAACCCACTAGCAAGACACCCAACTCTACCCCCACAGAAACTATGATGCTATTCCAGAGTCCTAGTCCAATCATCACTTCAAGTCCCGGAACTAGTAGTAGATCTGGAGTATGTACAATGAAGTCTAATAGAAAGTGAGAGAACACTGCTATACCAAGAACAAGTGAAACTCTTTGTCTATAGCTCGGTTCCATTGAACTTCCCAGAGGAATGAATCGAACAATGAGATAGATTCCAATCGCCCATCCAAGGGCACCCAGGAGACTATGTGTAAAGGGATAATCATAGAGGTCAAATGGACTGGCTTCAGTGAAACCAGGGATGATCTGCATGTGTTCAATTCCTAGTGGAATTAGGATGAAGAATGCAATATCTACAAGTTGGACTGCAAGAAAGAGGATACCTAGAGAAGTTTTGCTTGCATATTTCTTCAGGGCAAAAGCTATACCATAGTGTCCGATGAACATAGATCTCACATACCAGATTTCTCTTGTAAACTATCGATAAACCTGATTTGGGAATTTGAATCTTCTTGTTGATTTCCCCAAGAAAATATCCCTTGTTTTCCTAAGTATGGGACAAATTAGATATCTGGAGGTCCTCGTTTGGTTCGCTTCATCCGTTTCTCAATGGGAACCGTTCAGATTCTCCCCATGACGTAGAAGATATAGTCCTGTGGTGGGGGTTTCAGTCCAAGCTGTCGTAACATTGCTCCTATCTGTGCTCTATGGGATGTTCCATGGTTGACAACATGGGAGAGTACATGCCACTTTTGCAAGTCTTGATAGTATGTTAACTCAAGGTCTTCATCGGTGAGTCCATTCAGAATCTCTTTCATCTCTACTTCAACTTGGTCCCATTTCATCCTAATCTTCTCAAGATTATCATACTGAGTTGGGTCAGTCGAGCCTGGATCTGGTCTTCCCTTAAAGCCCTTGAACCACCTCTCATCTACATCCAACAGATGGACAAACTGATTCCGGATTGTATCGACTGAGATTCCGGTTTTCTCAAGGAACTGATTCCATTCTAGATTCTCCACACAAAAGTTCCAGAATTTTCGATTGAGCCTGAAATGATACTCGTAGAGATGTCGCAAATGATTGATATCCATTAAACTCACACTAGACTTCAGAGCTATCTGCCTGAATAGTTTTATCGAAGTCATGTAGAACTTAATCTGATGAACAAGTCAATTGACTATGACAAGGTGTCTAAAGTCTACGATAATGTACGGGTCGGAGACCCTGAAATGGTCCACCAACTTCTACAAGGAGTCACTCTTAATCGTGAATCACTTGTGTTGGATGTTGGTTGCGGTACAGGGAATAATACTCTATTGTTTGCAGGAGCCACACAGTCTCAGATAATTGGTTCTGACATATCCTATGGCATGCTTGAGAAAGCATGTGAAAAGAGTAGACAAATCCCTCTTGTTCAAGCTCGTGCAGATGCCCTCCCCTTTACCGATGAGACCTTTCATCTTGTGTTCATGACTGAGGTCATCCATCATCTTCCAACACCAGACCAATCAATTGTGGAGATCTATAGGGTCCTGCGTCGTGGAGGCTCAATGTGTGTGGTCACACAGTCTCACAAGCAGATTGAAGGAAGGATGACATCACGGTTCTTCCCCGCATCTGCGAGAGTGGACAAGGAGAGGTATCCTGATATCGACGTTATTGAGAAGTACATGTTTGATGCGGGATTCAGCTCTGTGACCGCTGAGGAATACATGTTCAGACCTACAAAGCTTGGTGAGGAGTACCTCAATACCGTTGAGAATCGAGGATATTCGATGCTCCACAAAATCAGCACTGAAGACTATGAACAGGGTGTCATAGACCTGAAACGAGCCTTTGAGAGTGGCGAGGAACTGACCTACTCTGCCGGGTATACATTTGTCTGGGCGAGGAAGGATTGAACCTACTCAACAATTATCGTGACTGTACAAGTGCTCTCCAGTGTTCCTCTGAAGATTTTATTGACAGCAAGTGTGGTCTTGCCGGTTCCAACTGTCTTGAAATACCACTTTCCTTTCTCAGCATCTCCGCCAGTCCATTCAGGGTACTTCATCTTCTCTGGATGGATGTATTCTGTTTCAGTCCCCAGATGTGTGAGGATTGATTCATTACCTATCTCGAACGTCATCTCCTCTCCAACTGACACATGACGATGGAATTCAAAGAAAACATGCTCATCCATACCTAGTGTGATAGAATGGCCATCGCTCGGACATTCGATCTCAATCATTTTTTTCTTCGGTTTCATACTCTCACCTATTCACCTAATCGTTGAGCTACTGATTTCTTACCCTTTATCCCCCGATAGACTATGAATGCTATGATTAGACCCATTACTCCACTAACTGTGATTATCATTATCGTAGTTGTTTGTAGTCCGCCTCCGATGATTGTAGGCATTCCTGGATACCAATGCACAAATATGACGTCAATGAGGTCATTTCCAAGAGTCGTGTACTTGTGTCTGAGATAGCTAAGGGTTCCGTTTTCCTTTTCATACCTCATCTCAACTCGGACATTGATATCACCCTGAGTTCCAGGGATGACTCCAACGCCAATTGTGCCCCATTCATCCTCGGTGTCCACTAGTGAGATGCCTTCTGTACCTGTGATGTTCTCCACTTCATCCAAGAAGTCCCAGTCTCCAATTGGAATTGTGAAACTGGTTAGATTCGCCAAGATGAGTGCTGAGTCATTACTCCTCCGTAGATTACAGTAAGAACGAGGGAGTTGTGATGACTCATTGATCATGGTGTAAATGGAGTCAAGATGATCCACCTCGAGTAGGATTTTCTGACCTGGCTCCAGTTCAGCGAGAAACGGCAACTGTGACACAATGAATGCCTTGTTATTGATGTCTGCATAGTATGCCCTCTGCAGAACATATGTGAACTCCTCACCCGGATCTACTCCCCATTCAAGCGAATGATTTGATTGTGCGAGAACTGGGATGAAAATGGGCGATGCAATCATCAACAAGAATACGACTGAGGTAAGGAGTCTGGATTTCATCTTAATCAGAAAACAAGTTTATCGAAGTAATGAAGGTATTCATTCATGACCAACTTACAGTATCTCAAGAAGGTCGGCGATGTGTTCAATTACTACAGTGTCTGAAGTTATCTTATCCTTCTCCTCTGGATCCACCCATGTTAGCAAAACAGGTATCATTCCAGCATTGGTTGCTGCCACAACGTCGTACTTGACAATGTTCCCCACATAGACACACCGATGCGGGTTAGTACCCAAGAGTGATGCAACCTTCAGGAGTATGTAGGGTGAAGGTTTTCTATACCCCGGAACGTTGGTGTATTCAAAAGCCTCGAACAAATGATGAATCCCGGAGTCCTGAAGCTTAGGTACAGGATCAGTGAATCTGTTTGATGCTACTGCAAGTTTGTATCCTCGATTCTTCAGTTCTTCAAGACATTCTTTGCAGCCCGGCATTAACTCTGGACTTGCCACCTCATGAAACCTGTCCCACTGTGCCTGATAGTCTATGACAATATCCTCTATGTTCTCAATTCCTAGTGCTGCAAGTAGTCGTCTGTCATACTCTATCCAATGCTCAGTTTCAGGCTTCCAATGGATTCCAACGTCATTCTCTATCATGTAGTTGTCTAACCACTCATCCGGCTCCATCGTAGCAGCGATAATGGCTTCGTTGGAGAAGTCCTCTAGCGAACCATGCCCCCCTTCACTGAGGAAATCCCTTGTTAAACCACACATGTCTGTCACTGGTCTATACAGAGTTCCCCCAAGATCAAAGATGATTCCCGTGATGTTTTCCAACTTCATGACGATAGAACATCATACACACGCACACTTGAGTATTGTCAGTCATCTCAACTCTTTTCAGTGTTCTATCAGATGATTGGATGACGAACTATGGACCCTATTGATGCATCCCTACGAGAGGTGGACAAACATCTAGAAGCTAATCCAAATGATGCCTCTGCTTGGAATGCAAAGGGAGTCTTTCATGCTCAGAAACAAGAGTTTGGAGATGCGCTCAGGAGTCTTGACAAGGCGCTACAACTGGATCCTGATCTGGTTCCAGCATATACAAACAAAGGAAGGGTATTGCTTGCCTTAGGACCTGAGAAGGCAAAAGACGCACTTCATTCCTTTGACAAAGTATTGCAGTTTACACCAGATGATGTTCAGGTATTGCATGATAGAGCATCAGCCCTTCGCGCACTTGGTCGAACTAAAGACGAGCTTGCATGCGTCCGTCACATCAGTATTCTGGTTCCAAAAGAATGGGGTGTGTGGGTACGAATAGGTGACATAGAGCTTGAGCTCGGTCAGTTCGAGGCTGCGATTAAGAGCTATGAGACTGCACTAGAGTTGAAGAAAGACTTGGTTCCAGCATTTGTTCGAAGTGCGATTGCCTTTGGTATGCTTGAACAATGGAAAGAGGCCTTCAAGTCCGCAGAGAAAGCAACAAAGTTAGATCCTGACAACGCTGAAGCTTGGCTCATCAGAGGGGATGTCTACCTTCGGGCTGGAAGGCACAATTCTGCCATGAAGGCTCTCAAGAAGGCTTCTGAGTTGGACCCCGAGGACGCTTCTGTGGAGAATACAATGGGAATGGTTGCTTACAAGGATGGCAAGCTAAATGATGCAGTCAAACACCTTCGAAGAGCTATCATCCGAAAGAAGGAGTATCCGACTGCTTTACGAAACCTAGGTTTGGTCCTCATGGAACTGGAAGACTGGCCTGAGGCGGCTAAGACTCTTGAAAGCTATACATCAAATGTTAACAATGACTCTGACATGTTCGATGCTCTAGCCACTGCTTATGCCAGGATGGATGATTTCTGTCCTGCTTTTGAAGCGTGGGAAAAGGCAAGGAAGCTCTACAAGAAGGCTGGAAATGATGCTGAAGTTGAACGAGTCACAACCCTTGGTCGGGCTGCACGGATAAACTGTAACAGACAGAAGAAGGCTGCAAAGGAACAGCATGAACAGGAGAAACTCCAACGCCGATTCGCCGACCGTCATGAACTACGCAGAAAGAAACGGAAGGGCTGAGCTAGACAGAGAACCCATATGCTTCATCTGCACCCTCAAAATCACCAAACTTTGTACAAATGTCTCCAATCCTCTTCCATGCCTCTTTATGTCGTGGGTTCAGATTGACAGTTGATCGGTATGCAGAAGCTGCAGCAACGTCATAGCCTTTCCACTGCAACAGTCTGCCATACATGAACCATCCATCCTCATCTTCAGGTCGCTCCAGCAGCATCATCCCCATCATGTCCATCGCAAGAACCGGAATGAAAGGTATGGTGAGTGCGAGAAACACAAATCCGATGATTAATGCGAGAAGGATTGACATAACATGAACCCTTCTCAGAATTCACTTTTCTGCTTTGTCAAATAGTATTGAATTAAGAAAATTATCAATACCAAATCGGCCTTCTGTCATCCCCACGTACCATGGTCCCACAATCTCGAGTTCTTCCTGAATCTCTTGAATTGATTTACCTTCACTGTGAAGTTTGAGCACGTCTTCTCGAATGTCCTTCAGAAAATCGATTCTGACCTGAATATATTCCATTGGTGATGTGATTGGTCCCCTGTGAGAATCAAAGAGAATCTCGATGTCCATCTCTGAAACTCTTTCAAGAGTCTCAATCATTCGATGAATATTTTCGTCCGGCATCCCAACGACCTTTCGGGATGGAACCGGGACCGCGTCTGCGGAAAATAGCCACTTACGATTTGGTTCATAGAATCCAACCATCTGGTGTCCATGGCCTGGGAGTGTGATTACCTCAAACTCGAGATCTCCAATGGTAAACTTTGGAGGCATCTGTTTGACCTCTGGCACAGGTTTTGGTTGCCCCCACACAAAGTCGAAGAATTCTGGAATGGTTGGTGGGTTCTTTATGGCTTCAATATCCTCTTCCATGGCATAGATTGTCGCTTGAGGAACGAAAGCAGAACACCCTCCAAAGTGGTCCTCATGTGCGTGACTGACATAGATTCTATTGACCTCAGTCTCAGCTGCAAACTTCTCAATGTCATCGAGTGCATTTGCACATCCTGCATCAAGGAGTGTGTCTTCAATGAGAAACGCGATAGCCCACATAATGGGTTGTCCATCCTCCATGGCAGTTGCAGTCTTGACGAGAGTCACTTCGTCATTATAGCGTTCTACTTCAAACATATGATGTCCGCATGCAAAACAAGTCTTGACTCCTTCGGTATAGCTTGCTACGCAACGGCTTTTCGTTCTACAAGGACTGGTGGTGCAAACTTGTGGAGTCGTTTCAATCCAAGGACCTTATCCTGTCTTCCTACCTTTGAGTCACTCAAAGATTGTTCCATGAACTCAATAGCCTCGTCATAAGCCTCACGAGGGACTGGAAATGGCACTCCGTCCTTACCTCCAAAAGCAAAGCACATTCTGACAGGGTCTGCCCATGATGCTGGTGTCCCGAATATCATCTCGGAGATGAGTGAAAGACCTCTGACTGTGGCTGGACCGATTCCCTTCATGAATAGAAGACTCTCGTAGTTCGAGGGTTGGGTCTCATATGCACGTCGAACAGCATCCCAATCCATCCGGGTCGGAACGACCTTGTAGGCTGGTAGAGCTTTAGGTGTCCCATCTCCCTCTATCCATGGGACGAGCGTTGATTGTCCATATGACCTGACATCCTCGAAGTACCGTCTGATTCGGTCTGGCTCCTCTTTGATGATTTCCACACTGACTTTCCGACACCCCTCAGAGTCCTTTGATGTCATATCTAGTGCTGAATCTTTCCTCTT
>Ga0209536_100017844_pt1 | contig 10029 bp, 8 predicted proteins | sample DeeMarSeWOR28_12_FD_187461 | JGI IMG/M metagenome (GOLD analysis project Ga0209536, IMG submission 187461) | Marine sediment microbial communities from White Oak River estuary, North Carolina - WOR-2-8_12 (SPAdes) (version 2) | ecosystem: Environmental > Aquatic > Marine > Intertidal zone >...
CGGGTCCAGTGCGCCAACCTCTGTCCCGCCACGCTTAAGCTGCACGGCAACAGACAGCAGCTGTCTCAGGTCCTTGTAAACCTGTTCACCAACGCCTGCGACGCCTCCAGACCCGGGGACCGGGTGGACATACTGGCGTTTGCCGAGCCCGACTGGATCCTGCAGCCGCAGCTCGCGCCCGCGCTCCAAGCGATTGCAGCACACGGCCTCGTGTTCGACGCGCTGATCAAGCCGGTGCACCTGCCGCGGGCACTGGTGTTGTGCGAACGCTATCCGGCGTTGCGCATCGTGGTCGACCATGGCGCCAAGCCGGACATCGCAGCGAATCAGTGGGAGCCCTGGGCTAGTGCGATGAAAGCACTGGCCGCGCAACCGAACGTCGTCTGCAAACTCTCCGGGCTGCTTACCGAAGCCGGCCCACGGCCGGCGCGCGATGCCGCTCGATGCTGGTGCGAACATCTGCTCGAATGCTTCGGACCGCGGCGCGTGCTGTGGGGCAGCGACTGGCCGGTACTCGAACTCGCCGCGAGCTACCGCGATTGGTGGGACGACACGCAACGCGTGCTCGCAGCGCTACCAGCCGCCGACCGGCGGGCGGTACTGGGCGACAACGCGTGCCGCATCTACGGCGTTGCGCCGGCGCGGAGGGTGTGATGGAGCAGAAGTCGCGTGACTGGCGGGCCCTGGCCGCGGCGTTCGTCTGGGTGCTCGTTGCCGTGCTTGTTGTGGCCACGGGCGCCTGGGGCACTCTCGCGATCACGCTCACGGGCCGGGATGGCGATCCGGTGCGCGGCGGGATCGCCGCAGCGTTTGCCCTTGCTGCGCTGTTTGCCTTGATTGCGATGGCAAGACAACGCTGGCGCTGGCGCGCAATGGTGGCTTACGCGGTGATCTTCATCGCGCTGCTTGCGTGGTACGGCGGTCTGCAGCCGTCCAACGAACGCGACTGGCAGACCGACGTCGCGGTGCTGCCGTACGCCACGATCGAGGGCGACGAGGTCGTGGTGCACAACGTCCGCAACTTCGCCTACCGCACCGAGACCAATTACACCCCTTCTTACTACGACAAGCGCTTTAGGCTGAGCGAACTCGAAGGCGTTGATCTCATCGCCGTCTATTGGATGGGGCCGGCCATCGCGCACACCTTCCTGAGTTTCGATTTCGGCAGTGGCGGGCATCTCGCCGTTTCGATCGAGACCCGCAAGGAAAAGAGCGAGGGCTACTCCGCATTGAAGGGGTTCTTCCGCCAGTACGAGCTAATCTACGTGGTGGCCGATGAGCGCGACGTGATCCGCGTGCGTACGAACTATCGGCACGACCCGCCGGAGGACGTGTATCTGTATCGGCTGGGCGGCTCGCTGGAGAACGGCCGGCGGCTCTTCCTCGAGTACATGAAGGAAGTCAACGCGTTGCGGCAGAAGCCCGCCTTCTACAACACGCTCACCACCAATTGCACGACCAACATCTGGATGCATTCGATCGTCAACCCGGCTCACCTGCCGTTCAGCTGGAAGATTCTGGCCAGCGGCTATGTCCCGCAGTACCTCTACGAACAGCGTCGCATAGACACCCGGCTGCCGTTTGCAGAGCTGCAACGGCGCGGCCTCGTCAATGCGCGCGCGCAGGCGGCGGACGGTGCGCCCGATTTCTCGCGGCGCATCCGTGACGGCATCCCCGTGCCGCAGATGAGCGAACGCTGAGCAGAGCGAGACGGGCGAGCCGACGCAGGAACTGCCGCAAGGGATGACGCTGCGCGGCGCAGGAAATGGAGGCGAGGCAATGACCACATGGCTCAGACGGCTTGCCGCTGCGGCATCGGCGATGGCTACGTTGCTGGGTACGCCTGTCGTGTTTTCGGCGGACGATGCAAATCGACCGTCTGGCGTCCACGCAACGCGACCGAAGATCTGCCTCGTGCTGTCCGGCGGCGGCGCGCGTGGCGCCGCACACATCGGGGTGATCAAGGTCCTCGAAGAACTCCGCGTGCCGGTCGACTGCATCGCCGGCACCAGCATGGGCGCCCTGGTGGGCGCCGCCTACGCGACGGGAACGAGCGTGCCGGACATGGAGAAGCTCACCGGCGAAATCTCGACGGAGCTGCTGTTCAAGGAAGAGCCGCCGCGGCAGGACCAAAGCATGCGGCGCAAGCAGGACGACTACAGCGTTTTCGTCACACCGGAAATCGGGGTGGCCGAAGGCAAGCTGGGTCTGCCGAAGGGCGTGGTCAGCGGTGTGCAGCTCGAGACGGTGTTGCGAAAGCTGGCCAGGACGAAGGGCTACCTTCGCTTCGACGAACTGCCGATCCCGTTTCGTGCGGTTGCCACCGACCTCGTGACCGGCAAGGAGGTGGTCTTTTCCCAAGGGGACCTCGCCAGCGTAATGCGCGCCAGCATGTCAGTGCCGGGAGCCGTCGCCCCGGCGGAAGTCGGCGGCATGATGCTCGTCGACGGCATGCTCACCAAGAACCTGCCGATCGAGGTGGCGCGCGCGATGGGCGCCGACATCATCATCGCGGTGAATGTGGGCACCCCGTTGCTCAAGCGCGAGCAACTGGACGGCATCCTCGCCGTGACCGGCCAGATGCTGAGCATCCTGACCGAGCAGAACGTCCAGGCCTCGCTGGCGAAGCTCAAGCCCGCGGACATCCTGATCACGCCAGCGCTCGAAGAATTCACGACCGCCGATTTCGACCATCTGCCGAAGATCGTTCCGCACGGCGAGACGGCGGCCCGCGAAGTCGCCGAGCGGCTGACGCGTTTGTCTGTCAGTCCGGCGGAGTACGCCGAAGCGCAGCGCCGCCGGCAGGTGGAGGTGGTGGCCGACCAGCGTCCGGTCGATGAGATCCGCTTCGAGCACTTGAATTACGTGAATCCGGAGACGGTGCGGGCGATCATGGAAACGCAGGCCGGGAAGCCGATCGATCAGCCGACGCTCGACCGCGACATGCGGCGCATCTACGGCACCGGGGATTTCGAGCACGTGCAGTACAGCTTGCTCGAGGAGCCGGGCCGCCGGATCCTCGTGGTCGACGCGGTGGAGAAGTCGTGGGGACAACAAACCATACGTCTCGGTCTGGGACTTTCCTTCGCCGGTATCGGAGACCAGTACTTCAATCTGCTCGCACGCTACCGCAGGGCCTGGATCAATTCCTATGGCGGGGAGTGGCGGGCAGAGCTGCAAGCGGGTCGAACGAGCGCGCTGCGGACCGAGTTCTATCAGCCGCTGAGCCCCGCACAGCAATTCTTTGTCGCGCCGAGTCTCGGCGTCGAGCGGCGCGTGACCAACCTCTACCTGGGCAATCAACAGGTCGCGAGCTACGAGACCAGGGACGCCTCGCTCGCGGTGGATGTCGGGGCGCTGCTGGGCCGGTACGGCGAGGTACGCCTGGGGCTTCGGAGCGGCGTGATCAGGCCGCGGCTGGACATCGGGCCGCCCAGTCTGTCGCCCGGCGAACCTCGCATTGATGAAGGGGCGGTCGCATTCCGGTTGGCGCTCGACCAACTCGACAGCGTGAACTTCCCACGCTCCGGCTGGTACGGCACGGCGAACTTGTATCAGTCAACCAGGCGCCTCGGTGCCGACCAGGACTACCTGCGGTGGGACGCTGGCGCAGGCGCGGCGATGTCCTTTGGTGAGCACACGCTCCACGTCGCGGCGAAATTGGGTGGCCATGCCGGCCCCGATCCATTGCCGCGCTACGACTTGTTCCAGTGGGGTGGGTTCCTGCGTCAATCGGGCTATGCGACCGGACAGTTTCTCGGCGAGAGCCTCAGCTATGCACGGGTCATGTATTACCGCCGGATCCTTCGCGGATCCCTGTTCGAGGGAGCCTATGGCGGCTTGTCACTCGAGGTCGGCAAGATCGGTCATCCGCTCGTGCCAGGAAGCCTCGAAGGCTGGCTCAAGTCGGCGATGCTTTTCGCTGCCATCGACACGCCGCTGGGCCCGACGTACCTGGGCTACGGGTACGCGGCCGATGGCAGCTCGAGTCTGTATCTGTACGTCGGGACACCGTACTAGCCGCAGCCGATGAGTGGTCGGCCGTCGCGATCCTGGTCTTTGCCAAGGTGACCGAGGCGGAATTCCTCTTCGGCGGTCGGTGCGCCCAACGGGCACGCCGAGCCAAGGTCGTGAGGTCATCGCTAACCAGCGCGTCGTCGAACTGTGCAAACAGGTGAGAGCATGGGAGACATCGACGGAGTCGCATGCAGATGGAACCGCCTCGCCTTGCTGCATCCGTCTCCAATCGAAGTTGGCACTACAATCTGCGCGAACAAATTTGCACCACCACCGCCAGGAGAGCGAGTTATGACACTAAAGAGACGAACGCTGCTGATTTCCGGGGCTGCACTTGCTGGCGTCATGTCGATGCAGCCGGCTTTGGCTAGCGATGCGGACGACGCGCGCGGCACCGTCGACAAGGCCCGCGTGACGCTGAACGAAATGGTCAAGGCGAAGGACTTCGATGCCCTGCGCGCTGGGCTCAAGTCAGCCAAGGCTGTGTTGATCTTTCCGCAAGTCCTGAAGGCTGGCTTCTTCCTCGGGGGCTCCGGCGGCACGGGTGTGCTGTTGGTGCGCGGTGCCGACAACGCGTGGAGCGAGCCGGCGTTTTACACCATGGGCGCGGTCAGTTTCGGGGTGCAGTTTGGCGGCCAGGCGGCCGAAGTCGTCATCCTGATCAACAACCAGAAGGGCATTGATCAGCTGATGACCAGCTCGGTGAAGCTCGGGGGCGATGCGTCGGTGGCGGCGGGGCCGGTCGGAGTGGGCCAGTCGGCCGACGTGACGGTCGACTTCGTTTCCTATGCCAAGGCGAAGGGAGCTTTCATCGGCATGAGCGTCGAGGGCTCGGTGCTGAACGTGCGCGAATCGCTGAACAAGGCCTACTACGGCAAGTCGGTGACGCCGATCGACATCGTCGTCAAGCACACCGTGTCCAACAAGCAGTCAGCGGCGCTGCGCAGCGCGCTGGCGCAAGCGAGCAAGTAGCACGCAGCGCGCAGACAGGCGCGACCGCGGGTCGCGCGAGAGATGCCGCCTTAGGCGGCAGCGACCCGCGTCAGCAGCTGCGGCAGCGAATGGGCCAGCATCGCAATGCCTGAGCCTGTCAGAAGCGTCAGCACGATGCGGTGGAACGCAAGGTCGCTGATGCCGACGTAGACGCGCGCGCCGACCAGCGAGGTGATCAGAATGGCCGGCGCCGTGACGGCGATCGGCAGCGCCATCGAGGTTTGCACGACGCCCGTCGCCAGGTACCCGAGCAGCGTCAGGCCGAGAAAGGCGAGATTGAAGTTCTGGATGATCGATCGCTGAATGTCCCTCGGGTAGCCGCGCAACGTGCACCACAGCGTTGGGATTGCGCCGGTCAGGCCGCCGAGGGCGCCGCCAACTCCGCCCATGGCGCCAGCCACACCATCCGCCAGCCGACCGCCTAGCTGAACGTGCGGAAGGCGTCGGGATGCCAGCATCAGCGGACACCAAACGAACAGCACGCCGCCGATCACGGTCTTGAACCAGATCGGATCCAGGTGCGGAAGCAGCGTGAGGCCGAGCGGAAGGCCCAGCAGGCCGCCGGCCAGAAAGGGCATCAGGCGCGCCCACTCGAAGCCACGGCGCAGCGTGACGGCTGCGATCACTTGACCGGTGAAGCCGCCAGCGACCGCCAGTACCGCAGCCAGCTTCGGGTCCAGCGTCCAGGCCCAGATCGACAGAGCCACCAGGCTGAAGCCAAAGCCGGACAAGCCCTGGACGAAGCCGGCCAAGGCTGCCACGCCGACGATCAGCCAAAGCGAAGGCTCCATGGAGCGATTGTCGAGCCGTCGCGTGGCGGCGCTGAGCCCATCGGTGGGACATCCGCATATCGGACGACCTGGCGCTCGGGATTACCCCACCCCAGCCTCGGCGGCGGGCCAGGCCGCGCCAACCATTCCCGGTTCGCACCGCGGCTATACCCGATTGACCCAGGGGACATTCCATCCACAACATCGTCGCATCCGCAACGGCACCTCCCCCGATCGTGCAATTCGCAGGATCCGGAAGGCAGGCCGGGGGGAGCCAGCCGGTAGCACCGATCCGAATCTACCCGCATCTAAAGGAGTGCAAGTTGAAGACCCTCAGCAGACTCGCCGTCTTCATTGTCGGCGCCACCCTCACAGCGCTGGCCTCGGTCGCCAGTGCGCAGCCGATCACGCTCAAGCTGCACCACTTCCTCGGGCCCACGTCGCCGGCCCAGGTGAAGATGCTCGAGCCGTGGGCCCGGCAGGTCGAGAAGAACTCCGGCGGCAAGGTCAAGATCGAGATCTACGCGTCGATGACGCTCGGCGGCAAGCCGCCGCAGCTCATCAACCAGGTGCGCGACGGCGTGGTCGACATCGTCTGGACCGTCAACGGCTACACCGCGGGCCTGTTCCCGCGCACCGAGGCGTTCGAACTGCCCTTCGTCCACACCAACGATCCGGCGGCGACCAATCTCGCGATGCGAGCGATGTTCGACCAGTACCTCAAGGAGGAATACGGCGGCGTGCATGTGCTGTTCCTGCACGTGCACCAGGGCCAGGCCATCCACATGGTCGACAAGCTGGTGCGCAAGCCCGACGACCTGAAGGGAATGAAGATGCGCATCCCCACGCGCACCGGCGCCTGGGTCATCGAGGCGCTGGGCGCCGCGCCGGCCGCCATGCCGGTGCCGGACCTGCCGCAAGCGCTGTCGAAGAAGGTGGTCGACGGCGCGTTCATCCCGTGGGAGATCATCCCGGCGCTGAAGCTGCAGGAACTGATCAAGTACGAGATCGAAGGACCGAAGAAGACGCGCTTCGGCAACACGACATTCCAGGTGTCGATGAACGAGGCGCGCTGGAACTCGCTGCCGCCCGACGTCAAGAAGGCGTTCACCGACGCCTCCGGCGAGGACTGGGTGCGCAAGGTCGGCGAGATCTGGGCCGAGAACGACGACGCCGGCATCGCGGTGGCTGTCAAGGCCGGCAACCAGCATATCCAGCTCACCGAGGCCGAGCTCGGTGCATTCAAGCAGCAACTCGAGCCGGTGGTGAACCGCTGGATCGACGAGGTCAAGGGCAAGGGCATCGATGGCAAGGCGCTGGTCGAGCGCGCCCGCCAGGAGATCGCCAAGTACTCCAAGTGACTTAATGGACGGTGACGCGGCGAAGCCGGGAGCGGGTCTGGCCGGCCTCGCCCGTCGCGTCATCGAGGGGTGGGCGCTGGCCGGCGGCCTCGTGCTGCTGGGCATCGCGCTGATGAGCACCTGGAGTTCGGTCACTGGCGTGGTCTTCGCCAAGCCGTTGCCGGGCGACTTCGAGCTCGTCGAGATGGGCGTGGCGGTCGCGGTGTTCATGTTCCTGCCGTACTGCCAGATCACCGATGCCAACGTCACCGCCGACATCTTTACCGCCGGCGCCAGCGTACGCACGCAGGCGCTGCTCAAGCTGCTCTCGGCAGCGATCGCGCTCGGCTTCGGCGTGCTGCTCATTTGGCGCATGTACGCCGGGCTGCTCGACTACCGGCAATACGTCGAGACGACGACCATCCTGCACATCCCCATCTGGTACGCCTACGTGCCGGCGCTGATCTCGCTCGCTCTGCTGATCGTGGCGTGCGTGGTCTCGATGCGCGACCTGCTGCACGAGTTCAGGCGGGCACCTTTGGCTTGAGCGGAGACCGCACTTGGAACAGAGCCTGCTGATCGGGCTGGTGGGGCTTGTCGCGCTGGTCGCGCTGATCGCCATCCGCGTGCCGATCGCCTACTCGATGATCCTGGTCGGCGGCATCGGCACGATGGTGCTGACGGACCCGCGCATCTTCCTCGCGCAGCTGAAGAACCTCGCGTACTCGCAGTTCTCGATCTACGACCTGTCGGTGCTACCGATGTTCGTGCTGATGGGCAACATCGCGACGCGCGCGGGACTGAGCCGCGACCTGTTCCGCGCCGCCAACGCCTGGCTCGGCTGGATGCGCGGCGGCGTCGCGATGGCGGCGGTCGCCGCCTGTGCCGGCTTCGGTGCGGTGTGCGGCTCGTCGCTGGCCACCGCTTCGACGATGGGCCAGGTCGCGCTGCCCGAGCTGCGGCGCTATCGCTACAGCCCGACGCTGGCCACCGGCACGCTGGCCGCCGGCGGTGTGCTCTGCATCCTGATCCCGCCGTCGGTGGTCCTGGTGGTCTACGCGATCGTCGTCGAGACCAGCATCGTCACGATGTTCATTGCCGCCTTCCTGCCGGGGCTGATGGCGCTGCTGTTCTTCCTCGTGACGATCGCGATCTACGTGCGCGTGCTGCCGCAGTCGGGACCGCCGGGTGACCGCGTGCCGCGCGCCGAGTTCATCGAAGCGACGATCAAGGTCGCGCCGGTGGTGGGCATCTTCGGCATGGTGATGGGCGGCATCTACTTCGGGTTGTTCAACCCGACGCCGGCAGCGGCCGTCGGCGTGTTCCTGGTCACCGTGTTCGGCCTGCTGCGGGGCGTCTTCAGGTGGCCGCAGCTGCGCGACGCCTTGCTGGACACCGCCAAGACCAGCGGCATGATCTACCTGATCCTGTTCGGCGCGCAGATCCTGAACATCTTCATGGCGCGGGGCGGTGTGCCGCAGGCCGCCGCTGAAATGATGGCCAACTCCGGGCTCTCGCCGATCGTCGTGATGGTGCTGCTGCTGCTCGCGCTGATTGTGCTGGGCTGCCTGATGGACAGCCTGTCGATGATCCTGCTGACCATTCCGTTCTTCTGGCCGGTGATCTCGGTCATGGACTTCGGCATGAGTCCCGACGACCTCAAGGTGTGGTTCGGCATCCTCGCGCTGATCGTCGTCGAGCTCGGGCTGATCACGCCGCCGGTCGGGATGAATGTCTTCGTCATCAGCGCGTTGGCTCGCGACGTGCCGATGCGGCAGACCTTCGTCGGCGTCATGCCTTTCTTCGCCGCCGAGTTGGTGCGCGTCGCGGTCATCGTTGCCTTCCCTGCGCTGACCCTTTGGCTGCCGAAGGTCCTCGCCGGCTGAGCAAGGCCGCGAGGACTTCCGCTTCGACGGCTACCCGCGACCCTGCCGAATCGAGAGCGCCTTCACCCACCGAAGTGGATCTGGTAGGCCGCGCCGTTCGACATCAGACACGCGCCGGTGCCGCGCCCGCCGCCCTCGAGCACGTACTCGCAGTTCACCCAGGTGCCGCGCGATCCGGTGGCGTTCGCGATGCCCCTGGGCTGGCCGGGCCTGACGTGGATCGGTGTCTTGAGCACCCTCTCGTAGACTGTGCCGAAGCCCGGATGCGAATCGGACACCCGGGTCGCCTCGCCGGACAGGAACTCGCCGTCCTTGTTCATCGTGAGCATGCCGCGGCCGGTGTGCAGGTCGGTGATGGTGGCCAGCAGCTGGCCGTCTCGCGCGGCCTGGTCGTTGATCGGGTAGAGCCGCGCCTGGTAGGTGCTCGGCCCGGGCGGACCGGGTGGCAACACCGGCACGGCGACAGCGCCGCTCGAAACCCGTGCCGGCATTCCCGCCGGCGGAGGTAGGTACTGCCACGCGGGCGAGCCGTCCGGATTCATCGGAACCACATAGCATGCCGACAGCGTGCCTGCGGTTGCCATCGCCAGCACAAGAGTGCGCGGCGCGCGCTTGCCGGTTCTGTGCGCAGACATATTCACCTCCTCAGATCGTCGCGGGGGATCCCGCCACGCCATTTGGCGGCTGCGCCGTCCGGGAGTCTAATTCTGCGTGCCGCGTATCGCTGCAATGCCCGGCAAGTATCAAATCACGTGACTTTTGGGGGCTCCGCATGTCGAACACCGCCTACCTCTTCGAGGCCATCAAGACGCACCTGCGGTCGCGGTCGCTGACCTATGCCGATGTCGCGAGCGGGCTCGGCGTCTCCGAGGGAACCGTCAAGCGGATCTTCTCGCGCAAGCGCTGCTCCACCGAGCAGCTCGACGCCCTCTGCGAGTTCCTGCAGCTCGAGCTCACCGACCTGGTGCGCACGCTCCCGCGCTCGCGCCGGCTCCTGGAGCAGCTGAGCTGGGAGCAGGAGGA
>Ga0209536_100017845_pt1 | contig 10029 bp, 8 predicted proteins | sample DeeMarSeWOR28_12_FD_187461 | JGI IMG/M metagenome (GOLD analysis project Ga0209536, IMG submission 187461) | Marine sediment microbial communities from White Oak River estuary, North Carolina - WOR-2-8_12 (SPAdes) (version 2) | ecosystem: Environmental > Aquatic > Marine > Intertidal zone >...
GCCATTATAATTCTGCCATCTCAATTATGCCGGCTATTAGGCCTATTGTGGGATAAGGGTCAAGAGCAGACTTGACCTTTTTTTATAGGGATTCCACGTCTAACCCACCTTACTATGCCTAGGCCACAGTGTGTCATGTTTGCCGCAAACGTGGTGCTATTAACACCAGGTAAGCCCATGTTCGGTGGAAATGTTCAAATCCTCGATTGGCAAACTTCCAGGTAACCGCCTGAAAATAAAATTGAAATAAAAAAATAGTCTGACGATGACAATATTTGCATGATTCTTGCTAATAAATCTTTTTTCATGTGGAATTTGTTCAAAACTCAAAAGAATCGTAGTGTATGAAACGTAGAAAAGACTAGGGGCCATTCAAAAGAAGAAGCTTGGGATACGTCTGATGGAAACTGATTTGATGGGGAGGGGTAGGAATCATGGTTGCAGCTATCAAACACTACATGAACCCTTTGCATGTCTATTGTCGCCTGCGGGATATTGGGATTTCAAGGAATGCGGCCAGTTTCGTATGCCGAATTTATGAGCGCGCAGTCTTCAAATACTTTGCGCAAAGAGAAAAGGAACCGAGTAACAACTAATACTTGAAAGGTAAATCTGCTGGCCTTAAAGAGATAACGGAATCCCACCAAATGGCCAACGAATTCCATGAGGTTTTCTACGAGTTGGGTGTATCAGAAAGATGGAATCTTCCTTTACAGATACCGGAGAGAGACGTTCAGGCATTGAGAGAAGACGTTTCTCATATTCCCACCATATACCGGAAAGAAGGCGTGGCGGAGACCGCAGAGAAGAAGAGAGGGGCTTCGCTGATCCAAGACCACCTTTCCCCGCGCAATCCCCTACTTCCAGCCATATCCTAGAAGATTGAGAAGCCCGAAGAGGTGCTTACCCTGACAATTTGCGAAACATAAGAGGACAAGTCCGTTCCCTTTCATTAGGACAAATTTCTGTCCCGTGGAAATCGTGCCTTAGCGGGACAGGGCGATTCGATACGAGTCAAGCGCAGAGTTGGTGCTTATTAGGTAAGGGAGAAATTGACGGTGTTTATACAGAATTCGCTTGACGAATTTATTGGATCGTGGACACTTAAAACCATTCCAAGATCATGCTCCCTCGGCCCTTTGGAACTTATCCCCAAATAGCGCAACGGAGTAGCATCGGCAATTAAATTCTAAAAGGAGGGTTTACCATGTCCGCTGCTAATGAGACAGAAATGGGAAGTGACCGGGCTGTAGTATTTGGTGATGCAAAGAAGAACTGGCAGTGGTTACTGATTTTAGGGGTTATCTTTATCACCCTTGGCGCGGTCGGTCTGGGCAGGGCATTTGCGCTCACCCTAGCCAGCGTCCTGTTCTTTGGCGTACTCTTGCTCATAGGCGGTGGCATTCAACTCTTTGAATCATTTAAATGTAAAGGCTGGAAGAGTATCCTTTTTCACGTGCTCATCGCCATTCTTTATATTTTGGTGGGAATAGAAATCATCGTCAGGCCAATGATGGCCTCCGCAGTTCTTACCCTGCTTTTAGCTGGTGGAATCGTGCTGGTGGGCATTGTGAGAATTGTGATAGCCATCCAAATCCGCAATCGCAAAAACTGGGGCTGGCCTCTTCTCAGTGGTTTCATCTCCGTTTTGCTGGGTCTGATCATCGCAGTGAAGTGGCCCGTTTCAGGCCTCTTTGTGATTGGTCTTTTTGTGGCCATAGAGCTCATCATGCATGGCTGGTCCTACATCTTTATTGCCCTCGCGGCAAAGAGTGCCCTTGAAACCTCACCGGCCGAGGCCTAGGGGAGGGCCGAAGGGAGGAGGATGATCATATGCAGAGTCTTTCTAAGAGCTACGGCCTTGGGCTTTTGCTTGTTTTTTCTCTGACCGTATTCGGGTGTGCCTCATTCAACCCCCGCCCCATTGACCAAGTTCCTTTCAAAGAGCGTGCCCAGACACAGTCTGAAAATAACATCCGGGTCACGGCAGCGGTACTTAGTGCGCAAGAGGCCAAGGCCGTCTTTGACCTTGATCTGTACAAGAAGGGCATTCAGCCAATCTGGATAGAGATCGAGAACAACGATGAAGAACGGGTTTGGTTTGCACCTGTGGGAGTTGACCGGGACTATTTCTCACCGCTCGAGGTGGCCTACATGCACCACAGGGCTTTTTCAAAAGAAACCAATGACCGAATGGACAAATACTTCCATGAGCAAGGCATCAGAGGGCACATAAAGCCTGGCCGCGTGAAGTCCGGTTTTGTCTTTACCTACCTGGACCTGGGGACCAAGATCGTTAATGCGGACCTGGTGGGAGAAGACCATGAAGTCAGGACGTTCACGTTCTTTATCTCCGTGCCAGGCCTCAAGGTGAGTTACGCCGACGTGGATTTTGAGAACTTGTATTCAAAGGATAAGATCGTTTCTTATGAGGATGAAGAAGACCTGAGGAGGGCCCTGGAACACCTGCCCTGTTGTTCCACGAATGAGGACGGGACTAAGCACGCAGACCCGCTAAACCTAGTTGTTATCGGGAATGGCAGGACAGTACACCGGGCCCTCATTCGTAGCGGTTGGGATGAAACAGGTAGTACGGAGAAGTTCGTAGCCATTACAGAGCAATACCGATATGTGCCTGTCAGTCCCTTCTATCTCTACGGCCGGCCCCAGGACGCGGCCTTCCGCAAAACGCGTGAAACGGCAAACGAGCGAAATCACGTGCGGTTTTGGCTTAGCCCCATACGGTATAAGGGTGAACAGGTGTGGGTCGGCCAGATCAGTCGCGATATAGAAGTGAGATACCTGCCGGGGATATTTCGTATAGAGCCTGCGGTGGATGAGGCGAGGACGTATATCTTACAGGATCTATGGTATTCGCAGACGCTTGAAAAATTCGGGTATGTGAAAGGGGTTGGCGCGGCCTCCATGTCGAAACCCCGTAGGACCCTCCAAGATAATCCCTACTTCACGGATGGTTATCGCCTTGTCATCTGGGTGTCCAGGAAACCCATTTCTTTTTCAGAAGTTGAAGTTTTAGACTGGGAGGTTCCGGCTTTGAGAAGAAAGACTTATTAGACAATCATCAGCATATAACGAGGTAATCGTATGCTTAGTACAAAGTGCATTTGGTGGATCATATTGCCGGTTATTTTCGTGCTGTACGTTTCCGGATGCGCCACATTCAACCCCCGTCCCGTGGAAGAAGTTCCTTTCCGGGAACGGGCCCAAACACAGGATAAAGGGAATGTACGGGTGACGGCTGCTGTGCCCAGTGCTGAGGAGAGCAAAAGGCTTTTCGGCGTGGATATTTACGAGCGGGGAGTCCAGCCGATCTGGCTTGAAATCGAGAATAGGGATGAAGAACCTCTCTATTTTTTGCCTATTGGATTAGATCCCGACTACTTCAGCCCCATAGAGGCGGCCTACGTGAACCATTTTGGCTTTAAGACGCCCGCCAATGAGGAAATGGACCGGTTCTTCTACGAGCAACGCAAACATATCCGCATCGATCCTTTTAGTGTCAGGTCGGGCTTTGTCTACACCCCTGTGGATGAAGGAACCAAGGCGTTCAATGTGGATCTGATGAGAGAAGATAAAGAGATCAGGGCGTTCACATTCTTCATCAACGTACCAGGTATTCGCCCCGACCACCAGCAGGTAGACTTTGAAGCCCTCTATCCCAAGGATCAGATTGTGTCTTACGATGAGGAGGAATTGAGGAAGGCCCTGGAACGTGTTCCCTGCTGTACGAAAAACAAGAAAGGAACCGAGGAGGGCGATCCCCTTAACCTAGTGGTCATCGGGGACGGGGATGATGTCCACTATGCGCTTATTCGCGCCGGTTGGGATGAAACGGAAATTATATATAGGGCATCAGCCTGGAAGACGGCTATGTCCTTTCTCTTTGGGGGGCGATACCGTTATTCCCCGGTCAGCCCCCTTTATGTTTACGGCCGCAGGCAGGATTCGGCCTTTCAGAAAGCCCGTGGAACGATCCACGAGAGAAACCACCTGCGCCTGTGGCTCTCGCCCATGCGATTCAATGGCAAGCCCGTGTGGGTGGGACAGATAAGTCGAGATATTGGTGTGAGGTTCACAATGAAGACGATTCTGACCCACAAGATCGATCCGGATGTGGATGAAACCAGGGACTTTCTGATCCAGGACCTATGGTATTCACAGGGCCTCTTAAGACTTGCATTCGTAAAAGGGGTCGGTCCTGCACCCCTTTCTGAGCCACGAGGCAATCTCACCGGCGATCCCTACTTCACCGACGGCTTGCGAGCGGTTCTGTGGCTATCCAGTGATCGCGTGGCTATGCAAGCCGTCGAATTTGTCGAGTGGGAATTACCCCCCAGGTAAAACAAAACCCACCCTTTCAATCTTCCGCTTCCCTTTCGAAAAAAATAGGGGACGCCCTTTAGATTTCCAGATTTGCGCCAATTTAGGGGACACCCTTCAGATTTTGTCTTTTAATCCCTATGAGCATTTGATATGAGATGGCATGCCAAGAAAATCCAGAATAGACGCACCTGGCGCCTTACATCATGTGATTGCTCGGGGTATTGAGCGAACAAAAATATATCGCGATGATCTTGATCGCAAGAATTTCCTCGAGCGTCTTTCCACAATCCTTCCAGAAACCGACACCCACTGTTTTGCATGGGCCCTCCTCCCAAACCATTTCCATTTGCTCCTTAGAACCGGACAAGTACCCATAGCGACCGTGATGCGGCGTCTACTAACAGGCTACGCAGTTTCTTATAACCATCGACATGGCAGGCACGGTCACTTGTTCCAAAACCGCTACAGGTCAATTCTATGCCAGGAGGAGCCCTATCTGTTGGAACTTGTTCGTTACATTCATTTAAATCCCCTCCGGTCAAGAATTGTACCGGACATTCAAGCCTTGAACAGATTTCCCTTTGCAGGTCATGGCGTTATCTTGGGTAAATTCAAAAACGACTGGCAGGATACCAAGTACGTGTTGCGACTGTTTGGAAAGACCAAGTCCAGTGCGAGAAATCGCTATCGCGTCTTTGTAGAGAAAGGCATTGCTGAGGGGAGACGCAATGATCTGATCGGAGGGGGATTGATACGCAGCAGCGGCGGATGGGCCAAGGTAAAGGCCTTGCGAAAGGCGAAAATTTTTCAAAAATCCGATGAACGTATTCTTGGTGACGGTGATTTTGTTGAACAGATACTATCTTCAGCCCAAGAGCGTTTTGAGCGAAAGTATGAACTGCATGCACGAGGCTTTGATCTCAACAAGGTCGCTGAAAAGGTTGCCGACTTGATGGGCGTTGGACCCTCAGACCTTCGGGGACCTAGTAAAGAGCGATTACTGGTAAAGGCGAGAAGCTTGTTTTGCTTCTGGGCATCAAAAGAATTGGGTATCAGTATGGCCGAACTTTCAAGGGAGTTACAAATTTCGTTGTCAGCGGTAGGCCTGTCGGTGAAGCGAGGTGAAAAAATAGCTCTGGATAATAATTATAAACTTGTCTGATGCTGAAATGTGGAAAAGTAAAGGGCGTCCCCTAAATTTTTGAGTCAGGAGATGTTGATCATGGGAGATTTGAGGATCTGCTGTTTGGGTGTTCTGTTGGTGGCCATGTTGGTGGGCCCGGTCTTTGCGGACCAGGTGGAGATGAAGAATGGCGACCGTATCACCGGTGTCATCGTGACTGTGGAAAAAGGTTCACTGATCATCAACACCTCTTATGCCGGCCAAATCACGATCCAATGGGTAGAAGTGACTCAGATCAGGACGGATAGCCCCGCGCAAGTGGTGCTCAAGGACGATAGATCCTTCGAGGGTGTCACCCAGCCCACAGCAGATGGGGAACTGAAACTTGAGGTGGAGGAAACCGGGGACGAGGTTACCTTTATCCTTACCGATATCAAAGCCATAAACCCGGAAGCCCCCGCCCCCACCCGTAAGGTGGAAGTCTACGCAAATGTGGGCGTGGAAACGGACAGGGGGAATACAATTAAGGACCAACTCAAATTGGACGGTCAATTCCTTATTCGCAGGGAGGAGCACAGGGTGAAACTGGGGGCCGATATCGAATACGAAGAGAATTTTGGTGAGGAGACAAAAAACAAAGGCCTTAGCTATCTAGATTATAACTACTTATTGACAGAGAAAAAGTACCTCTTCGGTCGCAGTTTCGCTAGTTGGGATCGATTCAAAGACCTCAGAAGGCGCAATACGCTTGATGCAGGCGTAGGGTATACATTCTTGGAAACCCCTCTCACAAGTCTGTTTGTTGAGGCCGGTCTGTCTGGAGTGAACGAAAAATATAAAGATCCTGGAGGTGAACAGGACTTTCCGGCTATTACCTGGATATTGGATTACAAGCGGTGGTTCTTCAACAAGCACCTCCAGTTTTTCCACAACCAGAGGGTCTATATTGGCCTTGACACATTAGATAATTCCTTTTGGTTTACCAGGACGGGCATACGGATACCCCTCTACAAATTCATTAGATGGACGCTTCAATTCAACTACGATTGGGATAATATCCCCGTCCGGCCTGTTGATAATGCGGACATAAAATTCATTACTAAGCTCGGTTTTAAATACTAAGGATAGAGTTTTCCGCAGGCTTGAATCGTGGTTTTTTTGCCACAGTATTTATGCTGGACAACTCTGGGAATACTTGTCTTTTGACATGGCCAAGTATTTGGTTTTTAAAGAAATAAAAAAAACAAGCTTGAAAATATTGGTTTTTGCACGGTTCTTGCTACCGTGAGTGCGTAAAGGCGTCGCAAAGACCCCCACACGAAAAGTCGTATGACTGCCATGGGCCCGTGGTCAGAGAGAAAGGGGGTCTGCGAAAGGCGTTCTTCTTTTACAGCTTTTAAGATGCCGCGCAAGGATGATTCCGGTCTCTTCAGTAAGAGCCACGCGCGGCATCAAAAAAAGCTTCTTGTTAATTGTCCTTGTTGGTTTGTCAACCATCAGCCTAACCTTTATTTGACCCAAGCTTGATGTTTTGATTTTAACCTGAAAACATGAAAAGCCATAACAAAGGCAGAGCCCTCGTTGGCTCTGCCTTTGTTTTTATTTCTTGTTTCCGTTGGCGGATTGCATTAATACTAGGCACCACTGTTTTGAGAGCTTCGAATCCATGCATACATGAAGATAAAGACCGCTGCATCCATGTCTATGTATTCCGCACTGTGCATCTCTTTCATCTCAACATTTCTATCTCTGATAGGATTGACCGCCATTTTGCCCCACGCGCTTGGGGCAGACGGGGAGAGAGACCCAATCAATTATGCCTACCTCTCTGATTTTGGTTTGGGAGGATTTGACGTTGAAGAGCAGCAAGTCAGGGCATTTCAAATCCCTTTTTCCTACCAGCTCCGCCCCATGCAGGAGGACAAGTGGGGCATTAAACTCTTGTTCCCCGTGACTATTGCGAGTGCTGAAGGGGATGCCTTGGATGTGGATGGAATCGAGCTTCCCTTTGATTCAAAAGTGACCTCTGTGAATCCAGGCGTGGAATTGCAGATTCCCGTGGGTCCAAAGTGGACACTCAAACCATTTGGGAAAATCGGGATCGGGAGGGATGTATCCGAGGGAAGGGGGGCGCTCATGGGTTCCCTGGGCCTGAAGAGTCATTATCAGATCCCCTGGAAAAACTTTCAATTTGCTTTTGGTTCGGGGGTTTTCTACGACGCCTATAAGCCAAAGGATGAAGACCGAAATGATTATGCCTCTGTCGGGGTAGGCTGGGATACCATCTACCCGCTGTGGTTCACCTTGCGGGGACGGAAGACAAATATCGGAGGCTATTTTGCCTATTACTATTTTTTCGACGATCTGGAGTTCGAGCGCCTCAGGCGAAATCCCATTGAGATCGACGACCAATTTGAAATCGGAATTACGTTTGGAACCTACGAACCCATTCGCATTGGATGGTGGGATTTGAAAAGAGTTGGCATCGCCTATCGGTTTGGCGACGGTCTCAAGGCGATACGTCTTATATCCAGTTTTCCCTTCTAGTCCCCATTGAATGCACCGCGCCTTCACTGTCATTGAGGCACCTCGCCATTCTTGACAAAATCCTCGTTTTTGTTATGTTTTCCACCAATTACCTAAAGGCCCTGTTATTACCTGACAGGAAGCAAGTTCATTTGCACCCCTCTATGATGGCAGACCGTTGAAAAATGGAGCCAGGTGTCAGTAGAGACGAGTGGGGTTACGAAAAGGACTAAAGATTGGAGAACAAATAATGCTCAGAAGGTTGTGTGTAACTCATTTGAGGGTTGTGACTATAGCATTATTCTTCACAGCGTTGATATGGTCGGGGGCACAAGCGCAGGATAAGGCCAAGCCACCATCAGCCAGTCAGGCGCCCGACGCAAAACCGTCGGTTGCCGAAGAATGGAGTCTTGAAAAACTTAAGGCAAAAAGAGCTGAGGTGGAGGCATCAACAACCCTGTCTGATACGGTGAAGAAATCCCTCTTGAGCTTTCTGGACCAGGCCATCCGCTTTCGTGAAGAACTTGATCAAATAAAGAAGGATGCCGAGGATTTTGCACAAAAGATAAAGGGTGCCCCAGATCGGATCAAAGAGATAGAGGCTGAGCTTAAACGCCCAACACCCTCCTCAGAATCTGATAAAGAGCTCGCCGCTGTCCGCAAAATGGATACGGAGAAGCTGGAGCAACGCTTACGAGAAGAGGAAGCGGCCCTGGTTGAAGCCAAGGCCAATCTCACTAAACTAACTGATCAGTTGGAGAAAGAAAAGGCCGGGCCACAGCAACTTGGGAAGAGGATCAACAAAGCCAAAGAGGGACTGAAAGGGGTGAATGCAGCGCTGGATTCCCCTCCTCAACCGGGGGAACCTGCCCCTGTGACTGAAGCACGGCGAGCCTCCTTGCTAAGTGAGCAGGCCAAGTATCGGGCTGTAATAAAGGCCGACGAACAAAGACAACCCGGTTATGAACTGTTTATGTCGCTTTTAAAGGCTGAGAGGGATCTTGCGGATCTGCAGGTAAAAAGGCGTGAGGCGCTCATTAAGGCGTTGAAGGAAGAAGCCCAAGCACGTCGTCAACGTGAGGCAGTAAAAGCGGTGGTTGGCGCAGAAGAAGCGAAAACCGAGGCAGCCAAGTTGCCGGAACCGGTTCAGAAGGAGTTTGATTTCAACGTCAAGCTTGCCGAGGAGCTGGACAAGGGGATCAGTGAACAAGCCGCTGTGACCAGAACCCTGGAACAAAAAAAGGCCCATTTGAAGGGGCTTGAAGAAGAATTTGCTCTGGCCCGGGAGCGGGTGAAAATCAGTATACGCAGCCAGGTGATCGGCTTGGCGCTGCGCGAGCAACGTCGTTCCCTGCCGAGTTTTCAGAGTTACCGCCGGGAATCGGGCCAGCGCCAGTTGAAGATGAGCCAAATTCAAGGCGCCCAACTGGAGGCGGAACGCAGGATTCGAGACCTGAGTGATATAGATGCAGAAACCACCCGAATCATTCAATCCCTGGGCGCGATAGCTGATGATCAGGCCACGTTATTGAAGGACAAGGTCACGAAACTACTCACTGATCGGCGCGACCTGTTGCAACAGCTGGCCGCAGAGTATCAGCGGTATTTCAAGAACCTTCAAAGCTTGGAATTTACCGATCACCAATTGGTCAAAATGGGCGCTGAATTCAAGGAGTTCCTGGATCAGAACCTCATGTGGATTCAAAGCTCCAAGGTTCTGGGTCTAGAAGATCTGAGGAACCTCCCAGCGGCCGTGGTATGGCTCCTCAAGCCCGGTCATTGGTGGCAACTCCTCCACGACCTTTGGTATTCGTTCAGGCTTAAACCCGTTTTGTGGACCATGGTCTGGCTGTTCGGCCTTGCACTCGTACTGAGTCGAAGAAGGGCCCGAAGGGATCTGGCAGAGGTGGCAAAGCGCGTCAGAAATGTACAAACGGATTCTTTTCTCTTGACGATGCGTGCGTTGGTGATGACGGCCCTTCTAGCAGCGGGTTGGCCTTTCCTGATAGAAGGGCCGTCATCACCAACGCACGCAT
>Ga0209536_100017846_pt1 | contig 10029 bp, 8 predicted proteins | sample DeeMarSeWOR28_12_FD_187461 | JGI IMG/M metagenome (GOLD analysis project Ga0209536, IMG submission 187461) | Marine sediment microbial communities from White Oak River estuary, North Carolina - WOR-2-8_12 (SPAdes) (version 2) | ecosystem: Environmental > Aquatic > Marine > Intertidal zone >...
CTGCGCGGGTATGACGTGATTTATATCTACCTGATATTAATTCACTTATTGTCATTCCCGCGCAGGCGGGAATCCAGAAAAAGGCTAAGATCAGACTTTTTACGATCCTGTCAATAATCAAATTGTAAAATCAGATTATGGATTGTGGGAGCGGTTTGCTCACCTGAGCTTGTCGATGGTCCAACCGCGATTCTCTCGATCTGACACGCAGCTGTAAATGAAGTTTCATACGGGATACCTGGTGTCAGGGAGTTGGGGTACTAGGTTGTGAAACCTGAAACCTTCGATTTTTGACACCGCATTGTCACAAAAAAGGCCAAAAGGCCTAAAGGGAGCCATTATGATATCTGAACAAGAATTAGCTGCCTTATCGTACCCGGATGCACCCAAGATGGTAACGGATGAGGTACCCGGACCGAAGACCAAAAAATTACTCGAAGATTCGTCTGCATACGAATCTTTGGCCCGTGGTGCCGGGAATTTTCCGTGTGTTTATGACGAAGGAATGGGTTCCACGGTCAAAGACCCCGACGGTAATTTATATATCGATATCACCGCCGGGGTTGCCGTCAACTCGGTGGGCCGCCGGCATCCCCGGGTAATTAAGGCCATCGAGGCGCAGCTGACGAAATTGATGCATGCCACCGACATGACCAATACCCGGCGCATCGAGCTGGCCGCCAAGGTCTCCGGCATCATGCCTGCAGGGCTGCGTGGCAAGTGCGCCAGCTACTTCACCCAGGGGGGCAGCGGGGCCCTTGAAACCGCCATCAAATTTGCCCGCCGCACAACCGGCCGAACCCAAATTGCCGCCTTCCATGGCGCCTATCACGGTGTCTGGTGCGGTTCCGGTTCTCTGACCACCGGCGAAGTCTACCGTCTGGGCTATGGACCGTCTATTCCCGGCGTCATCCACCTGCCCTACCCCTACTGCTATCGCTGCTGCTTCAATATGGAGTATCCGGGCTGCGACCTGCAGTGTGCCAAATATGTGGACTATGTGCTCAATACACCGTATACCGCGGCCGACGATGTGGCGGTCCTGGTTATCGAACCGCAGCAGGGCGAAGGCGGTTACGTGCCGCCGCCGCCCGGCTATCTGGAAATGATAAAGGCGGCTTGTGAAAAGCACGGTGCGCTGTTTCTGGCCGATGAAGTGCAGGCCGGTACGGGGCGCACTGGAAAAATGTGGTCGATCGAGCACAGCAGTGTCCGGCCCGATATGCTGACCTGGGGCAAAGGCATGGGGGGCGATATGCCCATGGCGGGGTTGACCCTGCGCAAAGATTTGGCCGATAAGATCCCGGAAGGCTCCCAGCCCAACACCTTCGCCGGCAACGCCGTTGCCGCGGTAACCGCCATGACCAACATCGATATTATAACCGAAAACGACAACGCCTTGATTCATCGGGCCGCCGAGTTGGGTGAAGAAATCAAGGGCTGGCTGCTGGAAGGCGCTGCGGATTCCAGGGTGATCGGAGATGTTCGCGGCCGGGGATTGATGATCGGCATCGAGATGGTCAAAGACAAGCAGACCAAGGAGCCCTTGGATGCGGATGCCATGGGAAAGATTATCTTCGGACTTCTCAATCGCGGCGTTATCATGGTTCCCTGTGGCCGGTATGGGAATGTTTTTCGCTTCATGCCCTCTTTGACCATCACGCGCGAGTATTGCCAAAAGGCCAGTGAGATTCTGTTGGATACAGTAAAGGAAATTTAAAGTATAAGATGCTGTCAATTACATCGCCCCCCCAGCGGCCGGATAAGGCAAACAATCATTTTAACTGCCGGCATCGATCCGCGCATCGTGGGGGGTAATTATGACTGGTGGGTTTCGGAAAAAAGGGGCACTTTTTCATAATGCCCCTTAAAAATACTATTGGTTATCAAATTAGAAATGAAAGGCTGCGTTAATAGTTCCTACAAAATACTCTATAGCTTCTAAATCGCCGGTACCCCATACATATTTACCATCCAAACCAAGACTAACTTGATCATTAACATAATAGTCAAATCCACCACCGAAGTTAATAGCAGCGTCTGAATCGCTCGTTTCAAAACTACCTGCGCTGGCTTCTTTATCCATGTAGCCGACACCAGCCCTCAGATAAGGCACCAGTCTATCATTGTAAACGGGGCACATTGCCTTGACGTCAAGCATCAAGGTCCATATTTGGACCTCAACGTCAAATGAGTCTAACGTAAAATCATCATACCAGTTGAAATTACCTTCAAAGGCAATATATCTCATCAGTCGGTAGCCGGCAAAAGCATTCAAACCCCATGCATCATCAAAATCAATTTCCCCAACATCAAAGTTTTCCCAGGCGTAGGCTACGCCGCCACCTAAATAGAAGCCTTTTTCTTTAACTTCAGCTTCTGCATTAATTGTGAATTTAAATATCAACAGCAATGCTGCCAATAATGTTAGGTATTTCTTCATCCTTACGCTCCCCATTTTCTCAACATTTTTTATTTAAGTTAAATGAATTCTATGAGCAATTATAGCAATGCCCGTGCCATTATTAACATCCTGAAATTATAATATTTTTCAACATAGTCAGATCCAGCCTGTTTCGATATCGCAACGGAACAGTTCGATTTCGCAAATCCACGCGATGCTGGCAGAAATATGAAAGATGAACGGGAGGTGAGGGAAATTAGGCCTTTACTGAGCCGAGCATAATGTATTAGACATAGTGGTTTATCACTAAAAAAATATTTTCACCGCAGAGTTTGCAGAGAGCGCAGAGGAAAACTTTATTTTTACTTGCACCTTTGCGTTTTCTTCTCTGCGTGTTCCCACCGGGCCGTAGGCCTTGGGCCCTATGGGCCGGAGGCTGCGATCTCGAGCGAAGCGGGCGGTGAACTCGTGTCTAAACAAAAAAAACCTCCTTAGTAAGAGGTTAAATTAGGCGGGAGTTGAAAATTGAGAACAGACTCAAAACCAGACGGTAAATTGTGTTGGCCCTCCGGGCTTGCCTTCCAGGGCAAATCCGAAATTGTGACGGTTTAAAATTTCCTGCACCAGGGTCAGGCCAATTCCCTGTCCGTAATCCTTGGTGCTGAAAAAAGGGGTAAAAAGATTCCTACGGGCCTCTTGGGATATGCCGCTGCCGGTGTCTTCAATCAGCAAAAAGTATTTTTTCCCGCCATTGCCGGTTCTGATGGTAATGGTGCCGTCCGTTCCAATGGCTTCCATCGAATTTTTGATGACATTGACTAAAACCTGTTCTATCTGGCCTCGATCAAGCAGAACCGGTGGGATCTCTTCCTGTATTTTCCACTGCCATGTAATTCGCTTTTCTTCGCTTTCGCGTCGAAAAAGCTCGGCACAGTTTTGAACCAGGTCCAGGACATTGCAACTGCGCAGGGTCGGATCGGGCAGGCGGATAATGTCGGCATAACCCTTCATAAATTCATTCAGGTTGCCCAGCCGCGATATGGAGACCTTGACCGCGTTTTCGAAATCCTCGCGATCTGTATCCCGGATTTGGTTGATGTAATACATACAGGATTGAAGCAATGATTTGACCGCACCGACCGAGTTGCTGACTTCATGCGACAGCAGGCGAATCAATTTCTCGTAGGCTGATTTCTCCGATTGTCGAATTTCTTTGGTCAACTCCTCCATTAACACAAAATAACGCGGAAAACCCTGGTCGAGAAAGCGGGATTTGGTGCATTTAATGCGCCGGTTTCCCTTAAAAACGAACACCTTTGATTCTTCGTCGCCCAACTCATAGATTGCATCCGTAAGGGGTGTTTGCAACTCCGGCATTGATTTTCCGACAAGATCTTCGTTCGTTGTTTCCAACAACGTTGCAGCACTTGGATTTACCTGTTCGATGGCACCGTCATAATCCAGGATGACGATACCCGAGGGGGCCGCCTGGAGCAGTTTGTGAAGAAAAAGATGCTGTTCCTCCAGCGAGACGCGTTCGGCGCGCAGCTTTTTTATCATTTTGTTGTACAATGAAAGCAACCGGTCCAATTCCGGCTGACCGGTTTCACGAAATGTCGCGGTAAAATCTTCTTCCTCGATCAATTCGGTTCCGGTGATTGCCAGATCAACCGGCTTCAGCATCGACCGGATGAGAATAAATCCAACGGCAAAGGAAAGCACAAAGAAGCCTTCAATGGCCAACAACCACACACGGTTGTGTTTGAAAACGAAATAAGAGGTTGCCAAAAATACGATATGGACAGCAATCAGGTAAAATATGAGCTTGGATCTCAATTTCATAGCTTTATCCCGAATTTTTCCAGCCTGCGATAAAGCGCTGCCCGGCTGATTCCCAAAGACTCGGCCACTCTGCCGACATTGTTGTTATGGTGCGCCATGGCCTTTTCAATCATGGAGCGCTCCATCTCCTCAAGCGTCATATTGCCGATGCCGGGCAACTTTTCCTTTTCTGCATCGCCGGGTTGCATTTCCATGGCCTGCCGAATATCGGCAACATCAAGCAGGTCGCTGCCCGACAACAGGACGGCACGCTCAATCACCTGTCGCAGTTCTCTGATATTTCCGGGCCATGGCAGACGTTGCAGCCATTGAGTGCTTGGATCCGTGATCGCGATGTCAGGGCGGCGATACACCCTGCCGACGGATTTTAAAAAATGCTCCACCAGCATGGGAATGTCCACGGGCCTGTCGCGCAGAGGCGGAATGTGAACGGCAATAAGATTCAGTCGGTAGAGCAAATCCTCACGAAAATCACCCCGCTCGATCATTTCCGGAAGATTTCGGTTTGTTGCGGAAACCACTCGAACATCCACGCTGCGGGTTTTGCTCGATCCTAGCACTTCATAGGTTCGGTCCTGCAGCACTCTTAAAAGTTTTACCTGGCATTCCAGATTTAAATCACCGATTTCATCCATAAATATCGTGCCTCCGTCGGCATGCTCGAAGCGGCCTTTACGATCGTGTTTGGCATCGGTAAAGGCCCCTTTGACATGGCCGAACATCTCGCTTTCGAAAAGCGCAGAAGAAATGCCGCCCAGATTCACTTTGACAAATGCGGCATCTTTTCTGGCACTGTTTTGGTGAATGGCCTCAGCCACAAGTTCTTTGCCGGTGCCGCTTTCCCCTGTGATCAACACGGAAGCGTCCGTGGCGCTTACGCGACCGATTATGTTCAGTACTTTTACAAATTCAGGATCTTCCCCGATTATATTTCGGAAGTTATAGTTGCGGTCCAGCTCATCGCGGCTGACGGTTTGATCTCCCCGCTGAAGTGCATAGGTTTTCGACAGCCCCAGAGCGGTTTTAACCGACTGAATGATCTGCTCATTTGACCATGGTTTGGTGATAAAGTCGTTTGCGCCGGCACGCATGCCTTCTATCGCCAGTTGAATGGAGGCCCAGGCGGTTATCAGGATCACCGGCAGCTGCGGATATTGCGCTTTCAAATTGGCAAGCAATTCCAGGCCTTCTTCGCCGGTTGTCTTGCGCGAAAAGTTCATATCCTGGAGAACAAGGTCATAATGCCTTTTTTCGAGCAGCTTGAAAGCGCTTTCGGGTCTGTCGGCGCCATCGGATCTGAATCCCGCCTGTTTTAAAGCGAGGCTTAATGAGGCGACGACACCGGGATCATCATCGACGATTAAAATTCGTTTGCTCATATGGGATCTCCTATTAGATTAGTCGCCCGATCATCAACGCCTTGGGTCACCTTTAATGTTGCGGCACGGCCCTTCCTTTATTCACAATGCAGCGCCTGGGCCGGATGGACCCGGGTTGCCAAATAACCTGGATACAATGTGCACAACGTGGTTAGCAGGTAGATAATTGCCAGTGCGATAAGCGTGCCGGTTAAATAAGTTTGTCCGCTGACAGTTGCGAAAATATCCAAAAACAAAAAGTGAATCATAAAAATAATTCCCAGTGCAGCGGCAACGGTAGTCAACAGCAGTATTTCAACGATAATCTGTCTGAAAACAGCACCCGCATGGGCGCCATTGGCTCTTCGCAATCCAATTTCTTTGGTTCTTCGGGTCACGTTCTGCCACAGGACCCCCGTAAGCCCGAGGGCAGCCATAACCATCAGGAAAAATGCAACAAGGCCCAGGCTGAAAAACCCGGCAAGTCCATCTGTAATTTTCTTATCCCGGATCATTGCGACCGCAGTGATGTCAAAAGTCCAGGTAGGGGCCAGCGGCTGAAGTTTGGCAAGCAGCCTCGCCTTAAGCGATTTTTCAGCTAAAGGGTCTACCCGGATCAGGAGCGGAAAAGACGGCATATTGGCCGGATTTTCCAGGGTGGTTCGAACAAGCACAAACGGCCGCAACTCATCATATTCGCCGTAAAGCCTGAAGTCGGAAACAACGCCGACCACGGTCAATACCTCGACCACTTCATTTTTAGCGGACACCGATTCAAGCAATTTCCCCAATGGATTTTCCCGGCCGAATAAGGCATCTCCAAACCTTTTATTGATAATCACCGGCGTATGCTTACTGCTGTCATCCGATTTTTCAAACCAGCGTCCCTGGATAAGATCCGGTTGTAATACATCCGCGCAGCCGTCGGAAATCCTCATCGAGAGGCAATTCAGATAACGCCCCTGATAATGGAAGCGTCGGCCATTTTGGCCGACCGCAAAAAAATTGTATTCTGCCTGGCCAATTGCCCTGACTGCCTTAAAATCGCTCAATGCCCCCACGATTTTCTTTAGTGTTTCCACCCTTTCCATGGATCCATACTCCACACCTTCTTCGTGGGCACTAATACTCCACACATTTTCATAGGAAAACCCCAGGGGCTGCCGGAACCGGTGCCGGTAATGCAGCCCGAATGTCGCCACGCCGGACAGTACTAAAAATGTCGCCAGTATTTCCAGAATAATGAAAGCATTTGAACGTCTGCGGTTCCAGGTTAATTTGATCAGCTGCTTAAGCATGAAGCTCCCTTTCGCGTGAAAAGGCTCAGATACCCCCCCGGCGTAAAGCCGCGACCGGGTGCAGGCTTGACATTTTCCACGCCGGGTAGACACCGGATACGACGCCGAACAGGATGGTAAGGGTTAAGCCATAAAAAAATATCAAAAAATTGAAGCGCAGGTTATTATAAGGAATTGTATCGACCATATTGAAAACCTGAATTATCCCCCATGAAAGCCCGAAAGCGAGTATCCCGCCGATCAAGGTCAACAATATGTTTTCAAAGACAAACTGCGCCACAAGTATCCGGGAAGATGCCCCAAAAGCCCGTCGGACGCCAATTTCGGACGATCGTTCCAGGATGCGGCTCAAGTTAATGTTGACCAGATTTATCGTCGGCAGAAATATGAATATGGTTATCCCGATGAGCAGGATAACCCGGAACTGGTCCAAGTAGGTTTTATCGAGACGACCCTGTTTATTTAATATGCTCCGCGCGCCAAGTTCCCGAACCGTTTCCAGTCTCCCTTTGGCATATGTCCAGCGCTCGGGAGCCGGATAATCCAACCGCTGCAAACGCTCAGAATATTCTTTTTTAATCAAGGGTATATCCTCACGTTTCTGAGCCAGCACAACGGCGCCGAAATCACCGAAAACGCCGTCTTCAAGATAAGCTTTAGTCTTTGCCGTGCTGAGCGGAACCCAGACATCTGCATAGGGCCTGTCACAAAGAACGGGGACATCCGGCACCACGCCGACGATGCGGAACGGCTGACCTTCCAGTTGGATGAAAGCACCGAGGGGATTTTTGTTTCCGAATATTTTTTTTTGGATCGATTCGCTAATCACGGCGACGTAATTGGAATTTTTTTCATCATCGGCCGTCAGCGGCCTTCCTTCGAGAAACCTGAAATCAAATATTTTCCAGAAATCAGCGTCCGTTCTTTTAAGGGATACGTTAATCGCCCGATCATGAAATAGAAGATCAACGTTGTCCCTGGAGGAAAAAATTGACGCGTCTTCAATCCGGGGCAGTGTGTGCACCTTCAGATAGTCTTTCAACAGCTTGTATCCCGGAGAACTTATTCTGAAAAAATTATATCCGCCGAATTTAACATAGGTTGTCGTCAGGATCCTGTCATTTTTCGATTGCGGGGGAATGTTGCCGAATGCATTTTCATATAAGGCAAACAATACCATCAATACCATGAGCGCAAAACTGATTCCGAAAAGGCTGATAAAAGTGTAGAACTTGCGTCTCATTAAAACTTTAAAGGAAATGATAAGATAGTTTTTCAGCATGGAATCAATTCCCCAATTTTAAGGTTGCAACGCTCAATTTAGATGAAGTGGCTTTTCTTGGTGCTTCGATTCGCATTGATAATACGGTACTTATGAACCTCGAACATTAACTGATCCTGCGGCCGTCAAAGAGGCGGATAATACGGTGACACTGATCCGCCAGTCTCCGATTGTGGGTAACCATGACGATGGTGGTTTCTTCCGTTTCGTTCAGGCCCCTCAATATACCCATGATTTCGGCGCCCATGTGGCTGTCCAGGTTGCCGGTGGGCTCGTCGGCCAGCAGGATCCTGGGGGAGCCGGCAATTGCCCGGGCGATCGCCACCCGCTGCTGCTGCCCGCCGGACAGCTCGGCCGGGAAATTATGGATACGGGATTTTAGTCCGACCCGCTCAAGCGCTTCCAACGCCTTTTGGCGGCGCTTGGCACCGGACATGCGACGATATATCAACGGTATTTCCACGTTGTCCACGATCGACAGATCGCTGATCAGGTGAAAGGTTTGAAAGATGAAGCCCACCATTTCGTTACGCAATTTGGCCACGTAACGATCCCGATAGCTCTCGATTTGCGAGCCTTGCAGCGCAATCCGCCCGCGGGTAGGCGCGTCCAGCAGTCCGATGATATTCAGCAGGGTGCTTTTGCCGGAGCCGGAAGGACCCATCACAGAGATAAATTGGCCCCTATCGACATTCAGGTTGATGTCGGATAGGGCCAGGGTTTCCATCTTCTGGGTTTGGTAGATCTTTTCGATGCCCGTCAGTTTAATCATGGCCGCTCCTTAACTTCAAAAAAAGCAGATAGCATGTACCCTAATTGGGTTATAGTAATAGCCACAAACAACAGGCCAAACAGACCCGGAAGCTAAATTACCCCGATTGTCTTTTGATTTCAAGTCCCAGCTGGCTTGAAAATCCAGCATCTCAGTAAAACGGCAGCGTGTTTAAAATTAATTGAGGCGGGCATCAATAATCATCGTTGCTAATTCAGGTCCTTCATCATCCCAAGCTTCATCGAAAACATCGGTGTCAAAAAGCTCCACGATCACTAGATTTAAGTCCGGAAAAATAACCAGCACCTGGGCCCCGCCTCCTCCGTGAAAGAAACCCGGGTATCCGATCTCCTGTTCTATTTCTCCGCCTTCCATGATTATTCCCCACATATAGCCGTAGCCCAGGCCTGCGGCTTCATCAACAACTGAATAGGCCATGGTGCTCTCATCGATCCATGACTCGGGGATGATCTGATTCCCCTCCCAGTTGCCGAGTTTTTGGTATAAAATACCGAACTTGGCTAAATCTCTGGCGCTCATTTTGAAGGGATAGGCTGGGTGCATGGACTTGTCCCACTCGTAATGGTAAGTGCAGTCATCGATTTGGAAGTCGTCCATTTCGATCGCATCTGCAATGTGTTCTTTGAAGGCATTGCAGATCCCCGCGCCGGTTTCCTGCTCAAAAATCGTTCCCAGGGTATTGAAATCCCAGTTGTTGTAGAAGAAAAAGGTGTCAGACGGATGACTGCCTCTTGCGGGTCTGGTATCGATCATATTTTGAGGTTCATAAGCTGCTTCGTGATAGACGCCGGATCGTGACATCAATAAATGTTCGACTTTGGCTTGCTTTTCTTCGAGAGTCAAACCGGGAGGAATGTCGTCAATATGTAAATCTTCCAAGGTGGCATCGAGGTTCAAATCTCCCTTGGCCAGATAAATTCCATAAAGGGCACTTAAAAAAGGTTTTCGGATCGAATGGCAGTGAAATTTTTTAGAAATATTCCCCCAGGCGAAAAAGACCTGGCCGTCGTATACTGCCATTACGGCAGCACATCGAATCTGCTTGGCAAATT
>Ga0209536_100017847_pt1 | contig 10029 bp, 6 predicted proteins | sample DeeMarSeWOR28_12_FD_187461 | JGI IMG/M metagenome (GOLD analysis project Ga0209536, IMG submission 187461) | Marine sediment microbial communities from White Oak River estuary, North Carolina - WOR-2-8_12 (SPAdes) (version 2) | ecosystem: Environmental > Aquatic > Marine > Intertidal zone >...
GCAGTTCAGTACCAGGGCGATCGTGAAGTGCACGGGCAACAGTCGGCAGACCTGTTGCCCCGTCTCCAGCCTGGCGATGCCGATCTTTCTGCTGTTTTCCGCTTGGTGGCGCTTGTCGATGGCTTGGTGCAACGCGATCTACGACGGTGGGGCGGGGAACGAGGGAGTGCTTTGGGTAGGCCACGAAATGGCTGGGCCCTGGTGCGCCTGCTAGTCTGACCTCCAAGACGGACTCGCAAGGATGCGATCATGTTGCCGTTGCCGGCTGACAGGGAAGCATACCCAAGGGTATCCTCGCGTCTGGACGCGATACATTGGGTTAAAGACACCAGCTCTAGAGCTGGACCCTGCTAATCAGGTGATAGCCGGATAGATAGGCGATCTAAACAATAACCTGGTCATAGCTGACAGGCATTCTGAACCTGTTGTGTGTGCAGGCGGCGAAAATGTCGTATCAGCTGGCAGAGTCACTTTCGGTGTAGAAGGCGCTGAAGTGACGGTGACTGAAGTGACCAATCAATCGACGGGCTATTGCCCAGGGCCAGAATCCCGGCCGTACATCAAAGAAGCATTGGACAAAGCAGGACTAGGGGGCTGATGCCAAAGAAAGAGGATCGACATGATGATCCCTGATCTCAAGGAATTTCCGCCGGGCAGTCGTCCGTCCCCCTATCCATACCCGGTGACAATCGAACGGAATGGGCAATCGTGTTCCGGCTTCCTGAGCGGTGACATGACACTTCGCGCCGTCGGATGGCTCGGAGATCGTGTCACTTCGATTGGCGACGTTCCTGACAGTTGTATCGAAAAACTGCTCCTTGCTTACGAACAGGGGTTGATATTCTCTGACGGATCTGCCGGATGGCACATCTGTGAGATCTGTTGCGGCCACAAGCCGTTTTACACGCGAGATCGTTCCCGAGCGATTGTGAGATGGAACGGGCGGAAGATCGGGCTCTACGGGCACGGGCACTATCTAATCAGATATAAACAGACGGTATACATGGCGCCGGCGTTGCTACTGCACTAAATCTTGCACCATCGCTACAAGCCCCTCGATCAATTTGTGAAGGCGGTGATTGAAGGTCGATTCCTGACGGCAGACGATCTGGTATTGAGATCGATATACGGCCTTGTGCCTGTTGTCGACGAGGTCGAGGGCGATGTCGAGGGGATAAGGCCCCCTACCAGGTCTGGCGGATTTGAGGGGGGGATGGGGTCGGCAAGGTGGCCGGGTTCTCCCTGCACGCCGGCGTGGCGGCGCGCCTACATTGCGGCTGATAGCTCAGAGTGTCGACGATGGGCCGTTGCCGGGCGGCCACCGAGTCACCGGAAAGATCCCGCCCCGTCTTGAACGATCTTGAACGATCAGATTTCGGGTAAGACTGCCATTTCACCGGCGCGTGATCCCATTCCTGATCTGAAATATAATGGCGCGGCCATTGGGCTAGCCCCATCCTAAAACGTTCCAGGGAAACTGTCGAAGCCTGATTCCCAGGGAAACTCACGATGCCTGATTCCAAGATTATCTATACCGAGACTGACGAAGCCCCGGCGCTGGCGACTCATTCCTTCCTCCCCATTGTGCAGGCCTTTACCAAGACGGCTGGCATTGAGGTAGAAACGCGGGATATTTCGCTGTCTGGCCGGATTATTGCCAATTTCCCGGATAATCTTACGGAAGAACAAAAACTGGGCGATGCCCTGGCGGAGCTTGGGGCGCTGGCCAAGACGCCCGAGGCGAACATTATCAAGCTGCCCAATATCAGTGCGTCCATCCCGCAGTTAACGGCGGCGATCAAGGAGTTGCAGGCACGGGGCTACGACCTGCCGGACTATCCGGCAGAGCCGACCGACGAGGCCGAGAAAACAATTAAGTCGCGTTACGCGAAGATCCTGGGTAGTGCGGTCAACCCGGTCTTGCGTGAGGGCAACTCGGATCGTCGCGTGGCGGGTCCGGTCAAGGAATATGCGAAGAAGCACCCGCACGCCATGGGTGCCTGGTCGGCTGACTCCAGATCGCATGTGGCGTCCATGCCCGACGGGGATTTCCACTCCAGCGAGAAGTCCACGGTCATTGAGTCCGCCGGCGATGTGAAGATCGAGCTGGTAGGTGATGACGGCGAGACCATCGTGCTGAAGGAGAAGACGCCCGTGCTCGAGGGCGAGGTGATCGACGCCTCGGTGATGAGCGTTCAGAAGCTGCGTGCGTTCTTTGAAGAGGCGGCGCAGGATGCCGGCACCCAAGGCGTGCTGCTGTCGCTGCACATGAAGGCCACCATGATGAAGGTATCCGACCCGATCATCTTCGGGCATGCCGTGAGTGTGTACTACAAGGAGGTCTTCGAAAAATACGCCGATATCTTCAAGCAGCTTGGCGTGGACCCGCGCAATGGCTTGGGCGACGTGTATGCCAAGATCGCAAGTCTGCCGGATGATCAACGCCAGGTGATCGAGGCGGATATCCAGACGGTGTATGAGACTCGCCCGAAGCTCGCGATGGTGAATTCGGACAAGGGAATTACCAACCTGCACGTGCCCAGCGATGTGATTGTCGATGCATCGATGCCGGCGGCAATTCGTTCGTCCGGCAAGATGTGGGGGCCGGACGGCCAATTGCACGACACCAAGGCAATGATACCGGACCGTAATTATGCCGGTGTTTACCAGGCCGTGATCGATTTCTGCAAGCAGCACGGCGCCTTCGATGTCACTACGATGGGCAGTGTGAGCAACGTCGGGCTGATGGCGCAGAAAGCCGAAGAATACGGCTCGCACGATAAGACCTTCGAGATCCCGGCCAGCGGCACGGTGCGTGTGACCGATGTCGCCGGCAATGTGTTGCTGGCGCATCGCGTCGAGGAAGGTGATATCTGGCGCATGTGCCAAACCAGGGACCTGCCGATCCGCGACTGGGTCAAACTCGCGGTCACCCGCGCCCGCCTGACCGGCCAGCCGGCGGTGTTCTGGCTGGACAAGAACCGCGCACACGATGCCAATCTGATTGCCAAGGTGGAAACCTACCTCAAAGACCACGACAGCAGCGGGCTCGAAATCAAGATCATGTCCCCGGTGGAGGCAGCGCGCTATACCCTGGAGAGAATGAAGGCCGGCGAGGATACCATCTCCGTGACCGGTAACGTCCTGCGTGATTACCTGACTGACCTGTTTCCGATCTTAGAACTGGGTACGAGCGCCAAGATGCTCTCGATCGTGCCGCTGCTAGCCGGTGGCGGCCTTTACGAAACCGGCGCCGGCGGTTCCGCGCCCAAGCACGTACAGCAGTTGCTGGCGGAAAACCATCTGCGCTGGGATTCACTCGGGGAGTTTCTGGCGCTGGCGGTCTCGCTGGAGGACTACGCGCGTAAAAACAACAACGCGAAGGGAAAAGTCATCGCCACCGCCCTGGACAAGGCCAACAGCCTGTACCTGAACAATAACAAATCACCCTCACGTAAGGTCGGCGAACTGGATGCGCGCGGCAGCCACTTTTATCTGGCGATGTACTGGGCACAGGCCCTGGCCGAGCAGAACGACGATGCCGAGCTCAAGGCGATTTTCACCCCGGTGGCCCAACAGCTCACCGACAACGAAGCGAAGATCCTGGAAGAGCTCAACAGGGTTCAGGGCAAGCCCATCGATCTGGGCGGTTACTATCGCCCGGATAAGGTCAAGACGTCCAAGGTCATGCGACCGAGTGCCACCTTGAATGCCCTGATTGACGGACTGGCGCAGCGTTGATTCAGATACCTGAGCTGGGTTGACGCCATTCAATCCTTTAAAAGGGCGTGTTTGGGCGACAGGGGCGCCAGCCGAGGTTTTTCGTTGTGACACCGGCCAGACGGGGGAGGGGGAACAAACCCAAAGCTACCGACGAGGGCCAAGAGCAAACTCCCGCCGAGCGACGGGCATCGATGAGCTGCACCCAAAGGGCATAAAGGCGCAACGTCTCAAGCGGGTGTTCACCAAGAGTAGGCGCTTTAGGCGATATCGACATCGAGACCTGTCGCAAATGCGGCGGGGCAGTGAGGATCATGCCCAAAGCACTCGCTACGCTCGCGGGGCAGGCTCTCGCCTGCATCGAAGCGCCGGCGGTCATTGAAAAGATCCTCGCCCATTTGCAGGGAAGGGACACCTCGGTCCCTTCGTTACCCGCGGATGATCCGTTGACGAGTGATTAAAAGGGCGTTTATTCGGCTTACACTCAGGATAGAGAACAGATCAAGTGGTTCCGTGAAGTCGGTCTGCCTCCCGCGAACAGTCGCTCGTCAGCGCCCGGTGTCACAGGTCGCGCAGGCCCTCGGAGGGCTCGACGCGCGCCGAACGCAGGCCGGCGAGGCCGGCCGCGAGCACGGCGGCACCACAGGTCAGTGCCAGGGCTATCGCGTAGTGCCAGGGCAGCAGCCGGCAGACCTGTTGTCCCGTTTCCAGCTGAGCCGCCATCATGTCATTGATGACCCAGGCCGTGGCCTGGTAGATCGCCACGGCCAGCGCCCACCCCAGCACGGCGGTGAACAGCGCCTGCACCATGGGAAACCAGACGATGTCGGCGGTGCGGAATCCTACCAGGCGCAACACCGACAGTTCCCTGCGCTTGCGGTCGACGTTCGCCCACAGACTCGCTCCCAGCGAGAGCGAGAATCCCACCAGACCGATCACGGCGATCGCCCAGTAGATGGCCGTCAGATTCCGGTCCATGCGTTGCACCAGCTCGATTTCGGCGGTACGGGTGTGCACGTCCACGTTCAGCCTTGCGAAGGCGTCGCGCAGGCCTGCCACGTCATAGATGGAACGCGCATAGAGCCGGAAGCCCGGGTAGGTGCGATTGGCATCCACAGGCTCGCCTTCCCAGCCGAGCAGGGGCACCGCCCGCCCGTCCCGGAAATCCTCCAGCGCCTCGAGCAGCATCACCGAGACGAAGGCACCGTCTCGCGAGAACGCCCGAGCCGGCGCGATCGCCGCGACGGTCAAGGGCAGGTGCACGCGTTCCTGGTGACCGCGAAAACGCCGCGCGAGACTGCCGTCGAGCGTGTCGCCGGCCGCGACATCCAGTTTCTCGGCCGCGCTCTGGGACAGCACCACCCGGGTGGTGCCCTCCGGCAGCGGGCCGTTCGGCGGGAGCAGTGGATCGCCGCGGTCCGAGGCAATCAGCTCCACCGGCACGATGCGTGATGCCTGCGGACTGCTGAGCTCGATGGTTGCGGCGATGCTGCGGGTACGCGGCACCAGGAAGGCCACCTCCGGTCGCGCGCGTACGCTCTCCAGCCAGGCGCGGTCGTAGCGGCCACTGCCGACGGGGCGAACCTCGCAGTTGCGCGGATCCTCGATCAGCTGATCCACCATGGCGCCGACGATCCCGAATTTGAGCCCGAACAGCACCAGCATGGGCCCCAGCACCGCTGCCAGCGCGAGTACGAAGCAGCCCGACATCTGCCACTCGTGGAGGTAGTCGCGGCTCGCCAAACCAAAAACCTTGCTCCGGGGTCCGCCCATGACTCAGCCGCTCACCACGGTCTCGGTCAGTCTCTTACTGGCGTAAGCGAGGGTGCGATGGGTGAGCCGGCGCAGACCGAGCTCCTTGATGTGGCGCCAGGCGTGGCTGGCCAGAATCACCGTGATGTTGAGCTCCTCCGCCAGACCGAGAAACAGCGACATCACCTTCTCTGCCGCATAGGGATCCAGCGAGGCGGTGGGCTCGTCGGCGATGACGATAGAAGGCCGGTGGGCGAGGGCGCGGCCGATAGCGACCCGCTGGCGTTCGCCCGTCGACAGCGCATCCGGCAGCTTGCTCAGATGGGAGGTGATGCCGAGTTCCTCGGCCAGGTGTTCGACCGTCCCGTCCGGGCGCAGCCCGAGCACACTGCGGCACAGATTCATGTTGTCGTGGACCGTCAGGTAGGGCAGCAGACCGCCGGTCTGCATCACGTAGCCGATATGCCGCTTGCGCAGATCGCCCAGCTCGTTGAGCTTGCCGTCTTTCCAGTAGGCCTGTACATCCAGCGATTCCCCGTCGCACTCGGGCCGAAAGCGGAAGGCGCCCGCAGTGGACGGCTGCAGGATGAAGGCGAGCATGTCCAGCAGGGTCGACTTGCCGCAGCCCGATTCGCCGATCAGCGCGATCTTCTCACCCATGGCGATCTGCAGGCTCGGGACCCTGAGGCGAAAAGCCACGCCCTCGGATTCGCGGGTCTTGACCACATCACGCAGGTGATAGATGAGCGCGCGCGTGGGTTGCAGGGCCGTGGAAGCGTCCGTGCTCACATCGTCTACGGGAGTAGCTCCAGTGGAACGGGAAAGACCGAATCACCACCGACCGGTCCGCCGTTGAGGCTGACCCAGAGGTCAGTATGATCGTGCAGGGCGCGATAATAGCTGACCTTTTCCTCCAGATGATTGAGAAAGGTAACCTGTTGCCGCGTCGGCCAGCTCTGCCAGTCATCCAGAGACAGCCCCATCACCTCACCGGTGTAGGGCAGATCCTCGATGTATTCCCGCATAAAACCCAGATCCGCCAGGCTGTTGCCCTGCCCCGCGGTGGTCGCAGTGGTGACCCCCAGCTGCTCAGGATTGCGGGAGACAGTCGCGGCAAGGCTCTTCAGCTCGTTGAGGAAGTTCTGCGGTGACAGCAGTCCTTCCTCGGCCGTGTCCAGCACCTGGGTGAGCACGTCATGGAGGTCGGAGAGCTGGTCACGGGTGAGCAGCACTCGCACATCCAGGGTGGGACGCTCCGGGTTGCGAAAGTCGCGGTCCAGCATCCAGGCATCAAACACGCTGGGCATCTGACCGCCTTCGGCCTTCTGGAGATAGCGCATGCGCAACGCATAACCGAGTTTCGTGACCTTGGCCTGCAGACTGGCCAGCTGCGCGTCATCGCTCGCCGGCACGGGCGCCGGCAGTTCCCTGTTCGCCGCCGCCAGGCGCACCTGCTCGGTGATCTGACCGGCCAGCGCATCCAGCACTGTGCCAAACTCCTGGACATCGCCGGTGGGCACACCGTAGTAAAGACTGCCGATGCCTGGAAAATCGGCAAGCTGTTGATACTGCTCGGCGTCGCGTGTGTGGTCCGCCATGGTGGCCGGTGTCAGCAAATGCAGCACGAAGATGGCGATGCCCTTGTCCTGGGCCAGTTGCCGCAGGCTTTCGGCCCCCAGGCCGGTGCTGGAAAGCGGGTCGTCGGCCCCGCGCGCACCGGCGTCGGTTACCAGCACGATATAGCGGGCGTCGTGTCCGCTCCAGTTCATCGACTCAATCGCCTGTTTGACCCCGGCATAGGCATCCTCGATGAAGTCCCGGCTCGAGACCCTGGCGGCCTGCAGCGATTGTACCCGCGACAGGAAACCGGCCCCGTCACGGCCCTGCTCCAGATCGACGTAGGTACGCACCAGATAGTTCAGCCGGGGGGCTGCTCTCAGGTTATCGCGAAAGGCCACCAGGCCGAAGTTCACATTGCCGAGCAGCTTGGCGTCGCCCAGGGTGTCATAGATTCTCTCGACCGCTTCCCGGGTCCGCTCGATGTACGGGTCCATCGACAGGGTGGAGTCAATGACGAATACCAGTCCTGCGGTGTAGGCCTGCCGACTGACCGGCGCTTCGCTCGGCGTGCCCGGCTCGCGCTCCAGCGGAACGCTCGAGACCTGGAGCAGACGCGCCTGCTCGCTGCCGAGATAGATATCCTCGTGGCGACGGATGGGTACCAGGTAGAAATCTTCGCGGATATCGATGTAGCCTGGCGGCTGAATGGCTACCACGGGCGAGTCTGTGGACAGCTGTTCCTGCTCGGCCTCCTGGTAGAGCCGGTCGTAGGCTGCCAGGTCGCGCTGGCGGGCGAGCTGGCGCAACGAATCCGGGTCCCTGAACAGCAGCACTCGATCGTGGCCGACCGGGTCGCGGAAGGCTGCCGTCAGCCCATGGTTCCACTCGAGGGTGCTGGCGAGGGGCAGCCAGCCGGCGCGGGTGCCGTGACGATCCGTGCCGACTTCCAGCCACTCTGTGCCGTCAAGCGTGCGACGTGCATAGACATAGAAGGCGGTAAAAGGGACCACTGCCTCACGGCCCTGCCCACCCGCTTCGGTGGCCAGGCGGGCGCCCGGTACCGCCAACACTCGCTGGTAGAGGTCCTGCTTGCCCTTCATCAACAGCGGCTCGCTGCCGTTACCGGCCGGTTCGGCGCAGATCGCCAGCAGGGGCGTCATGCCGAGCACGAGCACCAGTAAAAACCTTGTCATGATTTCAACCTCCCGGAAAGCTATTGCCACTGAAGCATCAGGCGCTGGGCGCGTTCGTCACCGCCCGCGGCAGACTGCTCCACGCGTTTACGCAGATCCTGCAGACGCGCCGCGGCCTCCTCGATGCCGGCTGCGGCCGCGATGCTGTACCACTTGTAGGCCTGTTCGGGCTCGTTCGGCGCGTCAGGGTTGGCGGCCGCCTGGAAGGCCGGATCGGCCTGGGTCCCGAGTTCCAGGGCAGCCTGCCCATGGCCATGACGTGCGGCGAAGCGATACAGCAGGTAGGCGTCATCGGAATGCCCCTCGCCCTGCAGTCGTTCGGCCTCGACGAAAACCGTGTCCGGATCGGGGTCCTCGCTGCCGCTGCGCAGGTCCGCGAGGAAGCCCCGCGCCCTGTCACCCGCCCGTATGGCCGCAGCGCTATCGTCCGCCAGCGGCGCTGGCGCGGGTAGATCCACATCGGTTTGCGGTGCCCCCGGCAGTTCGGGGAGCGGTGGGGGTGTCGGTTGCTTGTCATCCGGTACCAGCCATACCGCGACGACCGTGACGACAGCGACCAGAACCATCAGTGCCTTGGCACGAAGGGGGATCTTCGTACCTTTCCTGGTACTCACTTCATCTTCCATTGGCATGGCAATACGTGTGTCTCGCGCTCGCTAGTTCGGCGCACATTATCGCGGGTCTCGGGTCTGGGTAAAACCTCACCGTCGAAAAAAGGTGAACGTCGTTGCGAAACAGTGGGTTTGCGCTCGCCCCGCGCCGCGCGGCAGCGGGTCGTAGGCTCGAATCCTGGCTTTTGGAGGTGGCCGGAGGGCATAAAACGGTTGACCCGGCCGTTGGCAGCGGAGAAATCTGGCCCGCGTCGCCGCAGGGGAATTCAGGCGTTCGCGAGCAACGCTGAGCTTGACAGCAGCATGCCGGACATGTTTTCGCGGGGGCCCTGGCGCCGGGGCTCAGTGACAGAGGGGCTGTGACAAGCTCTTATCGCTGCCCCGGTGCCCGCCAGGGTCGGGACTGAAGCGCCCGATCTATACGTTCTCCCAGAACTCTTCGGGCATGTCCTTGGCCAGGGCCAGCGCCCCGTCCGCACCCGCAAACAGCGTATCCTCGATACAGCGCATGTTGCAGGGGCCGCTTTCCTGTAAAGATTGCTGAAGCCGCTTGGACAGCCCTCGAATCTGGCTGCCGCCACCGGACAAGACGATGTTGGTCAGTATCTTGTCCTGATATTCCGGGTCGAAGCGGGATACCAGTTCCAAAGTCGTCTCGACGATGGGCGGTACGATGCTTTCGCACGCCCGACGCATTTCGTCGGTGATGTCATGGGCCGTCAGTTTGCCCCTTACGGGGATCTCGACCTCGACCTTGCCTTTCGGGTCGCCGACAAAACTGTGCTGTTCCTTGAAGCGGCGCACCATGTTCATGTTGAAGTCGGCATTCGGGTAGCGTTCCGACAGGAAATTGTACAGTTGCTGGTCGATGTAGTCGCCGGCGGTGAAGACTGTACGCTGATCGTCCTCGGCCGGTACGCTGCCGTGCATGATGCAGAAGTCTATGGTGCCGGCGCCGATGTCGATCACCATGGCGTTGTTCAGCAGGTTCTGTCCGTAGGCCACGGCAAACGGCTCGGAGGTCACCATCAGCGAGTCGACATACTCGGACACGGCATTTTTAATGGCCAGCTTGTTGGTGCTGAACGATTCGGCAGGGACCCCGACGACGGCATGTACCTTGCGGTCGCTGTCCTGGTCTACCAGCTTCACCAGATGATGAATCAGTTCTTTGACCGCCTCTTCGTCGCGGG
>Ga0209536_100017848_pt1 | contig 10028 bp, 10 predicted proteins | sample DeeMarSeWOR28_12_FD_187461 | JGI IMG/M metagenome (GOLD analysis project Ga0209536, IMG submission 187461) | Marine sediment microbial communities from White Oak River estuary, North Carolina - WOR-2-8_12 (SPAdes) (version 2) | ecosystem: Environmental > Aquatic > Marine > Intertidal zone >...
CGCTGGCGCGCTGGCCCTTCATCGGGGCCTGCTCTTCGATCGGCTCGCTGTCTGCCACGCCTCGGGCGTGCTGGCGGCGGATGTCCTTGACCCGGTGGCACAGCGAGGGGCGACGACATTCTCCTTCCATCCGCTCCAGACTTTTCCCCGGAGCTTTCCCCCCCGCAGAATCGTTCCATCGGCGCGGGGGATCTTCTACGGAGTCGATGGCGCGGACCATGCAGTGCGGGTGGCGCGACGATTTGCACGGTCGCTCGCCGGACGCGTGGTGATCATTCCCGCTGAGTCCAGGGTGTTGTACCATGCTGCGTGTGTGGTGGCCTCCAATCATCTCACCACGCTGATGGCGATTCTGCGGGAGATGTTTCAGGCTATCGGATCTTCAGAGCGAGAATTCTTCCGATTGTTTTCTCCGATCATCAGCGCGACGCTTGAAAACATCCGCCAGACATCTCCTGCTGATGCATTGAGCGGTCCTGTGGCGCGCGGAGGGATGGAGACGGTGGCTGCACATCTGCAGGCCGTGCGATCGGCTGCCCCGCATCTGATGCCGTACTACCGTGCGGTCTCGCTCGAGACGGTTCGCCTGGCGCGTGCAAAGGGGTCTATCGACGCTGCTCAGGAGATCGCCCTTCGGAAGCTCATCATCACGCACGGTTCAGAGGAGTCCTTATTCGTGGAGAGCCAGTGAAAGCACTGATTGCCAGCGGAGGCCGGGGGACCCGCCTTCGCCCCATCACGCACACGCAGAACAAGCACCTGATTCCCATCGCCAACAAGCCCATTCTGCACTATGCCATCGAAGCCGCCGTTGAGGCGGGCATCGGTGATCTGGTGATGGTGATCAATGCGGGCAGCAGCGAGGTTCCCGATGCCATCGGCGACGGCTCGCGCTGGGGTGTTCGCATTACCTACGTTCCGCAGGAATCTCCGGGCGGGCTTGCGCAGGTGGTGGCCCTGGCCGAGGATGCGATCGGCTCCGAGCCGTTTGTCTTTTACCTGGGCGACAACATGGTGGTGGGGGGGATCCGCCGCTTCGTGGAGGAGTTTGAGCGGAGCCGATGCAACTGTTTTCTGACGCTGGCGCGCGTGAAGGATCCCGAGCGCTTCGGTGTGCCGGAGATCCGTGACGGCCGCATCGTGGCGGTACAGGAAAAACCTCGGATGCCCAAAAGCAGCTTCGCCGTCGCGGGTATCTATCTCTATGACCACCATATTTTCGAAGCGGTCAAGGCCATCCGGCCCAGCACCCGGGGTGAGCTGGAGATTTCCGATGCGCATCAATACCTGATCGACCATGGGTACACGGTGGGCTTCACAGAAATCACCGGGTGGTGGAAAGATACGGGGAAACCGCTCGACCTGCTGGAGGCAAACCGGCTCGTTCTCGACAACATCACATCCGAGATCCATGGTGAGATCGATGCCACATCCTCGGTCGCGGGCAACGTGGTCATCGGTGCGCGCACGCGCATCGTCAATAGCACGGTGCGCGGACCCGCGGTCCTGGGGGAGGACTGTGTGATCGAGGATTCTTATATCGGGCCGTTTTCTTCCATCGGTGACCGGACAGTGGTCCGGGGAAGTGAGGTGGAATACAGCATTATCCTGCGCGACTGCAGGATTCTGCATGTCGGCATCCGTGTCGAGGGGAGCATTCTCGGCAACGACGTCGAAATCGTACGGGCGGCGGGCAAGCCGCTGGTGCACCGGTTTCTGATCGGCGACCAGAGTCGCGTAGAAGTAGTCTAGAGGCCCGCCCGGATCTTCGTCAAGACCAGAAAGCAGGAACGTGCCATGGAACTGCACACGCTTCAATATGAGACGAGCGATCGTGTGGCGATCATCACGATCAACAGGCCGGACAAACTGAACGCGCTGAACGCCCAAACGAAGCAGGAGCTCGAACAGGTTCTCGGTTCGATCACGCAGGATCCTCAGGTGGATGTGGTGATCATCACCGGAGCGGGCCAGAAGGCATTCGTTGCGGGAACCGACATTGCCGAGCTGGCCGAACTCACGCCGGAGACGGGTGAAGCGTTTTCCACCAGGGGTCAGTCCCTGTTTGACCGGATCGAATCCTCGGAGAAACCCGTCATTGCTGCGGTCAACGGGTATGCCCTGGGGGGCGGATGTGAACTCGCCCTGGCCTGCCATATCCGCATAGCCTCCGCCACGGCGCGGTTCGGGCAACCCGAGGTCTCGCTCGGCGTCATTCCTGGCTACGGGGGTACGCAGCGCCTGCCCCGTCTGATCGGGCGGGGCCCGGCTCTGGAGATGATCCTCGGCGGCGCGCCCATCGAAGCCGACGAGGCATTTCGTCTCGGGCTGGTCAACCGGGTCGTCCCGGCCGAGAAGCTACTGGAGAGCGCACTGAACCTCGCGCGCAGGATCTCCTCGCAGGCGCAGCCCGCAGTCCATCTTGCCGTCCGGGCCGTCAACGTAGCAGAGGAGACGCCCCTCTCGGAGGGTCTGGGCAAGGAGGCGGCGCTCTTCGGCGAGTGTTGCGGCACAGAGGATTATGCCGAAGGGGTCCGCGCGTTTCTGGAGAAGCGACGTCCCACCTTCACGGGGCGCTAATGGGGCACGGGGCCGTCCTTGCCCGGCGCGTCCGCGTCCTGGCGATTCTTGCTGGGGCGGGGGTGATCCTCGTTGCCGTCCGGCTGCTCCCTCCCGGACGGTCGGCATCGGTGGGGGGGAGTCTGGGGGAGGCCGCCTTCCGCGAGGAACTCGTTGCCGCGGTGGATTCTCTTGTCGGCGTGTACGCACTTGACCGCCGGGGCATACGCACTCGGGCCGTCGCCCTTCCCGGGGGGACGGCGCTCCGGACAGAGCAGCGCATCGCTGTCCCGGTCGGCTTTGTTGCACTCCGATTCAACCACGCCCTGGCAACCCGTCTCCGGCGGACGGGCGCCCGGGTCGTCGGCACAGAAAGGGTGCGGGAGCGCCTGACTGCACTTCACATTGTCCGCGGGGGAGCGACGGTCTGGACGCTGCTGTTCGTCCAGAGCGACGAGGGGTGACCGACCCATTCTCGATCGAACGATCAACGACGCCAGGAGGACGTCATCGCCAAAGCAGAGACATCCGTGATGGACAAGCTCGTGTCGCTGTGCAAGCGGCGCGGTTACATCTTCCAATCCAGCGAAATCTACGGCGGCCTGAACGGGTGCTGGGACTACGGTCCGCTGGGCGTTGAACTCCTGCGGAACGTTCGTGAGCAGTGGTGGAGGGCGATGACCTATCGCGACGATATCGAAGGACTGGATGCCGCCATCCTCATGCATTCGCGTGTGTGGGAGGCCTCCGGACATGTGGATAACTTCACCGATCCGATGGTCGATTGCCGGGAGTGCAAGGCGAGGTTTCGGGCCGATCAGATCGAAGATGCCCTGTGCGGCAGCCCCGCCTACAAAGGGCGGAAAGCGGCGAAGTGCCAGGCCGAGGGGAAGTTCACCGAGGCACGCAAGTTCAACCTGATGTTTAAAACCTTCATCGGTCCGGTCGAGGACTCAGGTGCGGTGGTCTATCTGCGGCCGGAGACGGCGCAGGGAATCTACGTCAACTTCCTGAACGTCATGGCCTCGTCGCGGCAGAAGCTTCCCTTCGGTATTGCGCAGATCGGCAAAGCGTTCCGGAATGAGATCAACACCAAGAACTTCCTCTTCAGGACCAGGGAATTCGAGCAGATGGAAATGCAGTTCTTCGTCAAACCAGGCACCGACGAGGAGTGGTTTGGCTACTGGAAGGCAGAGCGGATGCAATGGTTCAGCAGGCTGGGAATGGAACCCTCCCGGTTGCGGTTCCACCAGCACGGCGACGACGAGCTGGCGCACTACGCCAAAGCGGCCTTTGACATCCAGTACGAGTTCCCCTTTGGGTGGGGGGAGATCGAAGGCATTCACAACCGTACAGACTATGACCTGTCGCGCCATCAAGAGTTTTCGGGAAAGTCTCTGCAGTATTTTGATGAGCAGACCAAGGAGCGTTTCATCCCCTACGTGATCGAGACCTCCGCCGGAGCCAGCCGCTCGCTGATGGCATTTCTGGTGGACGCCTATCGGGAGGAAGAGGCCCCAACAGCTGACGGCAAGACCGAGATGCGTGTGGTCCTCGGGCTCCATCCCCTGCTCGCGCCGATCAAGGCCGCCGTCTTCCCCCTTGTCAATCGTGATGGTATGCAGGAGTTCGCTCGGAAGATTGAGCGGACCCTCCGGCCGCACTTCACGGTGTTCTATGACGACAGCGGGGCAGTCGGCCGACGCTACCGGCGCCAGGACGAAGGCGGCACACCATTCTGCATTACGGTCGATTCCGAAACCCTTCAAAACCAGACCATCACCGTGAGGGATCGGGATTCGATGAAACAGGAGCGGATTGGAGCCGATTCCGTTGTCCGGTATCTGCGGGAGAGGCTGGATCTGTCGTCCTAGCGGCACGCTTTTTGATGCGAATTGAGGTATGAACCACACCCCCTCGTCTGTCGCAGCAACGGCGATTCTTGCAGGACTGGCCGTCCTCGGATTTGCATGTGGAGAGAACATCGCGCCGCCGCCGGCGGACCTCACACCGTTTCTCCCCCAGAATCTCTCGGCGGCCTCACTAGATGTACGAACCGTCGGACTGGCCTGGAACCTCCCGTCCAATGTCAACGACACGGTTCTGGTGGGCTACGTCGTCGAGGCCGCTGGTCAGCAAACCTCGATCGGGAAGCGGGAGAGCGTCTTCGTTGCCAGCTCGCTTCCTCCGGGCGTCTCCCAGTTCCGCGTCTCGCCCCTGGGCGCCGGCGGTGCGACGGCGCCGGGCCCGACGATTTCCTGGGCACCGGCAGAGCGCTTCGACACGGCATTCGTTCTCTACGAGTACAACGTCTCAGCGCTCTCGCGCCCGGTGGGGTTGAAGATGGGATCGCGTCTCACGGACCCGGAGGCTCTCCCGCTGGCGCTTGCAGCGCAAAACAGCATGGATCTCTGGGTCAACGGCGACGCAGGCCTGCCCCTCACGCTACGCAGCGCGAACCTCTGGCTCGCTGACTGGAGGGTCACGCAGTTCTCGTCGGTCACGACTCCGGCTCCCTCGCTCGATGTGGCCATCCCGGCGTACCCCGCTCCATCGACATTCGGGCAAGGTATCGTCCAGATTCAAAACAACACCATCTACTACGCAATCTGTGAGGGAGACAACCCGAACGAGCTCAACTACGTTCGGATCCACGTTCGCGTATTGCCGGGTTCGTTCCCCGACCGCTCCATCGAAATCCGGCTCTCGCTCCAGCGGCAGCCCGGGGTGCCGTTTGCCGAAGGGAGCGAAGGGCGCTCCGCGAGGGTGCCCGCGGGCAGCTCGGCTTCCCTCGATCACACCTGACCCGGCCTCGGATCCGGTGCCATCTCAGTCGCACCGCATGCTGATGCGGCGCGGGTGACCGCCAACACCATCACACATGGTCCTGACAGTCCTGCGTGCCCTCTTGATGAACCGGCATGGTGAGCTCCGGACGGGGTGGAGGATGGCGCTCTTCGTCGTCCTCTTCGCATTCCTCTCGGGGCTCTTCCTGGGTTTGCTCCTGGTCCTGCAGCTGATCCGGCACAGCGCCCTTTCCTCGGGGGGGGTTGTTCTGGCGGCGTTGGGGGCAAGTTGGATCATGGTCCGGTTCGTCAATCGAAAACCGCTGGGCGCGATCGGGCTCTTCCTCCACCCCCGAATGGGCTATGAGCTGGGAATGGGACTGCTGCTCGGGTTTGTCATGATGGCCGGCATCTTCCTGGTTGAGCTTCTCCTGGGGTATGTCTCCGTGGTGCAGCGGCAGCTCTCTGTGGCCGAGGCGCTTGGTGCGGTCGGCTCCCTGGGCCTAGAGTTCACCCTAGCTGGGACGCTTGAAGAGCTGCTCTTCCGCGGGTACCTGTTTCAGACCCTCCTGCAGGGGATAGGATTTCTTCCCGCGACGCTTCTGGTCTCAGGTCTCTTCGCACTGGCCCACGGCTTCAATCCTGGCATCACTTGGATGGCCTCCCTCAACATCTTCCTGGCAGGGGTATGGCTCTCCGTTGCCTACATGAAGACGCGGAGTCTGTGGCTTCCCATCGCACTCCACGTGGGGTGGAATTTCTCGCAGAGCGCGCTCTTCTCGTTTCCCACCAGCGGGATCGTTTTCGCCGACAGAACGCTTTTTGTCCTGGAGCAAGGGGGACCGGCGTGGGTGACCGGGGGAGGCTTCGGACCGGAGGGAGGGGTGGTAGGGACCGTGGCGATCCTCCTCTGTAGCTGGCACATTCTGAAATCCCGACGCTATGGAGCGCCGGAGGGGTTGATCACACTGGATTCCCTCGAAGATCTCCTGCCGGCGCAGGTCGGAGGAGCCGGAGCCAACGGAGGACAGGCGTGAGTGCGGTGCGGGCAGTTCTCCTTGCGGTGCTGATCGCAGCATCCTGCCGTGCCCAGGTGGATGAGGTCCGCTACGAGTCTGCGGCGCAAAGGGGAATCCAGCGTGTCTACAACCTTGAGTTCGGGGAGGCAGAACAGGAATTTCGCAGCATGATCGCGATGGCTCCCCAGCGCCCGGCCGGACACTTCATGCTGGCGATGGTGACATGGTGGAGAATCCTGATTGACATCGATGACGATCGCTATGACGATCAGTTTCTGGAGGATTTGGACCACGTCGTGGCCATGTGCGATTCGATTCTGGATATCGACGAGCAAGATGTCGGAGCGGTGTTCTTCAAGGGAGGGGCGATCGGCTTCCAGGGGCGGCTGCGCTTCCACCGCAACGACTACCTTGCCGCCGCCGATGCCGGTCGGCGGGCCTTGCCGCTGGTGCAAATCGCAGCGGAACTTGCCCCCGAAAACTACGATATTCTGCTTGGATCCGGGATCTATAACTATTACGCAGACGTCATTCCGAGGGAGTATCCGTTCCTCAAGCCGCTCCTGTTGTTTGTCCCTCCCGGAGATCGTGACAAGGGAATCGGACAGCTGACACAGGCCGCCGAGCGAGGCCAGTACGCTTCAATCGAAGCCTCGTACTTCCTGATGCAGGTCTATTTCTTCTATGAGCGCGACTACGGGAAGGCGCTGGCGATCGCCAGACGGCTGCACGAGAGATTCCCCAACAATATGCAGTTCCATCGTTACCTGGGCCGCTGCTATGTTTCCCTGGCGTCCTGGGACAGTGCGGCACTGGTCTTTGGGGAGATCGCCCGGCGCACGGCGGCGGGACAGCGCGGCTATACGCCCACGATCGAGCGCGAGGCGGTGTACTATCTGGGCCAAGAGGCGTTCAACAGGCGGGAACACCAGGAGGCTCTTCAACATTTTTACCGCTGCGATCAGCTCTGCAGAATGCTCGATCGTGACGGACCCTCCGGTTTCATGGTGAACGCCAATTTGAAGGTCGGCGCCATCTACGACCTCCAGGGAAAACGCGACCTTGCCATCCTGCAGTACCGGAAGGTGCTCGAGATGGACGAGTACCGTGACTCCCATGAGCAGGCGGAACGGTATCTCACACAGCCCTACAAGGAGTGACCGTGTTCCTCACCTCGCTGATATACGGTCTGGTCGCCGCCATGGCGGAGACTGTCGGGGGTGCAATCGTGGTCTTGCGGAGGCAGTGGCCCGGGCGGACGCAGGAGTATCTTCTGGCATTAAGCGCCGGGTTCATTCTCGCGCTTGTCTTTCTGGAGCTGATCCCCGAGAGCATCGAGGCGGCGGGGGCCGGAGCTCCGATCGCGATGCTGGCGGGATATGCGGCCCTGCATTTCGTCGAGCACACGATTGTCGGCCATCTGCATTTCGGCGAAGAGACTCACCACGAGGTGATGATCACGCGCGCCGCGAGCATGTCAACATTCGGTGGGCTCTTCCTTCACTCGTTCTTCGACGGATTCGCCATTGGCGCGGCACTGCAGTTTGAGCACGCCCTCGGCATCCTGGTGTTCGTTGCGGTGCTTCTGCACAAGATTCCCGAAGGGCTCACGATCGCTTCCGTAATGCTGGCCGCGCGCCACAGCCGACGCACCGCACTCATTGCTTCGGCGGCCGTCGGGTGTGCAACCCTCCTGGGAGTGGCCGCCGTTCCCATCATTGCTCGGGACAGTGAAATCCTCCTTGGGTATGCCCTGGCATTTTCGGCGGGGATCGCCACCTACGTGGGCGCCACCGACCTGGTTCCGGAGATCAACGCTTCACGAAACCGTGTCGTGCCGGTCGTCGTCTTCGCCGGTTTCTTGCTCCTGTACATGGGACGAGCCATCTTGACCTGGGTACAGTAACCGGGGTGATGGCGGGAGGGGGGGGAGAATTGGCCGACCCTCAGAAGCAGGCGGCCAGCGAGACGCGGTGGAGGTTGCCGATCTCTCCGAGAGACGAAAGCGCGTAATCGACCTGGTAGTCGCTCACCTTCAGCCCCAGCCCGATCGAGAAGCCTGCAAGGCCGGCGGAGGATCCAATCTTCAGGTCCTGGCGCCTGCCGTTGTCGTAGCCCAGTCGGACCTGAAGGGCGGAGCTCAGCGTGAATTCGCCGCCGATGGTGAACCACCGGAACCGATCTCCGAAGCTGTCGGCGGCATCGGTGAGCCGGTGGAAATTGAGATGAAGGTGCAGGGGGAGGCCGCGGGGGACGACCGAGGCACCAACGGTTAGGTCCACGGGGAGCGATTCTCCGCTTCCCCCGTAGGAGCTCATCTGCGTCCCCAGGTTGCGCAGGCTGGCCCCCAGGGCGAGGCGACTCTCAGGGATGGTGTAGAGGATTCCGGCATCGGCGGCAAGGCCGGTCGAAGAGTAAGAGCCGATTCCTGAGTAGACGAATTTCGCCGTGACTCCGTAGAACAGATGCTCCAGTGGAGAGTCGGAATACCCGACACTGAGGGCGAAGTCCGCGGCGCTGAAGGTCCCCAGGGGTGTTCCCCGTTCGTCGGTTTCGGTGAAGGAGCCGTAATGGGTGAAGAGGATGCCGCCGTGGAAGAAACCGAGATCCTCGACCTGCTGCCCGTAGACCAGGTGACCGGCATTGATGTCAAGGACGTGCTTGAAGAAGCCGAGGGACCCGCGTGGTCCGTCGATCGTTGCCCCGGAGGCAGGGTTGTAGAAGTAGGCCGTGGGGTCGTTGGTCATCGTGACGAAGCTTCCGGCCATAGCGCCTGCCCGGGCCCCGACGTCGTTGCGCAAGAAGTTGTAGACGGTATTGGAACCGGCGCCTGCCGGCGGCGCCCCGAGAAGCAGGGCTACCCCCGCGGCGAACAACGTCCACGATCCTGCGCGCATCTCCTGTCTCGAGCTCTGAATGATCGTTCCAAGGTATGAATTGAAGGCCCGAATTTCAAGGGAGCTTCACCCGTACGTTGACACTCCCGGGAGAAAGCTGTATATTGCATGTCGGATAGACCTGAAGCTCTGGCACGGAAAGGACGTTAAGGCTTATGAGGGAAAGCATACATCCCGAGTACAAGAAGTCGGTGGTGACCTGTATTTGCGGCAATACGTTCGAGACCCGCTCGACAGCAGGCAACCTCAAGATCGAAATCTGCTCTGCCTGCCATCCGTTTTTTACAGGGCGGCAGAAGCTGGTCGACTCGGCGGGCAGGGTGGAACGGTACAACAAGAAATACGGCGCCAGGACAGCCGCCGGCCAGGGCGGCTGACGGGACCCGGTACGGGCTCTTGCGGAACGTTCCGCCCTCAGGGACGGGACGTTTCGTTTTTTCAGGCCGGCCCCCACCCATTTCCTCTCCCATGGACGACCGTACACGTCACTCCGAAAGCGGTCTCACGCGCGACCGGGGAACCCTCTACGCAGGACCTCGCGGGACTGCGGTCAAGGTTCTCAACCGCGTCGACCGGACCGATTCCTATCTGGACAAAGTGCTCGACAGCGAGCTCCGGGGACCCGATCTCAACGATCTGGACAAGGGGCTTCTGGCAGAGATCGTCCACGGCGTCCTCCGGTGGCAGGGGAGGCTTGACTGGATCCTCAACGGGTTCTCCCATGGCAACTTCGCGAAGTCCGAGATCAACGTGCGCAACGCATTGCG